>Ga0160423_10003328_pt1 | contig 13393 bp, 9 predicted proteins | sample CRUFie14St8metaG_FD_108191 | JGI IMG/M metagenome (GOLD analysis project Ga0160423, IMG submission 108191) | Marine microbial communities from the Costa Rica Dome - CRUD Field 142mm St8 metaG | ecosystem: Environmental > Aquatic > Marine > Oceanic > Photic zone | place: Costa Rica: the Eastern...
AGTTGCGCAGTTAGATCGAAGGTATAAGGCTTTACAGACTCAAAGATCTAATTGGGAAAAACATTGGCAAGAGCTGGCGGATTACATGCTACCGCGCAAGGCCGATATTACAAAAAAGCGCACCCAGGGTGATAAACGAACAGAGTTAATTTATGATGGAACGGCTGTTCATGCGGTCGAGCTTTTATCCTCTTCGTTGCATGGCATGCTTACGTCACCTAGTACGCCCTGGTTTTCTATGCGTTACCGGGATCCAGCGTTACAAAACGATGACGAGGCAAATGAGTGGTTAGAGCTCTGCATCGATCAAATGTATAAAGCTTTTCATAGATCTAACTTTCAACAGGAAATCCATGAGCTTTATTATGACCTGGTAGTTTTCGGCACATCAGCGTTATATGTCGAAGGTGATAACGATGGATTGCGTTTTTCGACCAGGCACATTGCGGAAATTATTATTTCTGAAGATGCGAATGGTAAGGTTGATACAGTTTATCGTAAGTTCAAAATGAGTGCTCGAGCGGCTGCTCAACGCTTTGGTGAAGAGAATTTACCAGCAGCAATGAAAAAAACCCTGGAACAAGAGCCTCACAAAGAACATGATCTCATTCACGCTGTTTTCCCCAGGAATGAAGCGAAGGGAGCTTTTGCTAAGAATAAGCCTGTTGCTTCGGTTTACTATCACCTGGACACAAAAGCTTTGATTTCTGAGGGTGGCTTTGATGATTTTCCATTTATGGTGCCGCGCTTTGTAAAAGATAGCGTTAGCACATACGGCAGATCTCCGGCTATGAATGCGTTGCCAGATGTTAAGATGGTTAATAAAATGTCTGAGACAACTATCCGTGCTGCGCAAAAACAGATCGACCCGCCTCTGATGGTGCCGGATGATGGTTTTGTTTTACCTGTTCGAACAACGCCAGGCGCTTTGAATTTTTACCGTACCGGGACAAGAGATAGGCTAGAGCCGTTGCAGATCGGCGCAAATAACCCACTTGGTTTGAACATGGAAGAGCAGCGGCGCAACGCAATACGCCAGGCATTCTATGTAGATCAGTTGTTGATGGCCCAGGGCCCAGCTATGACAGCAACTGAGGTGTTGCAGCGCAATGAGGAGAAGATGCGATTGCTTGGGCCTGTCCTGGGCAGATTGCAGTCTGAGCTCTTGCAGCCTCTCATTTCCCGCTCTTTTGCGCTGCTGCTCAGGAACGGCCTCCTCCCTGCTGCTCCTGAGCAACTACAAGGCCAGGATATTGACATCGAGTATGTTTCTCCGTTGGCAAAAGCACAAAGGTTGACAGATCTACAGTCTATGCTTCGAGGTTTCGAGGTTATGCTACAAGTTGCAGAAGTTGCGCCTGTTATGGATTATTTGGATCCAGACAAGCTTGTTCAGTATCTTGTTGAGGTTACTGGTATTCCGGCGCGTGTTATTCGCAGCAATGAAGAAGTTTTACAGCTAAGAGATCAACAAGAGCAAGCAGCGCAACAGCAAGCGGCGGCACAACAGCAAGCAGCCCTGGCACAACAAGCGCAGCAAGTAGCTCCCCTGGTTAAAGCTGTTGGGGATGCCAGCTAATGAAAAAGATAGAAGATCTAAAATTATCTTATAGAAGAACATTCAACACCAGTGATGGTGAAGAAGTATTACGTGATTTGAAATCCAGGTGCGGGTTTGAAACCACAACATTTTCGGACAATCCTTATGAAACTGCATTTAACGAAGGCCAGCGCGCAACTGTGTTGCTGATTGTCCGAATGCTGGCTGAAGGGAAGGAACCAAGATGAGCGAAGAGGCAATCCAAGACACAGGATCTCAGGAAGCTGTTGCAGCAGAGGCGGCGCCAGTTAGCTTTATAGAAACCTTGAATGAAGAGTATCGTAACGTGCCAAGCATGCAAAAGTTTACAGATGTAAACGGCATGGCAAAAAGTTACATAAATTTAGAACAAATGGTTGGTGCGGATAAGATTGCTATCCCAGGTAAGTCTGCAACACCAGATGAATGGCGGGAAGTTTATAACCGTTTAGGATCTCCTACGGATCCAAAAGATTATTCAGTCGAGGTGCCGGAAGGTATTCTCCAGGAAGGTGAGAACGAAGCATTTAAAAACGCTTTGTATGAAGCTGGTTTAAACAATAGCCAGGCACAAAAGATGTCAGATTTTATGTCAGGCATTGTTGATAGTGCGCAACAGCGTTTTGAACAAAGTGCTGACGAGGCTCGATACAATTCTGAGCAAGAGCTTCGCCAGGAATACGGGCAAGCATTTGACCAGAAGCTCGAGCTCGCAAGAGGAGCTGCTACAACTTTGCTTGGCGGCACAGAGATGTTCGATGAGATCCAGTTAGCTGATGGGCGTATGCTGGGAGATGAGCCACGTATCATAAAAATGTTTGCTGAATTAGCGGCGCAGATTGGTGAGGATAATATTGTGGGTGAAACAAACGAGTTAATTATGACGCCAGACGAAGCAAAGAACGAAGCTTTGAAGCTTATGGCAGAGAAACCTTACCAGGAAAAAAGTCATCCCCAGCATGATTTTTACGTCCAGGAAGTTAATCGATTATTTAATTTAGGATCTTAATTGCAAAAAAAGTATTATTGACATATTATATGTTACTAAGTGGATAACCTTCTGGCCCACAAAGAAACTTGTAATCCAAGTGGATTAGCTGGCCTAAGCAGTAGCACGGCCCCGAAAGGGACAACCAAGCGCAGAAAACCTAAAACTGAAACTGTAAGGAGGAGGACATAATGTCTACTCAAATTAATACAGCTTTTGTCAACCAGTTTAGCGCCAATGTTCAGATGTTGTCTCAACAGATGGGCTCAATACTGCGAGCAGCGGTAGACGTCGAAACTGTGAATGGCGAAAAAGCTTTCTTCGATCAAGTTGGATCGGCAGCAGCCGTGAAGCGTACAACGAGGCACGGAGATACGCCGATGGTGGAAACACCCCATGAGAGGCGCATGGTAACAATGGCAGATTATGAATATGCAGATCTGATCGATGATCAGGACCGTGTACGTTTGCTAATTGATCCTACGTCAACTTATGGTCGTGCAGCAGCGGCTGCTATGGGTCGTGCAATGGATGATGAAATCATCGCAGCAGCTTTGGGCACAGCTCAAACTGGTAAAGATGGCGGAACATCAACAACGCTACCAGCAGGTCAGAAAATTGCAGTTGCATCTGCTGGCTTGACTATTGCAAAGCTAGTATCTGCTAAAGAGCTGCTAGACGCTGCAAGCGTTGACCCATCGATCCCTCGTCACATTGTTGTTTCACCAAAGCAGATTTCTGACTTGTTGAATAACACAACCGTGACTTCAAGTGACTTCAACACTGTAAAAGCTTTGGCTCAAGGTGAAATCAACTCTTTCGTAGGGTTTCAATTTCATGTGAGCAACCGTCTAACAACAGATGGTTCTGGTGATCGTCAAGTAATTGCGTTCGCATCAGACGGTATTAAGCTTGCGATTGGTAAAGAGCCAAGCGCACGGATTGATGAACGAGCCGACAAGTCATATGCAACGCAAGTCTACTACTGCCAATCACTTGGCTGCACTCGTATGGAGGAAGAAAAAGTAGTAGAAATAGCATGTTCTGAATAAGGAGATTGACTAATGGCTACTGTTTATTCCACCCAAAGAACTAACAACCGGGCAACCCCAGTTGTTATGAACAAAGCTAATGAGCTGGGCGGTCGCATCCGTGTTGCTCATGGCGTGTACGAGGCATCTGCACTAGCGTCTGGTGACGTTATTGAGATGTTTATTCTTCCAGATGGCGCACGTTTGCTTGAGGGATCATTAGCGCATGACGCTCTAGGTTCTTCAACAACATTGTCAGTTGGTTATGCTGCACACACAAATGCTGCTGGTACTGCTGTATCTGCCGCTGCTGCTGCATACAAAGCTGCTGCTGCTTCAACATCTGCTCAGAAAGTAGACATCCTTGCTACTTTGGCTCTAGGCTCAGGCTCAGAGACAGACACAAACGAGGATGGTGTGGCTATCACAGTCACTATGGGCGGTGCTGCTGGCACAGGCACTATCGAAGTAACCATCAAGTACGTGGTTGATTAATTAGTCGGGGCGGTTCGCCGCCCCTTCTTTTATAGGATTAGAGCTAATGCCGAGTACAGTTGATATTGCAAACTTTGCGCTAAACAATTTGGGCGCTTCAAACATTTCCTCGCTAGACGAAAATAGTAAAGCGGCAAGAATTGTCAATCAGAGGTACGAGTCTGTACGTGATGCAGTCTTTCGAGCGCATCCCTGGAATTGCCTGGTCAGGCGATCACAGCTTGCCCAGGAAACGGAAACCCCGGCATTTGGATACTCAAAACAATACGCACTACCTACTGACCCGTTTTGCTTACGGGTTTTAGAATTTTCTAATGGGTCGCTTTCATATCCCCAGGACAACATAACAAATAGCACTGGTGGCCCGGTGTTTGTTATCGAGGGGCGTAAGTTACTTACGGACGAAGGTACGGCCCGGATCAAATATATTGGTCGAGTTACGGATCCTCAGCAATATGACGCAAGTTTAGTTGAAGCGTTAGCTGCTCGATTGGCTGCTGAGATCTGCTATGCAGTTACTGGATCTACTTCTATGGTTCAGATCCAAACATCTCTATACGAAGCTAAGATGACAGAGGCGCGTTTCAATGACGCAACAGAAGGTGCAACCCAGCGCTTAGAGGCAAGTGACTTTATTGAAAGCAGGTTCTAATGGCACGTTCAGCACCAGCGTTTAGCTCCTTCACAGCAGGTGAGATTAGCCCTAGATTAGAAGGCCGCACCAATATCGAAAAGTATAGAGAAGGCTTAACGGACCTTACAAATATGGTTGTTATGCCTCATGGCGGTGTTACCAGGCGTCCTGGCACAGAATACCTGGGCGAAGTAAAAAGCAGCTCTGTAAAAACCAGGCTTATTCCATTTCAGTTTAAAACAAGTGACACGTACATTCTTGAGTTTGGCAACCAGGTTATGCGCGTTTTTCGCAATGATTTGCAGGTTTTGAACGCAACAGATAAAAATATTACAGCTATTACAAAGGCAAGCCCTGGTGTTCTAACAAGCTCTTCTCATGGGTTTAGCAACGGTGATGAGGTTTATGTTGATAGCGTTGGCGGTATGACTGAGATCAATGGGCGTAATTATCGTGTGGCAAACTCTACGACAAATACGTTTACACTGACAGATCTATTCGGAACCGCTATCGATACAACAAACTTTACGACTTACACATCCGGCGGTACAGCAACTGAGATCTTTGAGGTAGCGACAGTATACACAGAAGCGCAGCTCTTCGATCTCCGCTTTGCGCAGTCTGCTGATACGATGTATATTGTTCACCCGAGTCACCCGGTAAAAACATTGACCAGGACAGACCATAATGCCTGGACATTTACTAATTTAACTATTAACGAAAACGATACACCAACACTAACTAGCACAAACAATTATCCAAGTGTTGTTTCATTCTTTGAGCAGCGCCTGGTTTTTGGAAATACAAACAACAACCCGCAAACCTTATGGTTCAGTAAAAACGGGGACTACGGCAATTTTCATACGGGCACATCAGATGATGACGCGCTGATCTACACAATCGCGTCTAACCAGGTAAACGCAATTCGTTACCTTTCTGCAACCCGCGTCTTAACAGTGGGCACATCGGGCGGTGAATATGTTTTAACGTCAACGAACGATGGCCCCGTTACGCCGACAACAACACTTATTCGTAAGTATTCTAACTATGGAACGGCTCAGATCGAGCCTGTCCAGGTTGCTGACGTTACGTTATTTGTTCAAAGGGGTAACAGAAAGATCCGCGAGTTTAAGTTTGTTGGTGATGTAAATACTGGGGGTTACTCAGCGCCGGACATGACAATCCTGGCAGAACATGTGACAGAGGGCGGCCTGGATCACATGGCTTACCAGCAAGAGCCTGATAGTATTGTTTGGTGTGTGCGCAACGATGGGACGCTCCTGGGCATGACATATCGCCGAGAGGAGCAGGTTGTTGCCTGGCACAAACATGTAATCGGCGGGACGTTTAACAGCGGTCAAGCGGTTGTTGAGAGTATTGCTACGTTACCTACAGATACTGGCGAAGATGAGCTTTATATGATTGTAAAGCGCACAATAAACAGCGCAACCAAGCGTTATGTCGAAAAGCTCAAGCTGTTTGATTTTGGGAACAACACAACGACAGCATTTTTTGTTGACAGTGGTTTGTCGTATAGTGGCGGATCCACAACGTCACTTAGCGGATTGTATCACCTGGAAGGCGAAACATTGCAGGTTTTAGGCAATGGCGCGACACACCCAGACGAAACGGTTAGCAGTGGGGGGATAACATTAGATTATTCATCTACTTCGGCTGCTGTTGGTTATGGATTTGACAGCAATCTGCAAACGCTTCGAATAGACAGCGGATCCGTTGATGGCACTAGCCAGGGCAAACCTAAGCGCATTCATCAAATTACTGTACGTTTCTTTGAAACTGTTGGTGCTGAGGTTGGTAATGACAGCGGAGAGATCGATCGCATATTCTTTAGGGACAGCTCTATGGATACAGATACAGCCGTGCCGATGTTTACTGGAGATAAAGATATTGAATTTCCTGGTGGTTTCGATGATGACGACCGGGTTTACATTAAACAGGGACAGCCTTTGCCGCTTACGGTTCTGGCATTCTACCCACGCATGAATACGTTTGACAAATGATTAGAGATTACTTGACCAGATCCCATGTTCTTGACGCTTTCGAGCGTATGGATAGGACTGTCACATTGGGCCCGGTCCAGGTATTAGACGCACTCCCGGTATATACTTTGCCGAAGCGAGGTTATGCTTTTATGGAAAGGGGTGAAATTTATGCGATTGGTGGTATACTGCCAGTATGGGAAGGTGTTGGGGAAATCTGGTTGATCCCGACAAGACTTGCCAAAACAAAGCCAGTGTCACTCGCCAGGCATATTAAGTTAGGTTTATTGGATATGGAAAAGTCTTTAGAGTTGCGGCGCCTTCAAGCTGTTGTTAGATGCGGCTTTGATCGAGGCCATGACCTTGTAAAGTTTTTAGGTTTCCAAAGCGAGGGTGTCATGCGTAAGTATGGCCCAGACGGTGAGGATTATGAAAGGTATGCGAAATGGCAGATCCAGTAACATTTCTCGCTTTAGTAAGTGCTGGGACCAGTATTGTCGGAGGCGTACAACAAAAGAAAGCGGCTGATAAAGCAGCGGTAGCAGCGCAAGAGGCAAGCGAGTTTAACGCTCAGATTATCGAGCGTGACATTGATTTGTTTGAGCGCCAGCGCGGTATACTCAATGCAATGTTCTCGATTGATCAGCGAAGAGCCAGGGAAATCTTTGAGAGAGATGTCCAGGGCACTGTTCGAGCAAGCACTGGTTATGCTGGTTTTGACATGAGCCAGGGAACGCCAATGACAGTTTTAAGGGAGAACGCTCGAGAGTTTGATTATCAAATGGCAATACAAAAGTTTGATAACGAGGTTCAAAACTTACAAATAACTGATGCACAAGAAGAATCTAGGTTAAATGCTGAACTTTCTCGCATGGAGGGCGGCATGGCTGCTGCTAGTGCTAGAGCTTCTGGCACAGCTTCTTTGATTTCTGGAATTGGTAGAGCTGCGACAAGCGGTTATTCAAGTGGTTTATTCAGTGGCGGAACTAGCGGCGGTGGCGGAAAATGAAGATACCTGTTTACACAGCTCGAGGGCAAATTAGCAGCACAATGCCAGGACGTCAGATCCGGGCTCGTAAATCTATCCAGGCAGCTCAACAGGCGGAGATGGCGGCAGCAGCTCCTGGTTTAGCGCTTACTGAAGAAATTGGTGAATATGCCACAACGCGCTATAAGATGCAGGTTGAGAACCAGCTTAACAGCGCCATGCTCGATGCTTCAGAGGCTTTACGTGACAGACGCAGAGAGCTGGGTAAGGTTGATAATTATAAAAACGTCCTGGATGATGGCGATAACTCGATGTGGAATAAGGAAACCGAAGAGTTAAAGACAAGATTGCGGCAAAAAGTTGGTAAAGATCGATATGCTCTGGAGCAGTTCGATAGTCGTTTTCGTCAAATGGAGCAGCAACATCGATTTGTTTTACGTGATGTTATCGATCAGCGCACAAAAAACGATGCGATTTTAAATCGTAACCGTAAGCTACAAAACGCTGAGGATGACATTGTTGATAATTACGATCTTTCCCAGGTAAGTTTTATTCTGCGTGATGTTGTCCAGGACACAAAGAAACTTGCAGAAATAAAAGCCGGAAACATCAGTGTATTAAATGAGCAGCAGCGCGCTTTGCTTATTCGAGCCACAGCCAGGTCTTTTGAGAAAAACGCAAACGAAGCGCCAAGCGGCATAACTTTTGTAGACCAGGTACGCCAGGCAATTAGAGATAACGATGAGACTGTTTTGAAATCGTCCCAGGCTGCATATGTTTACGGTCTAATGAAAATGCTTGATCCAAATGAGCAAGCTAAAGTTTTAAAAGCAGTGGGTGGTGCCCAGGTATTCCTGGAAGGGGCAACGATTGCTGAACAAAACGCACAGAAGCAAGCGGAGCTTTATCTCAAAGATTTTCAATCCTCCCTAGATGTTTATGAAAAACAGCTAACAGAAGGCAATACGCTCGATCAATCAATTATTGATGAGATTGGCAGAAACTTAAATGAAAGTGTTTTGCCCAGGATCACTGACCAGGCTGAACGCCAGGCAATCGCTAAATCTTACTCTGACCTGGTTACGTTCAATGATTTCCAAAAAAGTTTTGGGCAAAGAGTTACGCTTGAAAACATCGATTCTGTTATAGAAAACTTTAGAACCCAAGGTTTTGCCGAAGAAGGATTTGCTGGGATTGATAAGCCGCTCGAAGAAAACTTCATTGCTTATATGGATACCTATAAAGAGAATATGAAAAAAGCCCTGGCAAAAGATGGGGATGCTATTTCGTTTGCTGCGCGCACTAAGATGGACGGTATCAACATACAAGGCGTTGATTTGTCCCCTGACGCTTTTGCAAATGGCGCTACGGGTTTAAACAATCGTTTAGCTCAAGGTTCTAAGATAAAAGCTAATAATGGTTTAAATCACTTACCAATTCTTACAAACGATGAGATGGTGCAGCTACAGACTGCATTTAACTCAGCTTCGTTTGAGCAGCAGCGAACAATCATCAATGGAATTAACCAGGAGCTTGGTCCAAAAAGCTTGGATCTATACAGCAAGCTAAGTAAAGACGCGCCCATGATGGCGCATTTAGCCGGGTTGATTAACGAAAATGGTGTAAATGATGAGGCGTCCAGGCAGATCCAATTAGGACTTGCTGCTGAAAATAAAGTTAAGGTTTCCTCGCTTACTGATTTAGGCGGCACGTTAGTTTACAATGAGATTGTCCTGGACGCATTTGGAACGCTTCCAGAGAAGCTCGAGCAAAGTTTGCGCGGCGTAACTGAGCAATCTGTTGAGGCAATCTTAACCTATCGTGTTATGTATGAGGGCCTAGACGTTACAAAGCTTAAAGAAGAGGATCTGCGCAATATTGTAAGTTTTGCCCTGGGCGGAACAAAAGATGGTTTGCGTGGCGGAATAGGTGTGTTCGGAGAAAGTGATGTTGGGGATCGCTCGTATTTTCGTCCTAAGAATGTGTCTGATGAAGAGTTTACGGAAGCCGTAGAGGGTATTACTGCTGAAAAATTAGCGCGCATACCGGGCAACGACATATCAGATGAGGACTTACAAATAACAAATGATATTATTCAAGGCTTTTTAGACAGTGATGACCGGGGCATTGCAGCGGTGGGTCGAGATAGCCGGGGGTATATTATCTATGAAATGTACCGTGGTGAGCCAGGTTCAGCCCAGGCTATCGGCTCCCAGGGCGGGGATCCGTTAGTGTTTACCTTCGAGGACCTGGCAACCATTGAGCTCCTGGAACGCAAAGCGGTAGAGGTGCAAAAAACTGGTGAACAAGAGATTAGAGATCGCAGTATAAAATATATGTATAACCAAAGTATTTTTTACTTCGATGAAGAAAACAACAAACTATACGATAGTCGCGGCATGACAGAAATTAGCCTGGATCGACTAAAGGATATTAAAACAGGGCAACGGTTAACAGAATGACACTTCTTAACTTTGATAGCCAAGACAAGTCTGTTTTAGATACGCGCCCGGTAATAGACAAACCTATTACTGGAGTGCAAGAAAACTTTGAGGCTGCATTTAAGGGAAGTTTTGCCCAGGCACCATTTGCAAAAAGATTTTATGAACGTGATTGGTGGGGTAGTGTTGTCGATGAAATAAACGCGCAGACGGGCCAGGATTTTGATAACCCGATGTATTATTTCACTCGCAATGACAGAGAAGCGCAGAAAATACAAAAGTATGTCCGTGACAACCTGGACAAGCTAGAAGGTGATTTTAACATCTTTCTCCAGGATGACCTGGCTGGAAGTATTGAGCAACAAACGCGCGAGCGCGCCCTGGCAAACATCGAAGAGATGAATGAGGTTTTTTCTCGAGCAGAAGGGTTTTTGCCTACTGCTGCAAGTTATGCAGGTATGTTTGGTGCTGCGGCTGCTGATCCTGTCAACGTAGCGCTTACAGCCGTAACAGGGCCTTTGACATTTAGCGTCAAAACTCTTGGCGGTGTTATGCTTCGAGAGGCTTTAATTAACTCAAGCATTGAGGCAGCGCAGCAGCCGATGGTGGCTCAGTGGTATGAAGAGCTAGGTATAGACTACACGTTTGCTGATTTTCGTAATGCAATCTTAACTGCTGGTGCGGTCGGTGCAGGTATTCCCCTGGTAATACGTGGCGGCAAAACTGGCATTGAGATAGGTAAAGATTTTGTGCCGCTTTCATCGGATCAGATAAAAAAGGGTTATCGTGCATTCATAGAAAGTGGTGCGGCTAAAGAAAGTGATGTCGGTCGCGGTGCTGAGATGGAGCTGCTAAGACAAGAGGATGCATTTGCTAACAATCCATTGGCTGATGTTTTCTCTGACCTGGAACACAATCGGCGCCTGGGCAATGGATCTGCTGCATTCCAAAACAACCAGGCGCCCAGGATGTCAGACAAGCCGGAGTCGGCATTAAAATCTCCAGGTAGCGTTTATGAGGCTGATAACCTGGACGGGCAAATATTTAAGTTTAACCCTGATAATATTGAGGTTGATGCTGAGACATTCCAATTTAAAGCGGGTGGTGATGAGTTTGGTGTAACTGAGAGATTGCGTGACGTTACTCAGTGGGATCCAAGTAAAGCCGGGCAAGTAACTGTTTATGAATATGCTGACGGGCGGCAGTTTATTGCAGACGGGCATCAAAGATTAGGTTTAGCAAAACGTATAAAATCACAAGATCCTAGCCAGGATGTGCGTTTGTATGGCAATAAGCTGCGCGAAACTGATGGGATAACGCCAGTAGAGGCGCGCGTTATTGCTGCTATGAAAAATATTTCTGAGGGTACTGGGTCGGTCCTCGATGCTGCAAAAGTGTTTAGATTTTCTCCAGAACGCATTAATGATCCCAGTTTCCCAAAGGGGTCTGAGTTTGTAAAGCAAGCTCGGGCCCTATCTAATCTTGCGCCGGAAAACTTTGGTATGGCAATAAACGAAGTTGTTCCATCAAACTTTGCTGCTGTTGTCGGGCGTTTAATACCAGACGATGCAAACATGCAAACGGCTGCACTAAATGTCCTGGCTAAAACAGAGCCAGCAAATGCATTCCAGGCTGAGAGTGTTGTTCGCCAGGTAATTGATAGCGGCGTTACAAGAGAAAGCCAGCAGAGCTTATTCGGTGAAGAAGTTGTTACTGAAAGCTTATTCCTGGAACGTGCAAAGGTGCTCGATCGAGCGCAGAAACAACTTAGAAAAGACAAGTCATCATTTAAAAACCTGGTTGATAATGCCGCTCGAATAGAAGGTGAAGGCAATCAACTAGCTAAAGATGCAAACCAGAAAAGGGCTAATCAAGATGGCACGGCAATCGCGCTCCTCCAAAGTCAAGCAAACCGCAAAGGGCCGCTCTCAGATGCCCTCACAGACGCAGCAAAACTCGCCAAAGATCAAGGATCGTACACAGAAGCTACAAAGCGATTTGTCGATGCTATCAGACGATCAGTTGACGAAGGCGACTTTGATCGCGCAGAGGCTGGCAATGCAGGACGCCCTTTCGATGTTACAGAGGAAGCGCCTACAGTACGAGATGATGCAGAGCAGCTAAGATTAGATGATTTCTCTGAACCTGTTGGCAAGGGGACTATTGATCAAACAAATGCTTTGACAGAGGATTTGCGAGCAGATCTTTCTGAGCCAAACTTATTGCGTGAGGACTTAAAACGCCTGGTCGAAAGTGGAGGCGGTGAGGCTGATATTATTAGCCACCCGGCAGTTGTTAGAGCTGTTGATGAGATGGAAAGCTTGCCTCGGACAAGTGACATGCAGGGATACGGATCTGAGGGATGGTTTACGTCCAGGCAGTATGTTGTCGGATCTAGGCGCGATGGGACTTTTGAAGAGGCGTTTGACCATCTTAGAGAAGGCGCAAGGCAATTAGGCTGGGTTGATGATAAGCTCGAGTATCCCGTTGGGTCTTTGCGTAGAGAAAGAAAGGCTGTGATTGTCCTGGGCCCTCCGGCTGCTGGTAAAAGCACTATAGCTAATCCTATTGCTCGTAAAATGGGGGCTGCTATTGTTGATGCGGATGAGGCAAAAAAAATATTACCAGAGTATCGAGGCGGAATAGGTGCTAATGCGGTGCACGAAGAAAGCTCTTTCCTGGCAGATCTTTTATTTAAAGATCTTATGGAGGATGGTGACAATCTGGTTATTCCAAAGGTCGGCGGTAAAGTTGATAGTATAGAGCGCACTATTGCTAAGTTGCGTGAAAAAGGCTATGAAGTAGATGTAGTAGATATGAAGGTCGGAGCTGAAGAGGCTTTGCGCCGTATGATCGGTAGATTTATATCTAAAGGCAGGTTAATCAATCCAGAGTATGTAAGGGAGGTCGGGGATAATCCAGGCAAAACTTATGATACAATTAAGAAAAGAGGTTTAGCAGATGGATACGCAAGAATTGATAATGAAGGTGGCCCAGATGTTCCAAGACCAATCCTCGAGGACACAAGAGGAACCCTCGAAGGCTTCGAGATTGAACTTAGACGAGGCGGAGGCGAAAGCGACGATGTTATCGGACAGCCAAGTGGGTCAGAACTTATTACAGCGCGCGCGCAGCAATCGGAAGAAATAGAGATCCCTCAGATTGAAGAAAGCCTATTAGACACTGAGTTTCCTATTGCGCAGACATTAGACGGTGATGAGAATGTTGTTGCGCAAA
>Ga0160423_10003329_pt1 | contig 13390 bp, 10 predicted proteins | sample CRUFie14St8metaG_FD_108191 | JGI IMG/M metagenome (GOLD analysis project Ga0160423, IMG submission 108191) | Marine microbial communities from the Costa Rica Dome - CRUD Field 142mm St8 metaG | ecosystem: Environmental > Aquatic > Marine > Oceanic > Photic zone | place: Costa Rica: the Eastern...
CTGGGAGAAGGGCTCCGACGGACCCACTTCGGAGGAGTGCGTCGGGCGATACTTTAGCACCAAATTCAGTAAGTGGCGGGGGAAGTACCGCCGGGTGTTTTGCGTGACGAGGAACGGGAACCTGGTGACCGTGGACACGACGGACCTCAAGGTGACCAACTGCTGGAGGTTTTACGGAAAAAACGCCGACGTGAGCGGAATCACCATCAGCGGGGACAAGTCCGAGCAAGACATTCTGGTCCTGTCGGTGTCCAAGGACGCCAAATCCAACAAGCCAAAGTCCATCAAGTTCTCATGCTCCCCCCGGTCGCAGTTCCTCACCGATGTGCACGTCTGCGAGTACAACCTCGCGCTCGCCCAGGAGGGAGGCAGCAGGGAGACGGAGCTCTCCAGCATCTCTTACACCGCCCAGGCGTCCCTGTACGAGTCTGGGTGCTGGAACCCCGTGACCCTCGTCGTGACCAAGTACGGCGTGCGGATAGAGACCTTGCAGAGCACCGAGGAGCAGAATTACACGCACATGAGCTCCAACGTGGCCCTCGTCTCCCTGAAGGACGGGAACGACGGGTCCTCTGGAGTCTTTGGCATTCTCGCGGATGAGGGAACCCCTGTGCGGGTGTTGTGCTCCCAGCAGCGAGACGCAGTGTTCCAGAAGATCGCTTCGTACGCCAGGGACATCGGAGTCCAGCTCAGCACCCAGAAGCAGGACATGGACGCCTCGAGCTTCCACTCCAAGTATATGGCTCTGCAGGAGCAGAAAATCGTTTCGCCAACCTTGGCGCCCATAGGGCGGTGGCACGTCACCCACATCCAGCGGCAGGTCGGCGCGATGGGGGCGGCGATCGGCAACGTCGAGCTGGGGCAGTACCTGATGGAGCTCACGTCGACCCATCTGATCGAGAGGTGCCTGGATTACACCATCAACAGGAGGTGGAGCCTGGCCAAGCTCAACTGGATGTGCCGGTACAGCGAGGAGTCCCAGAGGCTCGCCCTTGGGTTCACACACGGCGTGGAGGGGGTGGAGTACGTGAGCCCGCACAGGGACGCCATGCTGAGCGCGATTTTTGACACTATCGAGTGCGGGACGGGCCGCAAGGTCAGCATATTCAACAGGAAGGTTTCGAGCGGCACGACATTCCACTTCCCGGAGGCCGGCTCTAAGGCCCTTGAGATCGACACGGAGAAGACATTGATGTCTTGGCTCACCCTGTGGGCCAAGAACAAGAGCAGCAACTTCAAGTTTCACGAGAACCAGATCCAGCACAAGATGCAGGACTTCATCGCTTCCACAAAGGACAAGGCGAACCAGCTCCTGGACAGCAGCTACAAGGACACGAGGACGCTGGGCTCGTCGGAGTCCATGTTCCAGGACTACATCTACTCCATCATGGCGTCCCCGTCCTTCGACAGGCTCGGATCCTCTAGCAAGCTCGACGAGGCCGTCCTCGTTACCCTGTTTGACCAGCTGCCAGAGTCCTGGAAGCTCCCCCTGGACCCCGCGGCGGAGTACGCCTTCATGCGCCTGCTCAAGATTTTCGGCTGGATCAGCTGCAGCGAGCACGTGCTGAGGTACGTTGCGGGGGAGGACCGGTGCTTCAAGCGAATCTTCGCTGCGCTGGGGTCGGGTTCCGATGGCCTCGCCCTGGAAGCGGCCTCCACGCTCTCCATGATCTTCTCCGCCAAGGCCGGCGCCAAGGTCGCGGGGGAGACGGAGCTCCTGCAGGTCGCCAAGAGCCGCGCCTTCAAGGATATTACGCACCTGGACACCCTCGTCAGGCCCCTGCGGGGCAGCAAGCACGTGTCGCCCCTGCAGCTCATGTACACGGTCAAGGTATTCGGCCAAATTGTGTGCTTTCCTGGGAAGCTCAGCACCTCGAGCGCCCTACAGAAGCTCGTGATCCAGCACCTGGGCGGGATCGGCAGGCCCTTCTTCGGGCTCTTTTCCCACCCCGCGGAATCCGTGCACCACTACGCGGCTTACATCATGGAGTCCATCTCGGAGTCCGGGTCGGCGATAATGGAGCCCATCAGGAACGCGGCGCTCCAGGAGGGAGCATACCTTTCCCACCTCAAGTCCGCCATCTTCTCCTCAGGAGAGCCGAGCAAGACCAGCAAGAGGCTGATCCAGATCTGGACGGAGGGGTACGGCCCCGCCATGGAGCTGGTCAAGAGGGTCTTTCCGAGGGGCTTCTACTTCATCCTGCTGGGCAGGCTGTCGAAGAAGGGGAAGGCCGCGGCAGGCGGCAAGGCGCAGCCGGAGAAGGATCACGGCGCCGAGGAGGCGAACGAGAACATCAAGGAGCCCACCGGCCCGTGGGAGATCTTCTGGAGGGCGGTCGCTTCGGACCACTCTGGCGCCGCGCTGATCTGGAATGAGAGGTGCAGGACCGAGCTCCAGGACGCGTTGGAGAGGGAGGAGAACTCTTTGCTCTTGGCCAAGAACAAGGTCAAGGATACGGGTGGGACCATCAGCTGGAACCACACCGAGTTCTTCGTGATCTACCCCTCGCTGGAAAAGGAGCTCTCCATTGCGGGAATCTACATCAGGCTGCTGCTCGACTCGTACGAGAAGAGCGGCGTTTTGGAGAGGCTGCCAAACTCGAAGGACGTCTTCCTGTCGCTCTACGGCCAGTTCCTGGGACTATCGGACCTGGACATCGGGTACAGCGCCGAGAAGGAGACCAGGGAGCTTTGTCTCAAGGCCATGATTTGCATCTACAGGCAATACGGGGCTGAGATTGGCCCCTTTGACGGCGTTGCTCACTGCACACTACTCCTGGACAAGACAAAATCGAACACCTACCGGCACTACCTCCTGCAGCTCTTGGAGGCCCTGCTCGTCAAGGAGGACATCACCTCCATTGCCATGCAGCAAAAGAAGTTGTGGGAGGTCGCCATTAGGGCGAACTCCAAGGTGTTCATCCTGAACAAGGGTGTGGAGCTTTGCTTGGAGATGGCCACCAACGTCCACAACTACGTCTCTGACTTCGGGATGCCCACCAAGTCCAAGCTCCTGGCGTACGACTCACACACGAACGAGGTCAAGGACTGGCACTGCGATATCGACGTGACCATCGAGAGCGCCAAGGTCGAGAAGATGGATACCGGGCTGTACGGGGGCTACAGCAGGGACAACATTCTCAAGCTCTACAAGGACGGAAAGATTGACTACAGGACCTTGTGCTGGGCGCCGGGTATGATCGAGCCCCTTCCCCTGTACCAGATCCGGGAGCTGAGGTGGAAGCTGTGCGAGGGCAAGAGCGTTCTTAACGCCATGGAGGCCGCCAAGATAGCTCTCCACATCATCCAGGCCCTGTCCAGCCTCCACGCCGCCTATGACGCTGACGGCAATGCGCTGCACCCCTTGCCTCTGGTGCACCGGCAGCTGTCTGAGAGCTCCACCTTCCCCCATGTGGTGCAGATGCTCCTCGCCAAGGCCCCAGACGTCGTTGCGGAGGCCGCCACTCTTCTCAAGACGATTTTGGAGCACAACGATGAGAGGATCAAGTGCCTCTTCCTCTCGGGAGCCTTCTTCTTCATCTTGTCTTACCCTGGCTCGAACTTTGTTCAGCTGGCCAACCTGATCCTGGTCTCGCACCAGAGGCAGGCCTTCCACAACGCGGATGATGCTGGCACTAAGACAAGGATCGCGGAGAAGTCCTTCTTGGGCTCCATCCTCCCCGAGAGCCTGCTGCACATCCTCGACCACTACGGAGCCGAGGTCTTTGCCAAGGCCTTTGTCTCGGAGAATGACACCCCAGAACTCGTGTGGACCCATGAGATGCGCACCAAGTACCTCCTGCCCCAAATCCACCAGCACGTTGGCGACTTCAACATGCGCCTGAAGCAGCACTCGCACTCGCTGTACGATTACAACCCGATGCCACCGGTGGAGTATCCCGAGCTGGAGGGCGAAGTGTGGTGCTACCGGTACTACCTCGCCAACCTTTGCGACGAGGACAGGTTCCCAGAGTGGGACATCAAGGAGCACGTCGAGTTCCTGCAGTCCCTGCTCACCAAGTGGAGGAACGAGCTCCTGCTGACGCCTGTGACGCTGTCGTACGAGGACGCGTGCAAGATCCTGGAGCTGGAGAGGTTCGGGTGGGAGGGAGGGTCCGTGGTGGATGAGCAAATCCTGAAGAAGGCCTACAGGAAGCTTGCCGTGGTGTACCACCCGGACAAGAACCCGGAGGGCCACGACCACTTTCAGAAGATTCACAAGGCCTACGACTTTTTGAGGTCTCCCGAGAGCTCCAAGAGCGGGCCGAGGCAGTGGGTCATCTTGCTCATCCTCAAGGCCCAGTGCATCATCTTCCGCAGGTACCCAAAGATCCTGGCGCCCTTCAAGTACGCCGGGTACCCACTGTTGCTGGAGGCCATCACCATCGAGGACGGCGACCACCGGTTCCTGGCGGACGACCGTTCGCCAGTCTTGGAGATCGCCACCAAGCTCTGCTGGCTCACATGCGTGTGCTGCACTCTGAACGGGGAGGAGCTCTTCAGGTCGGACGGCCTCGCGATCCTGTCCAACCTCCTGTCGAGGTTGTCGTCCATCCTGCCCAGGGACGCCGCCACGAGCTTCACGGGCAGCAGGATCATGACCTACTGCGTGAGGACCCTGGCAGGCCTGGGCGCTTTCGAGGCCGCCAGGGAGGCTTTCTTCGCCAAGCCTGCCCTTGTGCACGACGTGATGAAGGCCATCAAGTACGATAACGCCCCGTCCATCGTGGAGGCCTCGGTGCACTGCATTTCGCAGATGGCCGCCTCCGCGGACCTACAGGACCTCATGCTCAAGCTGGGCGTCCTGTGGCACCTCATCCCCATGCTCTTTGACTATGACGTCAGCATGGAGGGTTCGTCGATCGAGGTGGAGATCAACTCGGAGGGCAAGCTCTCGTTCTTGGACCAGTTCATCTCCTCGGAGGTGGAGTGCACCAACATGCAGTACGCGAAGAACAAGCTCGCAATTCTCGCCGCGCATGCCATCTCGAGGCTGTCTGGCCTCCTGGGCGGCCACCTCAAGACCCCGAGGAACAAGCAGGGCGTAGCGCTGCTGAGCGCCCTCTTCACGCCGCAGATCGCGGAGGGTTTCACGGAGACCAACCCCAGCGAGCTCCTCAAGCACCTGAACACGAACGTGGAGAATCCTTGCAAGATCTGGAACGACAAGATGAGGAAGGAGCTCCTGGAGCACACCAAGGAGCAGGCCGAGACCCCCGCGGGCTTGGAGGACCTGCCATACGCCATCGGGGACCTCTCCCTGGCGGAGAAGTTCAAGTTCAAGTGCCTGGAGGACGAGCTGGTGATCGGCAGGATCTATGTCCGGCTCTATAACGACACCCCGACCTTCCCGCTCAAGGACCACTCCTACTTCATGCAGTGCCTCGCCGTGTACATCGGGAAGCATGCGGAGCACATGTACGCCAAGCGAGAGGATCTGGAGGCGGACCGCCTGCTGCGCAGGAGCTGCGAGCACCTGCTGAGCTCGATCAGGGCCGCGCTGAATGTGGTGAACACGATTCCAAAGCTCGCGGTGGTGTACGCAGACGTGAGGTGCCTCGGGCCGATCCTCACGTGCATCGAGCCCAAGGAGGTGGACCCCGCCACCAGCCCCTGGTTCACGCCAACCCTGGAACTCGTGCTCACCCTGCTCGTCCACCTCACCGCCAACAAGGCCTGCGTGGAATCCCTTGCCAGCGACAAGATCCTGGTCAAGCTCTACCTGATGCTGAACGGCCCACCGTCGAAGAAGTGCCTCGTGCTGGCGCTGGACGTCCTCCAAGGGCTGGCCAAGACCCCCGTGGCGTCCTGGTCCGCCGCCACGCAGGCCGGCGGCATCTACCTGCTCTCCCTGGTGCTGCCTCAGGGCGATGAGGCCGTGGAGGACGACCACATCGAGAAGGTCCAGGAGAAGTCCATCGCAATCCTGATGACGCTGTGCGCGGAGAAGGTGAACGGGGTGAGGCTCGTGACCTTCATCCAGAGGTTCCTGCCGCCGGGCTTGGTGGACCAGCTCCGCGAGGGGCCCAAGGAGTCCACCAGGAAGGCCTTCCACGTCAAGTCGGAGACGCCGGAGCACGTGTGGAACCCGGACATGGCCAGGAGGCTGTCCCAGGAGATCAACCGGCTCAGGGCGCTCGCGTCCAAGGCCCAGTTCAGCGGCACGCTGAACATCCCGCTCAAGGACGAGTACAAGTTCAAGTTCCAGGAGCTCCAGAACGAGATCTTTGTCGGCGGCGTGTACGTCAGGCTCTTCATGAAGCAGCCGGAGTTCCCTCTGAGGAATCCAAAGCGCTTCCTGGAGGGGCTCCTCAAGGAGTTCTTCAACAGGTCCCTGAAGGAGACCCAGAAGACGGAGGGGATGGACACCTCGATGCCCATCCTGCTCTCCGCCGCCGCCGTCTCCCTGCTGCGGATCCACAAACTCCTGTCCGAGCACGCTGCCAGCCTCGGGTACGTCTCGAGCCTGGTCAAGTTCGTGGACCGCGTGGCGGGCAACCAGGCCGCCGGCGACATCTGCGGCAGCGCCCTTCGGCTCGGCCACCAGCTCTCCGTCAACGTGACCGTCGCAGAGTCCTTGGCGTCCGTGAAGCCCGAGGCCATCGCCGTATTCATGCGCTGCTTCGAGATCGGCCTGGGGGCCAAGATCCTGTCGATGGAGATGATCAAGAGGAGCCTAAACCCGAAGAACAGGGGCAGGGACGGACTGGTGAAGCAGGCCCTGGACTGCAAGCTCGTGCAGGCCCTGCTGGACATCTTGGACTGGAAGTCGCAGGAGAAGGGAGTCTCCGCGAACAAGGCCGACGAGAACACGCTCAGGGTCCTGGTGGTGGACGTCATCCACCTGCTGAGGAGGGAGGGCGGGGCGTACACCGAGGTCATCCGGGACATGGTGGACGAGAACGAAATCTGGCTGGCCTTCTCCAAGCAGAAGCACGACCTTTTCCTGCCGAGCAGCGCGACGGACTCCACAGGAGTTGCGGGCCTGCTGACGGGGCAGGCAGCGTACTACGCGTTGCCGCCCGCCAGCAAGTGAGCAAGCGAGGGGAACGTTAAATAATATAAGGGGGCTCATGTTTTATATAGTATAGTATCTTTAAAGACTTTTTTATGGCGGCGGTCACTCGTCGAGCCACTCCAACACCTTCCTCGCGCACTCTCCTCCCTCCGCAGCAGCCTCACGGCACCAACTCTTATCGTAGGGGTATCCCTCCTTGATGAGCCAGATTAAGACCTCGAGGTGACCACCCTCGGCTGCAGCATAGGGCGCCGCTTCATTCCAAGGACAGCCCTGGCTCCTCGCCCAGCGCAGGACCTCCAGGTGACCTTTAAGAGCAGCCCAATAACAAACATCCGAGTCCCACGGGCAGGGCGGGTCCTGACCCCGCATCCACTGGAGCACCTCAAGGTGACCACCCTGGGCTGCAGCACGGGGCACGTGTTCATCCCAAGGACAGCCCTGGCTCCTCGCCCAGCGCAGGACCTCCAGGTGACCATTTCGAGCAGCAGAAGAACAAACCCTCGAGTCCCACGGGCAGGGCGGGTCCTGACCCCGCATCCACTGGAGCACCTCAAGGTGACCACCCTGAGCTGCAGCACAGGGCGCTTCTTCATCCCAAGGACAGCCCTGGCTCCTCGCCCAGCGCAGGACCTCCAGGTGACCTTCGCGAGCAGCGTAATAACAAACATACTTGTCCCACGGGCAGGGCGGGTCCTGAGCCCGCATCCACTGGAGCACCTCAAGGTGACCGCCAAAAGCAGCATCAGCACTCGTCAATGTCCACCACGGACAGCCCTTCGCTCGCAGCCACTTGACCAATTCCAGGTGGCCATGAAAAGCAGCCAAACAACAAGTCTGGTCGTCCCACAGCTTACGGAGCCTTTTCTTTGGTCCCTGGCTCCAGTACTTCTCAAACACTTGGAGGTAGCCTTTTTTAGCGGCGACGTAGAGAACGCACTTGATGAGTGTAGGATCGGTTTCGTGCACATTGAACTTCCTGCTCCAGTACGCACACCAGTCCTCCGTAAAGTAGCACACGTAAGCATACAACTTCCTTCTAAGTATCGTCACGAGCTTCCTGCCCGCCAGCACCTGCGCCTCTCGCAATTGTTTAGACACCAAAGCAAAGGAGCACACGTCGTTCCGATCGAGCTTCCCCGCGATGATCGCCCACACCTCCGTCGGAAGCTTGACCTCTTTCTCCCTTCTCCTCTTCTTCTGGCGGACCATGGCGCGCGGTCCCCCTGCTCTCCGTCGCCTCGTCTCGGTCGGCCTCTCAGTCCCGACCCTCCTCGTTGGTTCCCCTCCTCCGAAACCGAACAAAAAAACGGCCCAAAAATCGTTACGAAGAGCAATTGCCGCTCGTCGTGCGTGCACGAACTAAGAGACTGAGGAGGGGCGAGAGACAGCGCGCAGCATGAGCGACGACACGCCCGTCACGCTATCCCAGGAGGGAGGACGCCAACTCACCCCGGAGATGTGGGCTGCGGTTCAAGAAGAACTGCACGACTTTCTGGAGGAAGGAAAGGTCACCATCACACCTGGGGGGGCCCTGCCGAAGGAGAACCCGGGGCCTTTTTCCAGAAAGCGTAAGAAGCGGCCGAACCTACCGGGCACGCATATGCTCGTTGATGGCACTGCGGATGTGCTCGTCCAAGTGGAACAGATACTCCAACGGGCAAACATCCCCGGATTGCGTGTGGGAAGGGCAAAGCACAGATCGAGCGACCATGTGGCCCAGCGCATCACGAATATGTGAGTTATCTGTGTGACAGCCTTCTGTTGGCACACAAACTGATGCACCCTCTCCCCTCTTTTGGTTCTCGCGCAGGTCCCTAGCCGTAGCTGACACGGCCAGCGAGACAGCGCACAAGATGAGCAGCGACCAGCCCGTCACGCTATCACAGACAATTGATGGAAGGACCTTCTAGAGCATCGAACATGGACGACAGCGGAAAAGGAGCAGGGAGGGCGAGGATTACTACTACAAAAAAAAGTTGTTTACAAGGTTTTTACAACATGCTCATCATCGCTTACATCTCCTGCCAATCTCGCCCCCCATCCTAACTTCTGCGGACACAGAAGACCTCTACGCCGTCCTTTGGCGCAAGTGAGGCTGCGAACTTCAGGCTGAACCTGTGCTCTGGGTTATGGTCGAACCTGAACCTCCTGTACAGCGCGATCAGAGCGACCTTCGCCTCCTGCAGAGCAAAGTCTGCAGCCACGCACTGCCTCGGCCCCAAGCCCCACGGCATGAACGCTTTGTGATTCTGCGAAGGGGAGAGGAGGAAGAGCTGGTCAGCGCCAAGAGGTCAAGATCGGTCGGTCGAGAGGGGTTCCCACTTACTTGTAAATGGTAAATCTCGCTGCCCGGCACGAACCTCTCCGGCTTGAACTTGTCGGGGTCCGTCCAGTACTTGCCAGACCTCGACAGGCCCCTTGATGAGAGCGAAGAAGAGCGAGGTCAGAATCGAGTAGGACTGCGAGGAGGAGGAGGCTTACCTCGTGTAAATGTTCACGATCTGGCCCTTGAGGATCGGGACGTTGATTCCCATGTCCCCTTCGATGTCCATGTCCTCCGCCGCGTACCGGTCCGTAACTGGGATGGGGCCAAAGAGCCTCAAGGCTTCTTTGATCACCCCCTCCAGGTACACCATCTTGCCAGACCTCGACAGATCCCTTGGCAAGAGCAAAGGAGAGCGAGGTCAGAATCGAGAAGGAGAGCGAGGAGGAGGAGACAGACTTACCGGAGATCCTGCTGGGGGTGTGCATCAATCTCCTCCAGCAGGAGCTTTTCTGACTCCTTGTTGGTTGAGATGAGGTATATGGCGTAAGCTAGGGTGTTGGCCATCGTCTCGTACCCTGCCAACAGAAACAAAACCTTGGCAAGAGCAAAGGTCAGAGCGAGGTCAGAATCGAGAAGGAGAGCGAGGAGGAGGAGACAGACTTACCGCTTGAGCTTTCACCTCGTCCCTCGTCAGAAGATCGCCACTTTCTCTTTTTCGCGCCTGGATGAACATCTTGAGGAGGTTGTGAGATTGTTGCTCCACTCCACCCTCCAACTCCGCGACGGCGTCCTCGTAGAGCTCGTCGCTGAGCGAGGCGAGGACACCCATTGCTCGCTCCACCTCCCTCATCTTGCGCGTGGGAAAAACCTTCGTCAACCATGCAATGGGTGGGATGAGGTAGGTGGGGAGGACTAAGCCCAAGGCAAGGAGGGGGTGGAAGTCCATGGCCGCGACGTTGATGCTGAAGATGGTCCTCGCGGCTTCCACGGCCTCGATCGACCCCTCGATCGAGTTGAAGGACTTGCCGAAGACGGTGGCGCCTAGTACATCCAACGTCATGTCGCCGAAGCAGCGCCAGATCTCCACGGCCTCACCGGACTCTGCGAACCCGTCCAGTCTCCTGACGAGTCTATCGGTCACCGTCTGCATGACCTGCACAGGTGAAAGAGAACCGTGTCAGTCAGATGGGACAGGCCAGCAACTATGGGAGACAGGGGACCTTACCGGGATGAAGCTCGCCATCAGCCCGTGGTTTCTGAAGATGGCGTTTCCTGTGCTGCGAAGGCCGCGCCAAACCTGGTTGAAGGAGTCACACGAAATCAGTATTTAAAGAATGGGGGGTCGGAGAGGGAGTCATTCTTACCTCGTCCCTGGCCACGTCCATGCCATACTTCATGACTTTCATCTCGCCGGGCAGGAAATGAACCATGTTCTCCGGCAGAGGCGTGTGGTTCATGAAGTTCACGAACTTGCGCTCGCCAATCTGCTTGGCGACCTTCAGGTCGCTGGTGACTGTGACCGGGTACGGGCCAAACCACCACACGAAGGTGGGGCCATGAGTACGGTCCACCTGTCGTAGTGGAGGTGGAGCTGAGGTGCTGAGGTGAAGGTAAGCGCGTTCCCGAATATCGGTACCCCTCGTGGACCCGGGAGTTTTCGGACCTTGTCAAGGGAAGAGGAGGATCTCGTCAAGTACCAGTATGTAAAACCGACTGCCGCCGTGGCGGCTGCCGCGGTCACAACGGTGGTCGTCTCCATCTCTCTCCCTCAGTCTCTCTCAATCTGCAACGTCTCCAAATCTCTCGCCCGGGCCAATTTCCCCCGAAAATCTGTCGATCGGGAGTGCGGGCGTTACGACAGCTCTGCGGATGGCAACATTATCGCCTGGGCAAGGTTGTAGCGGCCGCCGCTAGGTTAAGTTCCGGCCGTCACAATTGGCAAGACCGCGTCGCCCAACCCCAACCCGATCGAAACTCTCTGTTTTGGCCCTCCGTCTGTCTCGAACGCGCGCTCGAACGATCGAACGAACCTGAACAACCTGAACGAAGATGAAGATCGCCGCGTGGGTCATCCTGATCGCCCTCTCCGCGGTATCCACCGTGGTGAGGTCCACCTCACCGGAGGACGAGCTCGTGTTCGGACAGACCTTCATGGCAGACTCGATGAACGCCACCGACGGTTCTAACGGCTGGGCGCTCGTCTCGCACGGGATTGCACAGGTGAGTCTCCTAACCCCCTTGCTGACGTTCTCAGAATTCTGACCTCGCTCTCCTTCTTTCCTTTCTTTCCACAGAACCTCTTCACTGTGAGCCAGGAAGGCGAGATCGTCCCGCAGGTCGCCGAAAAGGTCTCAAGAGTCTCTCCGAACGAGTTCAAGATCCACATCAAGCCGAACATCAAGTTCTCGGACGGCACCCCTGTGACCGCCGCGGACGTCGCCAAGGCCCTTCAGACCGCAAACGAGCAGAACCCTAACGCGCAGAGCTCATTGGGTTCCATCGAGGCAGAGCCCCTGGATGACAACACCGTGCATGTTGTCAGTGAGGACCCCACTCACATACCCGAGAGCGTTTTCGCCGAGTGGGCGTGGCCGATCTTCAAGGTAATAAGTCTCATCCTCCTCGCTGTCCTTCTCGATTCTGACCTCTCTCTCCTTCGCTCTCTCTCCTTCACAAGGTGAACGACGAAGGGGGATATGTGTTCACAGGCCCCTACCAGGTTGACGAGTTTGCCGACGGCGAACACATCAAGCTCTCGCCAAATGAGTACTACCATGGCCACGAAAAGAGGTGAGAACGAGACCCTTGTCTCTCGAAGGCCAGCGCTGACTCCTCTGCTCTCTTCTACTCTCTAGACCCCACATTACGATTGAAAAGTTCGGAGATGGGGACGAGCTCGCAAAGGCAACCGCTGATGGAGATGTCGATGTTGCGTTCCACCTGCCCGTCACCAGCTTGCCCGCTGTGAGCGACGCCGACGGGATTCAAGGCCGCTCTTTCCCAGTGGGCTACACGAACATGGCCGGTAAGGACTCTCCCTCTCTCTGACTGATTCTCTGGCTGACACTCCTCTCCTCTCTTTAGTCTACAACCTGTGCAACGCCTCATCCCCAATCCAAGACATAAGGGTGAGGCAGGCTCTTGACGTTGCCATTTCCCGTGAGGAGATGAGCGAAAGCCTGGCGGGGGGGAATCCAACGAGGAGCTTCTTCCCGGCGGAAACGCCATTTTTCTACGAGCCCGCCGAGCCCGCCGAGCCCACCGAGCCCGCCGAGCTTCTTGACGCTGCCGGCTGGACTTTGGATCCGGAGACGGGAAAGCGTACCAACAGCGAGGGGGAGGACCTGGAGCTGCGTGTGGTCGCTTACCCACACAGGCCAGGGCTCCCGGTCCTTGCGGGGGTCATCGAGGAGACCCTGAGCGACCTCGGCATCAGTGTGGACAAGGTCGTGACCGGGGACGATTGGGATGAAACCCAGACGATCATCGATGGCGGAGACTTTGACATTCTCCTTTGGGCCCAGCACAGTTTGCCAGCGGGGGATCCTTTGTGGTTCCTCAACGCTTTCTTCGGCTCCGGCAATGCCAAGAACATGGGCTGCTACAACTCGGTAAGTCTTCTCCTCCTCCTCCTCCTCTTCCTTCTCTTTCTCGATTCTGACCTCGCTCTCCGTTGCTCTCAGTCTATCGTGGACGGGATGCTTGAGGAGCTCAGCGGCATCGATGACACCGCAGCGAGGGTCAAGGCCCAGGCGAACATTCAGCAGCAGGTGTTCGAGGACTTGCCCATCTCCAACCTGCTGACCCCTGAGTGGCACGTCGGTCTTAGCGATCGTGTGGCGGGATACGAGCCCTACGGCTCGGACTTCTACGTGATCCGCGATGACCTGCACAGCAATGGCGAGCAGTACACCACGGCTGTGAGCTGAATAAACCAGAGGTTAGGGGGGGGCCCACGAAAAGAAGTAGAGCTAAACAAGTTTTTTTACAAAGTAGATTTCATAGAGTTTTAGATATTTAGAAAAAGGCTTTCGGGGGTCTTCACGCCTCCCTTCAGCAGAGCCCTGAAGTACGCCCGCGCCGCCCGCTGAAACTTCAGAGGC
>Ga0160423_10003330_pt1 | contig 13389 bp, 18 predicted proteins | sample CRUFie14St8metaG_FD_108191 | JGI IMG/M metagenome (GOLD analysis project Ga0160423, IMG submission 108191) | Marine microbial communities from the Costa Rica Dome - CRUD Field 142mm St8 metaG | ecosystem: Environmental > Aquatic > Marine > Oceanic > Photic zone | place: Costa Rica: the Eastern...
CCTTTCTCAACTTCTCAAGCTAGCTTTCCTTTTCTTTTTTTTGCCCATCGCCGTCTTTACCTCCTTCAGGACGAGCAGGTTGGCCACTTCAAGGCACTCCCCTCAGGGCTGAGAGTGGTCCGTAACTCGGACAGGTCGGAGTACGTCATGAGGTTGGCGTATACCAACCCTTCTTTTGCTCTCTGCATCCCTCGGGGAGCGGTCATCCTCACTGTGGGGCCATGGTAACGTCTCACCCCTGATCTTGTTTTTTTTTTTTCCGGTTTCGATCTGCTGGGAGCTCGAGGAGGAGGGTCGGATTTCGGAATCCCCGCGAAAGTGTTTGAGCGCGCGAAGGGAGGACATGGCCGTCTTAGAGAGCGAGAGCGAGAGCGATGACATCCCCTTGGCGCGGCAGATCCCCAAGGCCGCCGCCGCCGCCGCCGCCGCCGCACCCGCGCCAGCCGTGAAGCGGGAGGAGGACACGGTCGTGAATCAGACCAAAGCGAAGGGTACCAAAAAAGTGAAAACTACTTCAAAGCCTGTCGGGGCGAAGAAGAAGGTCAAGGAGGAGGAGGAAAACGGGAACGGAAAGGCGAAGAGGCCGAAGTATGAGATGCCGGGACAGGTGAGTCACGAGGCCTCGACCCCCATAGCCGACGGGGCTCCATGAGACTGAAGGACTTGCCCACACTCTCCCCCCACGCCCCCCTCTCTCTCTCTCTCCTGTGTCCGGCAGACCCGTCCCACGCCCGAGTCGACGGACCCCCTCGTGAAGTTCTACTCGAGCCTTCACGAGCAGTCCAAGGGCGGGAGCGCCATGGCGGCGAAGTGGCTCATGCAGCACGGGATGCTGCCGCTCGCGGAGGCAACGAAACTGGCCAACTCGATCGCTATGGCGAAGAAGCGGTCAGCGGTGAAAGTGGAGGGCACGAGGGCAAAGGGCACGGCGAAGGCGAAGGCCTCGGCGCCCAAGAGGAGGAAGAAGGGCGACGTGGCCTTCGACGATGGGGGTCTGTGAACCGCGGCATTGTAGTATAAGGGGCCTTAGAGCAGCTGAAAGTCGTCGTCGTCATCGCCACCACCGCAACCCGACTCGCCACCGCTCTCCCCGTCGCTCAAGTCCATGGCCTCCATGGCGTCCATCGCCTCCTGCGCCTTGCGCTTGAGCTCCGTCAGGCCGGCCACTTCCTCCAGGTACTCTGGCTCGTTGAAGACCCTCGTCAAAAACGAAGTCCTCTTCTCGCAGTCCTCTGAGGGCGGTGAAAAGGAAGGGACCAGTCAGTGTCAAGCCTCCGCTGGGGCGGGGGCGCCACAACGGGGCGGCTGCCTCACCTGTGTCGTACGCGTCCAAAATTTTGGGCGAACAGCCCACGCAGTTGCCAAAGGCCGGCGAGCTGAGCTTCAGCTGCTCAAAGGAATCAAGGAACCCGCGGATGGAATGCGGCACCACGCCCAAGATGGACTCTGACTTGTCTGGCGCGGCACCCTTCAGAGGGTGCTGCAGGAGCGATGACACGAGCTCCACCGCCAGGGCGCTCGCGATGGAGGCTAGGCCTGGCCTTACAACGGTGCACTGCTGGTCCAGGGTCCTGTTCTTGGTGGAGTTGAGTGGAGCGGCAACTTGAAGAATGGAGCCGTCCGTCAGCCAAACAAAAAAAGTGAGAGGGTGCGAAAGACAGATCGGATCCATTAGGATTGAGAGGTTCTCACCGTCGTTGCAAAAGTAGCAGCCCAGCCTGTCGGAGCCCTGGGCGAGGCACCCGTGCCGCATCACGAGGAATGTGTCAAAGCCTAGGGCCACAGAGACGGCGAGTTTCTCTCTCTTCAGGCTGAGCACGGTGGGGAGCCACCTGCTTTCCCTGGTGTCCGTCAGGAGGAAGATGACATCGTGCTGCGAAATGAGGGCGTCCAGGGCGCTGACTTGGTCCAGTGTCCGCCGGTGGAGGTCGCTTCCCTCGCGCACAGGGTGGCCAGGCATTGGAATCGAGAGCTGCACGCCCTCCGCGTCGGCGTCTGGGAAAATTCTCTTCAGCGACTCGGCTGCGGCCTCTGCCTTTGGCCTGCCGCCGTCGAGGCAATCCTCGAACTGGAAGAGGGACTGCCTGACAGGGTTCGAGAACGCGACCCTGCCAGAGTCCACGAAGGTAATCTTTCTGCAGCCCCAGCCCTGGAGAGAGAGAGAGAGAGAGAGAAAGAGGCAGGGGGAGGTCGCTGCATCAGCTTTTACGCCTCCATTCTTCCCGCTGGCAGGGAAGCGAACTCACCTGGAGGATCCTGGCGACGGCGCAACCCAGGGTGCCCGCCCCGAGGAGGAGACACCTCGCGCCCGCGATCTCCTCCGTCTTGAGGCCGGGGAGGGCCCTCCACTTCATCAGCTTCAGGTTCAGGTCCATCGCGGACGAGGCCCTCTGCTTGGGGTCCAGGGTGGACGCCAAGTTGGCGCTCCTCGGCCCAAGGCCGCCTTGCAGGAACGAGCGAGAGGCCAGGGGGGAAGGGTGGCACTCCCCGTGTCAGGCCAAATGCTGGTCGGCAATCCTTGTATATAATGTGTAGAGAGAGGCAGAGAGCTTACCTTTGGAATTGTGCTCCCAGCCCACGGCGTTCACCGTCGTGTCCGACCCGGCCGGCGGGATGGCGACCTCGTGCCAGGCGCTTCGGGACGCACTGAACCTGCCCAGCTTCTCGTGACGGAGACAGAGGACCCTGACCCGCCTGAGGCCACAGAGGTTGCCGCAAAGGAGCCAGAGGAAGTTCCTCAGCGGCCAGCCGGGGCTCCCCGCGACGTGGGAGGGGTCCACAAAGGCCACGGTGGCGATCTCATCGTCCTTGCCGCCCTCACCGCCGTTGTCTATCGGCCTGCACCGGTAGCCGCCCTCCTCGCCTCCCTCCAACACCCAGAAAGGGGCCCTTCCCTTCGTCTCGCTGTGGTAGTACTCTTGGCACGCTTCGCACGCGGCCTGGTCCACCCCCTGGGTGAAACCCTCGGAAAGGATGGGGTCCGCCGTCTTCGCGGCTGGAACGCACACCCAATAATAAAAGGTGTACTGCTTGAGGTCCGCGAAGCACACCATGACAAACCGGTTGAGCGCGGTGGGGTCAGAGAGGCAGGTGCCGGACTGGACGGACGCCTCGACCTTTCTGATGGCACCCAGGGCGGCGCCCTTCCTATCAAAGGTCTTCATGCTCTCCAGAGTGTTCAGCAGCACGACCTCGCCCTCCATCCTGATCTGGCTCTGCTCTCCGGCAGAGCACATGATGGACACACCAGCATCCACAGGGAAAAACCAAAAGAGAGTGAGAGTGTGCCTTGTAAGCAAGTTTTGCGAGTCGCGGGGCGGAATAAGGTTTTCGCGATTGATCTCACCTCGTAGGTGGTGTCCAGGTCGAAGGAGGCGGAGGTCAGGGTGAGGGGCGAGGCCAGACCCTCGTGGGCACACGCCCTGTAGTGCCCGACGCAAGGGATGGGGTCCTCCGACAGCTTGTATTCGTTGAGCTTGAGCTCTGCGAGCCTGGCCCAGAAGGAGACGTCGGGCGCGGAGGGGAGCTCCAGGAAGCGCAGGGGCTCCGCCATGGCGTTCGCTAGCAACTGCAACCCAACGCTCCCGATGCAGTTCGCCCGACGCGCGTAAAGTGTGTTCTCCCTGCTGCTGATGTGGATGTGTCCCCCCGCGAAAATGAGAAGTGGAGGACGGAGGAAGCATGGGCACCAAACAAAAGGCAAAGGTCTGGGGTGTCTTGTTATTATTGTCAATTGGAAAGAATTTTTTTTTTTTGTGTGTGTGTGTGTCTACTGCAGGGCAACGGTGGGCTGGGCGCCGGACTCTCCGCAAATCACGGTCAGCAAATTGGTGACAATCTTGGTCTTCTCCGTCTCGGACATCTTGACGCCCTTGGACTCCAACTGGTTAATTGCACCCTCCGAGATATCAACGGCGCCCTTCACGATCAGCTTCCTCGCCTTCACCATCGCCTCGGCCTGCTGCCTGACGAGCATGGCCTGGGCGATCTCCGGTGCGTAGGAGAGATCGGTCATGTTGAAGGCGATGACCTTGACTCCGCAGTGGGCGAGCCTCTGCTGCAGAGTCTCGGACAGCTCGGCAGACAGGGTGGCGGCCTCGGTCTTCAGGGAGTGGCCGCCCTCGTCGTCCTCGTAAGGGTACTTGGAGACGACTTGCTTAAGCGTCGCGAGGGCCGTGGTGTGAACGTACTGGTACACGTTCTCCACGTCGAGGGAGGCGGCCTTGACTCCCTGGATCTGCCAGAAGACCACCCCGCTGACCACGACCGGGTTTCCCTTGAGGTCCAGCAGCTTGACTCCCGGGAGGTCGGTGGTCCTCTGCTTGACGGAGACAACCTGGAACTCGATACCGCAGGGGTTGAAGCAGAACAAACCTGGCCTCTTCTTGACGGTGGTGAACTTTCCCCAGGTCAGCACGAGGGCGGCCTCCTTCTCGTTCACGGTCTTGCAGGCCCCGAGCCAGACCCAAGGGCAGACGCAACTGAGAAAGCAGGACAGGAAAGTGGGGCAGCACAAGCTTGCGGCCTTCTCCGGCGGATCCTCCACCAGGAGGGCCTTGGAGGCCATAGCCTCAGCTCCGTAGACGACTGGGTTAGGGGTGTTCATAATAGCAAAGTTCGCGTCTTAGAGCAGGTTTTGGGTCTCCTCGGACATTCGCCAGCGAGGTAGTCTCTTGAAGGGCGCGGACGGAGGTTACGAGGGCCGCAACACACGACCTTCTTTTCGTCTCGTCTGACGTCTACTCTGATATCTTTTCCTCAATTCGATTTTTTATTTTCCCAATTTGTCCTCGTCTCCGAAAGCGGAATGAAGAGGCCCACCAGGATCCTGTACGGAATCGACAACATCAGGGACCTGTTCGGGTCGACCTGGTCGACCTGGAGATGATGAGGACCACAACCATCTGCAGGATCGGGCTGGACTGAGCCGCCGCCGCTAATTAGCAGGAGGAGACCTATATAAAAAAAGGGGTTGGATTAAGATGCGACCTTCGCCAAGGTCGCGTCCAGGTACTTTTTGTACTTTGGGAGGATGGCTTTGTGGCCGTCCTCAGCGGAAGGTAGGAAAAGAGGCGGTACGCGAACCGCTCCAGGCTCGAGCAAACCAGAAAGTCGTCGACCTTGTTGGAGATTCCCCTGATCATCTGGCCAACGCACTCGTCGACGGCCATGCCCTCCGCAGTGACGGCGTCCGCCTCCCCAAAGGCCTCGCCATCCTTGTTCAAAGCATTCTTGAGTTTGGCAGGCGGGCGTTTGGGTCAGACAATAATTTCTTTTCTGGAGAAGGGGGGAATGGCGTTGCCTCTCACCTTGGACACGGCGGTCCGCACGCCCCCAGGATTGACGACGGTGACTGCGATGGGGCGGCATTCCAGCTCGAGCTCAATCCTGATGGTGCTGGCATAGGCGTCCAGCGCAGCCTGAGAGCAGAGACAGGGAGAGAGGCGGTGGTGGCGATGGCCGGGGACGGTAGGGTCAGCGGAGGTGAGGGCGGGAGACCTGCGGGCGAGAGCTGTCCGAGCGGGCCTACCTTTGCCGCGCAGTACCCCGACCTGAAGGGCACGGGAATCTTCCCTGCAACGGAGGAGATGAACACGATGTGGCCCTCGGCATCCTGAAAGAGAGCGACAGCGAGGTCAGAAGCGAGAACGTCAGCAAGGGGGAGGAGACTTACCTTTGTCTCCACCATTTTGTGCAACGCGTGTTGCGTCAGGTAAACTTGTCCGACGTAGTCCACCTCCATGAGCCTGTCGTACACGACTGGGGAGGTCATCCTGGCCAGCGATCGCTGAGAGATTCCCGCGTTGTTGACGAGAACGTCCACGCTTCCGAAGGCTTTGAATGCCCGCTCCACGGCGGCCTCGAGCGTCTCCTTGTCGCCCAAGTCCAGGGTCACGATGGCGACGTCCTTCGCTCTCGCGCCCGCCGCCACGAGCTCCTCCTTCACCTCCCGCAGGGTATCCTCCTTCCTCGACGAGAGGATGAGCCTCACTCCCTTGGACTTCTCCACCAGCTGCTTGCAGAGCTCCTTGCCAATACCAGAGCTGGCCCCGGTGACCCACACCACCTTGCCGTCAAAGTAAGCATGGTTCGCGGATTTGGGACTGCTCATGTATCGGAAGGCAGCGTAGCCCGCCGCCATGGCGGCCACCCCCGTCGTCACTTGCATCACTCCTTCGCTCTCTCGCGACCTCGTCTACTGTTCTCGAGCCAGGTCTCGCGACTGCCGTGGCGGTAAAAGGCAGATTCTTGGTTTTTTCCCGGGAGATTGGGCCCCTTTCCTCCTCCACGAGGTGCTGTTTGTGGATAGCGCGGGCGATGCCAAAGGGAGTGATCATGCACAAGTCGAGGGTATCAGGGTGCGGGAGCGGGAGGGGAGGGACCTCGACCTCCTCCATCGCGCGGCAGCGGACTGCCGCCCCCCGCGCGTCTTCGACTCGAAGGGACCTCCTGCTGACGTCGCTGGTCACCAGTGCTGGGATTCTGGCTGGGCCAAAGCGTGGTGAGGCCAAAGCGACGTACGACAAGAGGGCCCTGGATGAGCTCACGAAGCTCTTTGGGGAGGCGATCGAACTTTCGAACAAGGGGGACGCTGGAGAGCAGGCCGACGACGCGTGGTCAAGAATCATCGAGTTTGACAAGACGTCCTCGGCCGCTTGGTCTAATCGAGGGACCTTCCGGTAAGCGTCCCGGAGGGCGGCTCTCTGCTAGCCCGTGAACTAGTCCTGACCTTCTATTCTTCTCTTCTGCTCTCTCTCACAGGTTGCAGCGAGGCCGGTGGGCCGAGAGTGAGGCTGACCTTGCGAAAGCAATCGAGCTGGAGGGCGGGATCAATGACGCGGACGGGTACTTGACGAACAACTATGGGAACGCACTTGGGGCGAACGGGAAGTGGGACGAGGCGCTCTCGGCGTACAGGCAGGCCTCCTTCACGGGCTCCCAGGCCGGTGACAATGACCTGAGCGAGATCTCCGATGCGAACCACGCGCTCGGACTGCTCCAGGTGGGCAGGGACGCCGACGCGCTGGAGGAGATCCGAGGCCTTCTGAGGCGCGACCCTAACTTTTTGGACATGAGGGCCGCCGAGACGGCGGCGCTCTGGGCCCAGGGGGAGGTGGAGGCGGCCGAGGCCGCGTGGAACGCCCTGCAGAACGCCGATACGGACACGGGTGAGGTCTCACTCGAGGCGAACCCCTTTGCCGAGCCCCTTTGCTGACGTACTTCTCGCTTTTCTAGGTCTATACTCCAAGCAGTTCGCCATCGCGAGGGTGCAGGGTCGTTGGCCGCCGAGGGCCACAGCTGCCCTCTCCGGGTTCATTACCGTCCAGAGCAAAGGGAATGCCCTGGATTATGATGGCAAGCTTAGGACTTACGATTTCGGGTCGAAATAACCAAAGTAGTCATACACCAACACCTCCGAGCCTCGGCCCAAAAGTGAATCGACCCCAAAGAGAATTTGTGCGATTACAACAAAATGGAAAAAGGGGGGATAGGGCTACGGGTTCTTGAGCTCTTGTTCTTCTTGCGGTCTATCCCACGGAAAGGGTCGGGGTGGCCTTCTGGTCTCCGCAAATCACGGTCAGCAAATTGGTCACCACCTTGGTCTTCTCCGTCTCGGACATCTTGACGCCCTTGGTCTCCAGCTGGTTCACGGCATCCTCCGAGATATCGACGGCGCCCTTCACGATCAGCCTCCTCGCCTTCACCATCGCCTCGGCCTGCTGCCTGACAAGCATGGCCTGGGCGATCTCCGGTGCGTAGGAGAGATCCGTCAAGTTGAAGGCCAAGACCTTGACTCCGGCGTGTGCCAACCTGTCCTGCAGGACATCCTTGAGCTCCCTGGAGACCTGGGCAGCCTCCGTCTTGAGCGACAGGCCGTGCCTGTGCTGCGACGATGGCGAGGCCTCTCCCTCATCGTCCGCCTCGTAAGGGTACTTGGACACAACTTGCTTGAGAGTCGCCATGGCTGTTGTATTCACGTACTTTTGTTCGGAAGATTGTTTCGGCGTCAGTCAGTCAAGTTGTTGTTCTGTCGCCAGAAGAGAAGAAGAAGAAGGCTTACCCTGTACACGTTCTCCACGTTCAACACGGCGGCCTTGACGCCAACAATTGACCAGAAAACAACGCCTGACACCACCACGGGGTTTCCCTTGAGGTCCAGGAGCTTGACGTTCGGCAAGTCGGTGGTCTGCTGCTTCGTGGAGACCTTGTTGAGCGAGGTTCCGCATGGGTTGAGGAAGTAGATGCCCGGCTCTTTGACGACGGAGGTGTATTTTCCCCAGGTCAACAAAAGAGCGCCCTCCTTCTCGGAGACGACGCGGCACGCACCGAGCCACGAGAAGGGGCAGATCAGGGACAGCGCGCAGGACAGGGGGCTCGGGCAGCAGAAGTCGGCCGCGCTCGGAGGTGGGTCCATCTCGACCTGTGCCTGGCCATACGCGTATGGCTCTCCGTCTGTTCCTCCGGGAGTCACTGTGGCCTCCATGCCCATCGCGGGGGGTGCTTTCATCGCGCCCGGCTTCATCATCGGTATCAACAGCTCGTCTCCCTTCTTCCCGCTGCTGCCCATGCGTTACTCGTCTCGAAGCTGGCGTCGGCGCTGACGTCGCGCAGGCGTTATGCTCGGGGTGAGGATTCCATCCTCCATCTCCACGAAATCATCTGTTGACGTCACGAATCCCAAAAAACTCGAATCGATGCATGGATTGTTAACTTCTCCTATCGAAAATGGCATGAAAAACATGCGAGTAGAAATCCCCATCTAAGAAAATACAAACCAAGCGCTAAATCGACCCCCCGCTGGTGAGGGAGAGGACCAGTGCTGGACCAAGATCGGCTTCGTTTGGCGCGCTGTTGGGGAGTTGAGGTTGATGACCGGCGGCACGAGGGCAATCAAGGAGCTCAGCCTTAGAGACTACAAGTTCTACTCAAAGCTCATCCCTCTCTGCTTCGCGGTAAGCTAAGCCTTACCTCCCTCCGCCTCGCGCGTCCTCCCGTCCCGACCACGAGCGCTCGCCTCGCCACCCCCCTCGTTCCCCAGCTGGTCGGGGGTCGCCTCTCTCGTTCGCCGCTCTCGTCCTCGTCCTGGTCGTGAAGAAGATCTAACTCGAACACCCTCCCCTCTGTTTTTTGTCTCTCGTCTCGTCTCGTCTCGCCTGTTCTGGTAGGTGGGCGCTGGAATGGAGTTTTTTATGGTCAAGACCGGGTTTTACGACAAGGTCACGCAGCTGGAGGCCGACAAGATCGCCGACCAGGACGCCAAGAGGGAGGCCTTCTTCGAGCTCATTAAGACTCCTGGAACACTCAAGAAAGACTCAAAGGAAGACACTTCTTGACAGAAGAAAACTTACTTACGTACGACGACGACGAAGGATATGGATGACCTGAGCAAGCTGCTGCGCCAGATGGGCGCGGAGGAGGGCGGGAAGGAGAACATCAAGGGCCACGCGGAGCGCCTTTGGAAGTTTCTGGACGACCTCGCAGAGAGGGACCCGCAGGAGTACCAGAACTTTCTCAAGAAGCAGGCCGAGGCGGCGGGCGTCGGAGTGGAGGGAAAGCCCGGGACGACCGGCGCGGCCGGGACCCGAGCCCCCGCCGAAGACCCCGAGGTCATCGTGGTGGGCGAGGAGGAGGCCACCACGGGGAGGTCCAAGCCAGAACACATCGCGCTGCTGATCTTCGGCGAGGGCAAGCGGGGCGACGACCTCGGCAGGCCGCTCCGAGACCTCGTGCAGCGCGCCCCCGGCGAGGTGTACGCGCTGAGGAGGGAGCCGAGGCGGGAGAGGGCGGTTAGGGGGCTGCCCAAGATAGAGGGCGGGTATGTCGTTGTAGAGGTCTCCACGCCGAGGGCAATCTTAGCGGTCGCCAGGGAGGCTTCCTCAGCCGCATCATCAGGGCCCGGAGACCTCGATGTGCTGGTGGAGGGCGCCGCGGCGTGGGTCAGGGCGACGCGTGGCCTGCGGCTCGACCGGGCGAGGAGGAGGACGCTTCTGCTCAAGGGGCAGAAGGACCTGAACAGGGAGGCCGCGCAAGGCACCTCGGCGTCCGAGCTTCCAGAGAGCGTGCTGAGCAAGATCGCGTGGCTTGCGGGGGGTTCGCAGCCTCCCCCCGGGGCGGCAGGCCGGCCGGCCGCCAAGGCGCCCAAGAAGCCGCTCATCCAGGAGATCCTAAGCGAGGGGGAGGCCGCCAAGCTTGGCGGTCCTTGCCTGACGGGGCACGAGATTTCCAACAAGAGGGGCAAGGTTTCCGTCAGGGGCGGCCTGGCTCCCGGCCTCTCGATTGCGGACCTCAGCGTGGACCTGGACGAGGCCAAGCGCGCTCTTGTGTTCTCCAGCCCTGGCCTTGACGCCGTCACTGTTGCGCTCCCCGAGGGGACCGGCACAGGAGTGGCCGCAAAGTACAGCCAGTCAAGCCACAGGGTGACGGTGAAGATCACGTGAGGCGAGTTGCCGACCAGGTTGTGGGTACCAAAACTTTTTCAATCTGTTAATGAGAACAAGCGAACGGAACAAATCAATTATCGTCCGCCGGTAGCTCGTCACACTGTCCTTGCCGCCAGAGACCTTGTTCCCGCCAGCGCGCCGATCAGGGCGATGGGGACGAAGGCCAGCAGCTTCAGCAACCCGTTCGGCTCTCTCGTCTCTCTTGACTCCCTCGCGAGCGGCTTCTCCTGCCTCGGCTCCTTCGCAGGGGTCATCGCCCGCGCCAGGTTTCTGGAACCCCGCCTCGCTTTTCTTGGGGTCCGAGACGAGGACGACCGCTTCAGCGACTTCCTCTTCGCTGACTTGGTCTGCTTCTTCGTTTTCAGCTCCACGGGCTTGCCCTGCCTCGCCGCGGAGAAGGATTTGCCCGAGAAGTGGACCTGCTTTACAACCGGGGTGTTCCCGACCTTCTCGTCAAGAAACTCCATGAAGTCGATGGCTCGTCGGGCCTTCTGCACCGACTTCACCGGCGTCAGGAGGTTGGCGTCGTCCCGGACGGGCTTGTGCTTGCGAATCGAGGACGCCTTCACGGGAGTCGCCGCGGGCGACTTGAAGAGCTCCGTGGCGACCTTGGACTTGGTCACAGCCTTCGCATGCCTCCTTCCCCTCTTGCCGTTCTTAAGCCTGTGTGTGAGGTCGCGACCACCCACCAAAGGCGTCAAAGACGTCAGCTTTGGCCCGCAGCTCGCGACTTACTCGGGCCTCCAAACAACTTACCTCTGCGTGCTCTTTCCAAGGTTTACCTTCTTGGCGGACTCCTTGCCAGAACCCTTGGACTTCATGGGGGTCCTGTGGTACGTCGTTCCCATCGTCATCGCGCCGTCTCCCTCTCTCTCTCTCTCTCTCTCTCTCTCTCTCTCGCTGCCGCGTTCTGCTCACTGCACTGACAGCTTCGTCTTTCCCGCTTTTGTTCCCCTCTTGTGTTCCGAATGTACGATTTGGGGGGAGAGATCTCCCCAACGGTCTGATTTTTCTTTCTTTCGCGGAAATTTCGGCGGGACAGACGGTCCTGGCGCGTACCCAGGACACGAGGAGAGAGGCCGAGCAGCGCGAGGAGCGTGAGTGAGCCATGGAGTGAGGCACGTCCGACTTTGAAGCACCGCCCCCGGCGGCCGAAGAGCGCCGCATCGCGCGATGCGACGCAGGAGGGGTCCAAACTCGGCGAGGAGGAGGAGACTTCGAGCACTGGCAAAGCTCCTCGCACTGGTGCTGGTTCTCGCGCCCTGCCTTTACGTGGCGTTGAAGACACGCCCCACAGTCCGCGGGAACCCGGTCGAGCTCGCCTCGATGTACCAAACCGCCCGGGCCGATGATGTCGGTTTTGGAGGTTCGCGGGTGGACCTCACGGTCGAGATAGAGGGGGCCGTGGCGGCGACTGTCGGCAACAACACGGCCGAGGAGGAAGCGAGCGCCGCGGTGCAGCAGGAAGCAGAACCCAATCCGCAGCGCCGGCAGATCGCCGACGTGTTCCAGGAGTGCCTTCCCGCGAAAATTGCTGAGGAGCGGGGCCAGTACCTCATAAGATCGTCGAGGCCAAAAGGAATTAGCGCAAAGGAGTTCCAATCCGTGGAGCGTTGCTGGAGGAGGAGGAGGCGGTCGGAGCCGCTCTATCCTGCCTCGGACCTACCTCCCCTGGGGGACATCGGCGTCCGGCTCTCGGACGGCGAGGTCTCCGATTTGGTCTTCGTGCACGGCCAAAACCTTGGGAGGCTGGGCCAGGCGATTAGGGGCGGAGAGGGGAAGACGCTCACCGACCTTGTCCAAGAGGCTGGGCAGTTTACCGGACTGCCAGCGAACGCCACGGAGGCCTTGGGCGGCCAGAGGAGGCGGGACTGCGCAGTCGTCGCGAGCGGGGGCAGCCTTCTGAACCAAAACTTGGGAAAGGAGATCGACTCTCACGAGGTCGTGGTCCGGATCAATCAGGCCCCCACCGCAAAGACCAGTGTTGGGGCGAGGACCACAATTCGACTGGTCAACAACCTCTGGACCCAGACCTACGCCAAGGCCAACCTCGCGGCGCGGAGGGCGAGGTCGGGCACGCCGCTGGAGCAGAACGCCACCATGTACATCACGAGGCCCCGCGCGGAGGACTACTTGAAGCTGGTGAGGAGGCTCTCGTCTCAGCAAAGGAACGATGTTGGGGTCCGCCTCGTGTCGTCTCGGGTCGTGTCGATCGTCAGGGACCGGATCTTGGGGCCCTACCGGGACCTGATGGAGCGGAGGGGCGAGGACGAGCTCACGGCGGCCCTGCTCGAGGGAAGGGACACGCCTAGCTCTGGGCTGGTCGCCGTAATTCTCATGATCCAGTTGTGCCAGGAGGTCACGGCGTACGGCTTCAGCGGCATCAACGACGGTAGATCTTACCGTGAGTGAATGGCGCGCACTCCACCACCTCTCGTCTCCCGTCCGATCTAGCTGACCTCTCTTTCGTCGTCTCTCAGACTACTGGAAGTCCAACAGGCAATACCAGAACAGGACGCACAGCTTTTCGGCGGAGAGAGCGCTGCTTCGCAGGCTGGCGCACGAGGGGTACATAAAGTTCGTCGAGGGAAACCTGGACGTCATTAAGTCCTGTGAGTCCGAACAGGACTCTCCCTCTCTGACTTGACTCTCTGGCTGACTCTGCTCTCCTCTCCTTTCTTTAGTCGTGTGAGCTCCTCCCTTTTCTTCAATCTTGTCATGTACGATTACATACTGAAAAAAACAACAACGTTGCCATCACGACATGTTTTCCATCTCTGCCAGGATGACCCTCTTGGACTTGCCTCCGCCACCCATTACCTTGGATTGCGTGACCATCGCCAGCCCTTGCTTCGCGTCGTCGATGTCCGCCTGGAACATCTTCTGCTTCGAAGCGTAGTTCAGCAGGGCCCTTTGTTGTGGGGAGAGGGTCAGAAATTGCTGCTCG
>Ga0160423_10003331_pt1 | contig 13383 bp, 6 predicted proteins | sample CRUFie14St8metaG_FD_108191 | JGI IMG/M metagenome (GOLD analysis project Ga0160423, IMG submission 108191) | Marine microbial communities from the Costa Rica Dome - CRUD Field 142mm St8 metaG | ecosystem: Environmental > Aquatic > Marine > Oceanic > Photic zone | place: Costa Rica: the Eastern...
TGGTTCATACCATATATACCTCCAGTTTGTTTATAAAGCTCTCTCTCATCTTGCATCTGTCTATACTTACCACCTATACTAGAAGCTGATATTATAGCCAAGCCAGGTAAACCACCTGTCAAAAGTAACGTTGCCAATATAGGTCCTTGGCTAACTGCTTGAGAAGCGAAGTATTCAGCATAATCACTACCATCTTTTAAGTCCTCCCATTTTGGTGGTATTTTAACTCTAGAATCAAAAGTTTCTTTTAAACCTGTATACTTTTCTCTTGTAATATCCCAAAGACTAACTCTCTCATCTTCACCTTCTTTTTTAACGATATCTGAAAACACTAGATTTGTTACAGGTGCCGCATATGTTAAAGCAGCGTTTGTAAAAAACTTAACAGCGTTTCTAGTGTTTGGATCATCTATGCTATTTATAAGCTCTTCTTTACCTTCTATAGCCATATCAACAGCATCAACAAGGTTTACTGCAAAATCTGGAAAAGACATTAGTATAGATCTAAGACCGTAAGCTTCATATATTCTATTAGCTTCTTTGCTATACAAACCTACCTCACTAGCATTTAAATCTAACTCATCAAGTTCCGCTCTAGTTTTACTATCAAGCTCACCATACTCTTGCATAGTTTTAAATAAATAATCTTGCTTCTGCTGCTTATCAATAAGTTGATCTCTTAATTTTGTTAATTTAGCATTAGCATCATCAACCTCTTCTTGAGTTGTATAAGTTTTGTTTTTTATATCATTAAACTGCTTTAACAAAGCCTCACTTTCAGCTTTGTTATCAATCATCATTTGCTCACCTTTAGTATAAGCATCAGCTATACCTTTAAGTGTTTTTGTTTTAACTTCTACTTCATTTCTAACATCACTTAATATATCTTTACTTATTTCTTTTCGTAGGTTTTTTTGTTTATCAGAAAGATCTTTTTGATCTTCCATAACGTTGTTGTTGAATATTTCACTTTTTAATTGTGACTTAACAGAGTTTTGAAAATCATCATGAATATCACCTTGTTCATTTAATGATTTTATAGCATCATCATATTGTTCTCGAGTTATATCACCGTTTTCTCGTTGGTTATTTAAATCAACTCTTTGTTTTCTAAAATCGTTAGACTTTTTTGTAGCTTCATCTAAAAAAGGTTGAAAGTCATTTGCGTTAATTATTTTTTCGTAATCAACTTCAAAGTCTTTGTCATCTTTTCTTTTTTCTTTAACGTAGTTTTCTACAGCTAGTGACTGAACAGCTTGTTTATAAAGTTGATTATTAGCAGGTGGTTTAGGTTTTTTTAAAGTTTTTTCAACCATCCTATTGTTTTCATAAACAGTAGTTTTAAATTCATCTAAATCACCATATTGACTAGTCCACTCTTCTAAATCAGAAGCATATTGTTCTGCATCTTGGTATATTTTATTAACAGTATTATTTACTTCATCTTTAATCTCATCATCGTGAGTACCTCTTCTAGCGCTATTTAACTCTTGATTAACTAACTCTCTATCAACATTAATCTTATGAGTATTCATAAACTCAGTCATCTGATTAGCGACTTCTTCGTCTTGAGCTAAAGTCCATTTATCTATTTTAAACTCTTTAGAAACTTCGTTATCTTGGTCTTTATTTGCTATTATTCTAACAACATCTCTACCTACAGAAGCTTGTTCAAAATCAAAACCAAACCTAGAGTATTGATCTTTTAACATTTTAACAGCTCTACGCTCGTTACGTCTTGTTATATCAGTTGTTACTTCTGGTAATTCACTAGTTTTATTATCAATATTTTTATCAAGATAATCATCTATGAATTGTGAGTCTTTTTGTTTTTTAATTGATTGTTGTTCTAGATTATCGAACGTTGTTACAGAAGGTAACAACTCGGAGTTTTCGTATTTATTTGGTAAAGGCTTTTTATTTTCTTGTTTATAGCTTTCTGGAGCGCTTATAAGTTTTGCGTTTGGAAAATCAGATTCAAAAAAATCTTTATCTTCAATATTTACTTCTGTTTTTTCTTGTTCACCTGGTATTTGATATACCAGCATAGAACTATTTTGTTCTGACATACTGTATCGTTAGTTACCCGTTGTTAATAATTTACTTTGTAGTACGCACGTAAGTTCTATTACCTGTTTGCGTGTTTGTTTTTAGTTCATAACCTTTATCAGGAACGTTTCTCATAGCTGTACCTGCATCAAAGTTATTTTGTAAGTGTTTTGTGAAGTAGTTGGCTAATACGTCAGTTGCGCTGTCTTTAAATGATGGATCTGTTGTTAGTTTTTTAAATATTAATTCAGCATCTGCGTCATCTATTTTACCATCTTTATTTTCGTCTTCAAATTCAACACCGTATTTTGAATACTCACCTTTTTTTAGCTCATCTATAAAGTTTTTTGCAAATGGTTGACCAGCTATAATATCATCATAAAATAAAGATTTAAAATTTTTAGACTTTCCTATCAAGTTTGTTTTTAATTGATCCATCGTAGTTTCAAAAGGAAAATCTAATTTCTGACCATACGCAACTTGAGCAGATAATTGCATATTTTTATTAGCATAAACTTGTAATAAATCTCTTGAATCTGTATCAACTCTATTATCTTCTATAGTTTTCTTTAATTTAGTTATATCAGTCCAAACATCTTCGCCTTTAGGACCTGGCATCATAACACCTAGTCTACCACTTTCTAGATTATTTGGATCAGGCTTTAAACGAGATTTATCTTCTAATAAAGCAAAGTAAGCTTCTGACTCTGGAGTACCTAAAAAGCTCTTACTAAAACCGTCAACATCATTAAGTTTTAAATCAGCTAGTTCTTCTCTAAACTCTTTGTAATCACCAACATCTACAGCTTTCATGTTTAAATCTCTTGTGAGCATAGCTTTATTTTTTTTACTACCAGTTATATACGAGTTTCTATTTTCTTGTAATATATCATACAAAGCATCGTACTCTTCAACTGGTAATTCACCACTAGCATCTAATACAGCTTGAGCTTTTTCATCATATTCTTTACTAGCCTCTACACGTTTATCTAAAAATTTTTGACCAACACTAGTTATAGTGTCTATTAAACCACTAGCGCCTTCAGCTTTAGCACCTATTTTAGCTGCACGAGCTTTTGCTACTGCACCAGCGCCTTGTATTAAAGTTTGATCTACTGCCATATTATATTATATTTAAGGTTTTTCATCTCTTTTCAAAGCACTAAAGTCCATAGTACCAGAATCAATACCACCCATTATAGCACTAGTTGCACCACTTATACCTTCACTAATACCACCGTATACAGCTTGTTGAGCGTCTGCTCCAGCTTGCGCATATTGTGCTGTTTCAGCTTGAGACATACCAAGTAGTGTACCAACTTTATCTCTTTCCATCTCTTGTGATTTTCTTTCACCTTGAGCTCTTAGTTGTTGGTTTTGAGCTGCCTGTGCTGCTGCCGCTTTTTGATTTGCAGCTTCTTGAGCACCTATACTAGCTGCTGATTTTTGTGCTGCTAACTGTCCTGATTGAGCTAATTGTTGAGCGATAGCTGCTACACCAGATCCGCCTGAGGCACCTCTTACGGCATCTAGTATATTAGCTTGACTTTGTTGAAACTGTTGAGCTTCAAACTGAGCTTGCTTCTGGTTCACTGTTAAATCCTCCATGGTATTTTCCATGTTGGCATACGGATTACTAGTGTCCAGTTGTGAATAAGCTTCTTTCATCCTATTCATTTCTTTTCTAGCTTTACGCTCTTTTCTTTCCGCTTGTTTTCTAGCTTTATTAGCACCGAAAGCTTTTATACCACCGGCTACAAGGCTACCTGCTGCTAATCCTACTGCTACAAATGACATATTATTTTTTCTTTTTGTTTTTTAGTATTTTAGCTTGAACCTCTTTTGGAAGCTTATCAAAACCTTTATTAAGTTTCATAGGATCTTTAGTCTTCATCTTCATCGCATCTTTAGTCTTCATCTTCATAGCATCTTTCGTTTTCATCTTCATCGCGTCTTTAGTTTTCATTTTCATAGCATCCTTTGTTTTCATCTTCATAGCATCCTTTGTTTTCATTTTCATGGCTTCTTTATTTTTCATAGCCATTGGTGGACGCTTCTCATCTTTACTTTGAGCTTTAGTTTTAGGACCAGCAGCTTTATTCTGAGCAACATTTTTTTCCGTGTCTTTGAAGTTAGTTACTTTTCTTCTGTTTTTTGCTCTTTCTCTCTCCATGTATGCTCTCAACTCTCTTCTTCTTTGAGCTGGATCTTTATAACTACCAAAGTTTTTAGCTACTCTTTTTAATTCACCTCCTACTTCTTCTGCAAATTGTCTTAATCTACCTTTTTTCTTTACCTCTTTTTTCATAGGATCTTTGGTTTTCATTTTCATTGCATCATCCTTTTTCATTTTCATAGGGTCTTTTTTCATTGTCATACCCTCTAATTTTGATGATTTTTTAAATCCACTGTTAACTTTATTTGGTAGATCGAAACCTGTGCCTTTTCCGAAGTTCATACCTTTCATTTTAAATGCCATAATGATTTTTTTTATTTGTTATTTTTTATATATTCTTTATATTCACTGTAGCTTAATGCTACTATTTGGTTTTCTAATTCTTCAATTACCTTAGTATTTGTAGGGTTTTTGTGAGTGTTGTACCAACAAGATTTTTCGTGAGCAAATAATATTCTTTTTTCACCTGGATCTGATATGATATAACACGGTGCTATATAATCTTTAGTGCCACTAGCACTAACTACAGTTAAATGTCCTTCTAATAAAAAGCACATATGTTTATGTTTGTGTATAGCTCCTATAACCATAGTGTTTTTAAACATTGTCATTTTTCTAATATAAACACCGTCCATAAAAAAATGATCTATAGGAAACTCCTTACTATCATTTACTATAGGTTTGTCTTTACTACCTACAATAATGGTTTTATTATCAGCTATACTTTTTATATCGTTTTCTAGTTTAGTAACAGCTTCTTCAAAGTTTTTACCAACTTCAAAACCTGATATATCTATTATATCACTCATTAAATTAAATTTTACTATGTATATAGTTACATTTAATAGTGTTTATTTACTACTTTCTGATATCTCACAAGCTGTAGCATATAGCTCTGCTTTTCTAGTTGAGTTATTTCTAAACTTAGCTATACCATAATAACCTAATATAGAAGCTGTATTAACGGCATTATCTTTACTAAACATTATAAAGCTACCATTAACTAAACCTGGTATTTCACTTAATTCAGTTGGATTACCAAATGCTTGAAATCTAATTACTAAACTATTAGCAAATTTTACTACTTCAGTAATTGGACCTATTGGTGATGGTTGACCATCATTTATTGTAAAGTTATTGTCTAAACCAGCTGTTTGAACTGGAACATAATAACCTATATCTCCAACTTGTATAGAGCTATTAAATCCAGAAGGAAATGTAATTTGAACTATTGACATATATTATTTTTTAAACTCTTAGAAAATTATCTAAATCTAAATTAAAAGTTGTGTTACTTGTACCAAACTTATTTATATTTAAATTATAAGTTAGTGTTACGCTAGTAGTTCCAAGACCACTAAAATTAATATTTGTTATTTGAATATCTGTACCACCGTTTAAATCTGGGTTTGAGTTAGTAAAATCACTTGATTTAGTTACACCACTTATAATTGTTGGTTGTTGTAAAAACAAAGGTGTGGTAGCTGAACCTTTGAGCTGTATAACACCACCTGAAGAAGTTATTGTAAAAGTAACTGTTGAGTTAGGAGCATAACTATAAGATCTACTCAATTTGTTTGTATCTGTATTTGGAGGACCTGTTTTAACTACATTTGCAGATATTGTAGTCGCACCTATAGAATCTGTACATGAAAAAGTTAACACAGTATCAGCAAATTGATTTATAGTATAAACATCTTGTAATCCACTAGAAAGTTTTGATGTACCAGCACCTTCTATTATAACTTTATATTCTGTAGAACTTGTTACTTTAGGTATGTTTACATAAAATCTATATTCTCCATTTTTATTTATTTTACCTCTTAAACAAGCTGATTTACCATTGTGTGCTAAAAATTCTTTTTCGTAATAATTAATATTCTGAGAGTTTAATATAGTAGCACCGTCTAGTCCACCTAAAACTTTTCCTTGTTTATTAACTTGTATTTCAAACTCAGCTCCAACATCCCCTTTAACAGTAATCTTTTTTCTACCACCATTAGATCTAATAAATTTTCTACCTACATCTACAGATCTGATAAGTTTAATACCATCATCTTGAGGTATGTTAAAACAGTATGGTGTTATATTATATTTTATATTATCACTTAAACTAACTTTATTTTTATTTTTATATTTAACAGCGTAACTATATGATATTATTCTATTGTTAGCATCTTTTTCAACACCTGTTGTTTCAATTTTTACAGTTTTATTTGTTAAATTATTTTCAGCTTCAAAACTAGGTTGTCTATAAAAATACTTTCCTGTTGGAGCTGTTATTTTAAAATTATTAACAACAGACCTAACATTTGGTGCTACATAACCACCTATTCTTAAAACAGTTTCTTCATTAGATTCTCCTCTTCTATTAACAATAGTTTGAGTAAATATATTATCTTCATTAGTTGTGGATTGTATTGATAATCCTTGTACTCCTTGTGAACCAGAATTAAAAGCCATACCCAGTGCAACAGCAACATTTCCAGTTGACGTAGTAACACCGCTACCAGTAATAATTCTAGGATTGAACGGTATTAATATTTTAACATGTGGAAATAATGTTCCATCGCTTTGTGTAAAGTTGTGAGTAAAATCTTCATTAAACTTAACTGTGACTTGAACTATATTATCTTGCCAGGTTTCGTAGCTATTTTGTAATGTTCCAGCATAATTAACAAATTGATTTATTATACCAAAGGGATTTGGGTTGTTAGCAAACTGATTAGATAATAAACTAAATGGATTATCTAAAATAAAAGGTGTTGAATTTTGAAACTGAATATACTCTACTATATCTGTTCTAGCTTCAGATAATTTATTTGATAAAAATACAACAGGCTCTCTAACTAATGTTGGCATATTTTCATTAATATTTCCAACATTAAAACCGCTTTCATCATAAAGACCAGAAACACTTTCATCGCCTTGAAATAAAGTTTTTAAATAATATTCATATGTTCCAGCTCCAAAAGTATTTCCAAGTATATAGCCACTTGTTTGATCATTTGCTGTAGCTTCTTCATTTACAGCAAACATTGGTGCTGATTGTGCTGCGTTTACACCTTTAGCTATTTGACCTGTTATGTAACCTCTATCAGATAATCCAAATGGAAATGTAAATCTATTTTTATTTATAGCATAGCCATCCACAGCTCTAATAAAAAAATTTTGTGTTTGAGAATAATTTTGAAAAGGTTGAAACTCTGTTTGTTGGTCTTGTAATATATCACCATTACTATCTGCTACAAAACCAAAAACTCTACCACCTTGCCAATTAGATTCATTAGGTTGATTAGATTCGTTTGTGCTTTCCCAAGCTGGTCTTATTAATTTTTTTGAAGCAAGATTACTTAAACCAATATTAGTTGCATCTACTACATCGCCATATTTAGAAGAAACAGTTTGTCTATAAGATGGATTTTGAATAGTAGCACTATTTATTTCATCACTTGTTTTATAAGGAAAAGAATCTGATATTACATTAGGATGATTTGCTAACTTTCCTATACCTGACTTGATTATTGTATTATACTCAGGTGAAACTTCTTGTATACTCCACCATTGTTCATTGTTGGTACCTTGACTAGAGCCAAACTCGTTTGTTGTATTATAATTATAAAAAGCAGGTGCACCGTTTAGTTGACCTTGAACAAAATCTCCAATATAATTATTCCAATTAGCTAACATAGTTTGATACAACTGTCCACCTTCACCAACATAATATGGCATAAGAAGAGGGTTTGAATTTGAGACATTGGTAATTACACTTGAGTCAGATGGTATAGATACTTCTTCAGTTTCAGTTCTTAAATCTAAACCTCTAGCTCTACTTGTCCAAGTTGTTGTAAAAGCAGAACCATCAGGAATATTAGAGTTACCTGGCTGACCAGTTGAAAAAGTTGAACCAGGGTATTGAGCTGTTATACCTGTTACAAAAATTGGTGTTATACTAAAAGTGCCTAAAGTAAATTCTTCGCCAGCTGGAGTATTATTATCACCACTATCACCTTCACCAATATTTTCATTTGCAATAGTTATAGGTGTAGCTACACCATCAACGTCTAGTGTCATTGACACGTTACCGTTCGGCATTGTAAAGCCATCGTACATTTCTACATTGACAATTACTTCATTGTCAGTAGCGTTAGGCGTGGTTGAGTTACTAAATGTTACATATTTAGGAAATGATGTATCATTATCTAATACAGTTTCTAAAGTTAAGTTTTGTAAATCATTCAATTGCACGTTAATCAACTGTATTTCAATTGGCTCATTTTGATTTGGTGCTTCAGCAGATTCAAATGTTGATTGTTGATTTAAATTGTAAACAAAAGTATCAGATTCACTTATGTACCTAAATTGATTAATATTAGGTTGCACTGTGTCAAAAGTAACACCAACATCTACCCATGAAAAATTTTGAGCAGAAACAACAAAACCAGGATTTGGTGTTATAGTAAGTTGTATAGCACCTATTTGCCCTTGGCCCCAGTTATCGCCAAAGTTTTCAATTTGATTATGAGAACTTATTGTACAATTATTTATAGCCATACTTTATTATTCTATTTCAATATTTAAATTACCACTTCCACCGCTAATATCTTGTAAAACTACAAATATGTTATTAGCTATTCCAATACCTTGAAAACTAAACTCACTTGTATCTATATTGTTTTGATTTGTTGGTATTCCACATATTTTATTAAACCACTTTCTCTCTTTTTCTTTAAACTCTAAAACTCTACCAGACTGCAAATCTGTTTCAAACGACTCAACAAACCAACCAGCTCTAGCATTTAAGTTATAAAACTCACCATCATCAACATTTTCAATAATAAAATTATTAACATCTAATATACTAGTTTCATTAGATGGTACAGCTGGAAAAGAAACTGTATTAGTATTTATTATATCAAGAAGTGTTCTAGCTTGAGAACCTTCGTAATTAATAGTGTAAAAAGATTTTATTGAACTTGGTTGATCATTAAACACAACATCTATAGTTGTATCATATTGAATACCATAGAAATTATTTCTACCAACATCATTTGAATTATGAGCGTAAGCTTGCTCTTGAAAACCAGTTAGGTATGTACCAGTACATGATGTTCCAGCTTCTTGAATAAAAGATTTAAAACTAACCCAACCTTTAGCACCTTCATTAAATGATATAGTAACACTCTCACCACTATGAAAATGATTATGCTTTACAGTTAAGTTATACTCACCCATAACAGAATCAAAAGAACCTATTAAATGATCTATACTTCTAGATTTTATATTTTCTCTAAAGTAACTTTTCATACCTACATTAGATATAGGTGTTATTCCATCACCAGATAATCTTAAAACAGCACCTCTTTGTTGGTCTGTAAAATACATCCTATATTGATCTACCGCTAATGACTCTGCGTTTTTAGATATACCATAATCACCATTAAACGGAACTGCTGTACCTAAAACTCTGTTAGTTGCCGTAAGTTGAGTGTTACCATCAGCATTAAATAAAGCATCTTTATTAGCTAGTACTTTTAATATTTTATCTTCACAAAAAGCTATTATATCTGTATTTCTAGTTTTTAAAGCTTGTATAGAACCATAGCTAGGATTTAAATCCTTAGTTATACTTTCACCTATATTAAACTCATTTAAATCATTTACACCTGAAGTTGAGTTGTATATTCCAGAGTGTATTAATCTACTACCTAATTTTTGCTCACCATACTCCTCACTAACTGTAGAAACTATAACTCCATTATCCATTTGTGGAGCATTAAAGTCGTCACGTATTCTATCAGACTCAACGCCGTTACCAAAAGAATAACAATTATGCCACGCTAATAAAACTGGGTTTTGCCAAACGTTAGGATCTATTTCATAAAAACCTAAACTTTCTGTTTTAAAAGCAATAGCTTTAATTTCTACATATGTAGCACTAGGATCAAATTGTACGCTTTGATTATATTGTCCTATTGGTTGATCATACACCCAATCATCTTCATTAAGTGTCACTGTTAACGGTGATGCTGAATCACCTAATATACCTTGATTTACGATAGTTTCTATAAATAAATCCTCTGGTATAGCAGCTTGAACTGGAGAGGTATTAGCTATAATTTGAAGCGCTGTTCCAGCTATAATAGGTAGGTTACCTTGCACTGGATCAATAGCGTTTATAATCATAAGTTTTTTAACTTGACCGTTAACATTTTGAGTGTAACCAGCATAAGATATTTTCATGCTAAAGTTTTCGCTTTCTATTGGTACATACTGACTAGTTAATGAATTAAAAAACACCGATGTAGCTGGCGCTATTTGATCTTCAGTGTCTGGAGTATTTATAACGGGTCTCATGAAATTAGTTATTCTAGCCATAGTTTGCATACCATCACTATGGTTAAATACTAAGTAATCTCCTAAAACTATATTGCTAACATGAGGTATTGTATTACCTAATGAGTCTGTAGCTGTAACTAGTATTATTGGATTTGTAGACGAATAATCTACATGTGCAACTTTATGCTCTGTGTTAGCAAGTGTAACATTAGATAAATTATTAACATCACCTCTTTTAACTGTTACACCAGAGTAATAAGGTGCAAAATCTAAAGTATTAGTAGAGTCTAATCTCATTGGTATAGCTGGTGAAGCTTCGTAATACAAATCTAATCCAACATCTTCCTTTGGTTCAGTTTCAAAACAAGCATTAAGTGAAACGGCTTTATTAAACTCACCAGATGTATCAACTCTTTTTAATAAATTAAACTTTAAAACAGTTCTACCATCATGAGTTAATTTACTTCTGGGATCCCAACCATCTGCTTCAAAATTTAAACCTCTTGTTCCAAAATCTAAAAGCTCACCTGTGTTTCTATTTACTTTTCTAAACTCAACTCTAAATGTACTTCTTGAAGTTCTAGCATCAAGAGCCGGATCAACATCACCACAAGAACTACTACCATCATATTTACCTAACAATAAAGGTGCATCACCAGTTAAATTTATTTCTTCAGTATCTACAAAAGGAAGAGCCTTATTTGATAAGTTACCTTCTTTTTCATTTAAACAACTAAGAACGTTTTTATCTGTTTGAAGACCACCGTTACTAATATTACCAACTATTTGATAAACACAAGGTTGTCCACCATCTGAAACATCATCGCTAAAGCTAAAATAACTACCTTCAGTTGTCATGTGCGTGTAAAAAACTTCTCCAACACTACCTGCTAAACCAAAAGAATCATTATGTGCACCAGAAGCTGATATTGTTACTCTACCAAATTCACCTTGTGGTGTTGGTCCAAATGTGGCTGGTACGTTTGCTATATCTGTTACTAAACCTTTACTAAAAGCTGTAGGCTTATAAAATCTACATGGCTGAAGTTGGTCTACGACATTTGCTGCAGGACCTTCTACTACACCATCATTATTTAAAGGTTTATCGGTAACATAACCTTCTGCTATTTGTCCAGGACCATTTTCAAAATTAGATTCACCAGCAAGACCTCCATATGGTTTTTGCTCCCATTGTAAAAAGTGAGCTCTAGCTCCATCAAGAAATATTAAAGCAGATGGATCATTATTATAAAGTTTGTGTCTAGGATTATCAAAATAATCTGCACCATAATTTTCACCATTTAATCTAAACCAACCCCAATAACTAAAAGTTTCTTGATGAAAATTTATCCATTGTGAAGCAGCTAAACCTTGTTCAAGAGAGTTGAAATTAAAAGTTGTGTTTTCATATAAATCACTTTCTTGCCAAGCGTCAATATTATCACCAACATAAGATTCCCAGTTAAATAAAGAATCTTGTAATTGACCACCAGTAGCAACAGGGCTATCACTAACAAAGTTGTTTTTAGAATAACAACCTAATGCAAATCTAGAAACTCTAGGTATATCTGAATCAGTGTAGGTTTCTATGTAAGGACCTGAAAAACTACCTCTATTTATTTCTGCACTAGCTACAGTTGAGTTACCATCGTGGCAACCAAAAGACTCTGCAAAAGGAGGACTTATATTATTACCACTATTAAAACCAACAACATGAAGAAAATTATTAGGACTATTAAAAGGAGCTTTAAAAAGAGGTTGTCCTTCAACACTGCTACCACTTGTTCTAGCGTTCATGAATATGTATTGAGAATAATCATTAACACTAGGATGAGATGGTGCTTTAATTAAAGCTTCGTCTTGGAAGTTTGATTGACCTGGGTTAACAAGTTGTGTATCTATATAACCAATAGGTAGTGTTCTAAAAGGATCGTAACCTATATTAATATTATTAAAACCCAAAACCCTTTGTCTAAGAACAGTATCAACCTCTACTTTAACAAAAAACTTACCATCAAACTCTGGTTTGTTTTTTGGAACTTCTTCTTTAAATTCTAAAAAATAACTTAAATCATTAACACCTGCTAAAACATAACCAAGAGCGTCAAACTTTGCTAGCATATTAGCTTCTTCCCCAAAAGAACTATCTATAAATATTTTTGCTATTGAACCACTGTCTGACTTAGTAAAGTGAGTTACCGTTTTAAAAGAGTTACTTGTGATTGAGTTTACTAAATCTCCAGCTGAATTAAATGATTGACCTACTATACGAACTTTTAAATTACTATTTGGTTTAGCCACATATTCTGATAGAAAATCATCATAAGTATCTTCTGTCATTTTTATTGTAGTAGTATCTTGAAGAAGTACTGGTGCAACAGCGTTTGGATCTGCACCAGCATCTTCAAACATATATTCAAAATCACTTGACGCGAGCTTAATAGAACCCATTATTCTGTTTTCTATTTTTATAAACTCAGGAGCTTCGTTTGATATTGCTATAATTTTATATCTAGCTTTTTCTGGCACTGGTTCATTTGAACCGTTTTCATTTTTTAATATTAAATACGTTTGTTCATCTACTTTATTTCTATCAGCTGATTGAAACGATAGCCACACATTACCATCTTCTGCAAAATACCATCTGTCTAAAACAAGATTATAATATTCATTAGATGTTTCTTTAGCGTAGTATTTAACATACTCCATCCAGTCTTCTGGTTGGCCTGGTAGCAAACCATCCCACTCTTGCTGAACTCTAATTAAATTTTGGCTAGGTGCTAAATCTTTAGAAACTGATATATCACCTGTTGATGTAA
>Ga0160423_10003333_pt1 | contig 13381 bp, 10 predicted proteins | sample CRUFie14St8metaG_FD_108191 | JGI IMG/M metagenome (GOLD analysis project Ga0160423, IMG submission 108191) | Marine microbial communities from the Costa Rica Dome - CRUD Field 142mm St8 metaG | ecosystem: Environmental > Aquatic > Marine > Oceanic > Photic zone | place: Costa Rica: the Eastern...
ATAGCATGAATTTTTTCAACATATTCACCCATTCCGGCATATACAAGTTTGTGTCTCTTGATAAGATTTAAGCCAACAAATTCATCTGAGACAATGATAATTTTCACATGAGATATATTGCCAGAATACCCTCCATGATTTGGAGATTCATCAATTATATTTAAATGAAAAGTATCTATGCTTTTGGAAATTTTCTCTTTAATATCTTCAATCATCTCTACTTAAGCCTTGTGATTTATTTTTTCGAGAAATAGGCAGATCATTCTCCCTAACTTCTTCATAATTTGTAATTACCCTTGCCCTTCTAACATGTTCAGTAAAAAAATATTTTATTGCTACATACCCAAAAATGAATCCACCGATGTGTGCAAAATATGCTACACCTGAGTATGAACCACCTGCAGCAGAAATGAATTGTCCGATAATCCACATTAATAGAACTATTTTTGCTGGCACTTTAATAAATTGTATAAATATTAAAAACCAGACAAAAACGTTTATTCTTGCATTTGGATATAACACGTAATACGCGCCCATTACACCTGCAATGCAACCACTTGCTCCAATCATAGGAACGTCCACACCACCAGAAAAGAAAGATTGCAGTAGAGCAGCTGAGACACCGCCTAGTGCATAAAATATTAAAAAGTTAGTTCTACCTAAATAACCTTCAATGTTGTCACCATATATGTAAAGAAAGAGCATGTTTGATAAAAGATGCATCCAACCTGCATGCAAAAATGCTGATGTCACTATTGTGTGAAAATTTTGCATCTCAAAAAATACGCTTGGTCTGACACCAAACTCATTTACAAGCGCTTGATTAGCACCACCACTTAAAGAAAGTTGATATAAAAAAACTAAAAAATTTATAGCAATTAGCGTCCAAGTTAATACAGGTTTCTTAGGTGTAGGGTTTTCGTCAGAAATAGGTACAAAAACAAACATTATTTTACAGGTACCAATGAACTAATAAATTGATCTGCTACTGTGTCCCATGTATACGTTTTAGAGGATTCATAAGTTGTTGTTCTATCAACATTTAACGCTCTCTCTACTGCATTACTTAAATTATTTTTATCAAGTGAACCATTTACACCCTCTATTACAATGTCTTTTGGGCCAGTAACATTAAATCCAGCTATAGGTGTTCCGCATGCCAATGCTTCAATGAGTACAATTCCAAATGTATCTGTTATAGATGGGAAAACAAAACAGGCTGCATCACGATAATAATCAGCAAGTTCATTTCCTCTTTTAAATCCAACAAAATCTACATCTGGATATTTTTTTGCATATGACTTCAAGCTGGGCCCACCCCCTACAACGACTTTAGGCAAATCTGATTCCATTTTAAGAAATTCTTCAATGTTTTTTTCCACCGCTACTCTCCCAACATAGAGGAGATATTTTTGTTTTCCTCCATCAGGATCTGGATAGAATATTTTTTCATCAAATCCCCTTGACCAAAGCACTAAATCTGTAAACCCATCTGTTTCTAATTCATCTCTGTGACTTATGGTATTGACCAGAGTCTTAGCGGCTGAATTATGGAACCATTTCAATAAGCCTTTTGTTACGTCTAGACCAATATTAAATCTTTCGTAAACGTATTCAGGAAACTTTGTATGTATACAAGATGTGTACGGAATTTTGTGTTCTAAACAATAATGTCGACCCGTAATACCAAGTGGCCCTTCTACGGATATATGAACGAAATCTGGTTTTGATTTTTCAATTTTTTTCTTTAAATCCCAAAAATTCCAAGCGACTGATATTTCAGGATAATTTGGTAATGGGAAAGTATGGAATAATCCAGGATGAATAACATCAACTTCATAACCTTTTTCTCTTAACTTTTCAGTTACTGTTGTCATAGTAGTAACCACACCATTAACTTGTGGTTCCCATGCATCTGTGATGATCAAAATTTTATTCATAATGTTGCAACTATATTTATGGAATTATTTTCGTCAACTTTTACGAGATTTATTGTTCCATCCATCTGTTCCACTATAGCAGAACATGATTCAATCCAGTCGCCTGTATTGAGATATGCATGCGTATTAAACTTTAGAATTTCAGGTCTGTGATTATGTCCGCAGATTAAGGCAGAGTACCCTCCCCGCATACATTCTTCTTTCACAAGCTTTTGAAAACCACTCATATTTGAAACAATTTTTTTAGTTAAATTCTTCAAGTATTTTGATAAAGGCCTATTTATAAAAATTAATCCATCATATAAAAGTCCACCAAACTTTGATAACCATTTAGCATTTGACGTCACAACATCATACTGGTCCCCATGCAAGACAAGCATCTTGCCTTGTTTAATTGAAGCAAAATCGTACCTTTCAAGATGTTTAAATTTACCTAATGCGGTAATGATTTCATCATAAGTTGTGCCTAGCTCTTGTAGTCGATTTTTTTCTTTATCGCTTCTTAAAGGATCATCATGATTTCCAGAAATGTAATATACATTTGTTCTCTCATCTGCCATACGCACAAAACGATTTAAAATTTCATTATGCTCTTCAGGCCAATAGAAATTGTCATGCATTGACCAAAAATCAATAATATCTCCGACAAGATATAAATTTTCACAATTTACATTCTCAAGAAAAATTTTTAGTTTCTCATTTTGACAACCATTAAAACCAAGATGAATATCAGAAAGAAAAATCGATTTGTATTGATTATTTTGATCCATGTATCATTATTTTAGACTATGTCACTTAAACACAAAGAAGAAATTACTATTTGGGCCTTCAAAGATGGAAAAAAAGGCCATGAAAAACAAATAGATGCATTAATAACTGAATTTAGCTCGATTAAGAATGTAAATCTTTTTGAATTTTCTACTTGGAAGACACATGAATCCCGGCCAGATCTAATAATCGGGGCAGGCAACTCTTCTCATAAACATATACTTACTGCAAAAAAAGATCACCCCTCTGCTAAATCAATTGTATTAATGAAACCATCTTTGAAACCAACACAATGGTTTGATGTTGCTGTAGTTCCAGATATGGATAGATTCTATTTGCATAAACCAAAGAATGTAATTTCAACAAAAGGTGTCTTATCAAAGTACTCGAATGAACAAACCATCCCTAATACAGGCCTTATAGTTATTGGAGGTAAAAGCAGACATTATCATTTTCGAAAAAAAGTTGTCAACCAACAAATTGAGCATCTATTAAACGAGGAATTTAAGGATTACCATTGGAAAATTACTACATCTCCTAGATCCCCAAATTTAGACTTACCAAAACATTCAGGAAATGCTGAATTTTATAGTTGGCAAAATACTTCAGAAAACTGGATGTCGGATGAAATTTCAAAAAGTGAAATTACTTTTTTAACTCCTGAGAGTGTATCTGTACTTTATGAGGGCCTATCTACGAACACTAAAGTTTACGTATTTCACCACGAACAACATATAGTTGGCCAATATGGTGAGAAACGAAAGACGAAGGTAACTAGAAATATTGATAGACTAAAAAAAGAAGGTCTAATAGGCTACATTGATTCAAGCAGATACTTTTTCTCCAGGACAGTTAAGGATGTAGACATTATTCATCCAAAAAAAAATAAACCATTAAGTGAATCAAGAAGAGTAGTTCAAGAACTCTTAGAGAAGTTATGAAACTGTAAGAAATGAAAACTTATTACAGATTTAAGCTGATAAAGTTATCAATATTTATAAAGACTTATTATCTAAAGCATCGTTGTAAAACGAAACTGTTTTTGAATGCATTAATTCAGAAGTGAGAAAAATATTTTTTGGAACATCTTCAGTATTTGATAATGTTTTGACAACGTCTGTTAGCATTTTGAAATTATTAAATTCTACTTTTCCCTGAGGGAAACACATATCAAGAACTTCTCCAGGGCCGCCTCTGTCCCAGCCAATGATTTTCTTTCCCATCATAGCTGCTTCTAAAATAGTTCGACCAAAAGGTTCTGGTTTTATAGATAAATTTAGGACTATATTTGAAAGCCAGTAAATCTCTCTTATATCGCCCTTTGCATTATAGAAATTAATTCTATTTTTTAGCCTGTAATCTTCAATTAATTGTTTTAGATTATTTAAATATTTTGGCTTAGCTGATTCATATGGCCCAACGATCAAGCCAACATAATCCTCAGGTAATTCTGAAATAAGCTTTATAAAGGCCTCTTGGCCTTTCCAAGACGATAATCTACCCGGGAAACATAGAATTTTTCTATCTTTAAAGTTTGGAAAAGTATCAAAAAAGTTTTTGATATATTTCTCTGTAGGCTGAAACCTCTCATTAAAATATGTTTCATCTGAACCACGATATATCAAACGTGTTTCATGTTTGAGATATCTTTTGTAATTTTCATTAACGTATTTTTCAACAGTTTTTGATATCGCTATAACTCGATCAAAACTTGCCATGATTCTGCTATAAAAAGGTGTGCTGTATAAACCATGAAATGTTGAGAAGAATATTGGCTGTGGGCTTTTTAGAAATATTTTTGATGTTTGTAGAACCCATGCAGGCACTCTGGATCTGATATGCACAATATCTGGAGATATCTCATTAATTACATCTGCTAATTTTTTTGCTTGCAGTAATGTAAAAATGCTTTTTCTTGATACTTGTAAATGAATATGGTTTCCTCCATCTTCTATTAAGTTTTTTACTTGTCTACCGCCATCTGAGATAACAAAAGATTCATGTCCATTGTTAACAAGGTATTTATTAAAATCTAGAACGCCTCTTTCAACTCCACCAGTATTAAGAGAAGGAAGTATTTGGATAATTTTAAGTTTTCTCATCTAGCGAATTAACTCTTATTCTGCCATATCTGGTTTCCTCAAAATCTACTTTTAAGTTTTTTAAGGCATCAACAACTATATCTATCATTTTCGATGAATTTCCACAGATAATTATCAATGGTAATTCACTTTGATTGTTTAATACAAAGTCTTGTACTTCTGTTTCAACCTGAAAGTGTCTTACACCATGTAAATCTAGATTTAGTAGATGGTTCTCATAAAAAACTTTCACTTTTATGTATCTTTAGAATAATAGGCTACATAGTCAATTATGAGTTTCTTAGAATCTAGACACTCGTCGTCATAATTACAGAATTCCTCACCAACAGGTAATTGAGCAGGAAAATGGCCGCCTACTGCAACATTCAACAACATATGAAATGATTCTAGAAAAGGGTTTGGATCAAGTCCTTCGAGAGCTGAAAAGTTTACAGTGTAAACTTCATTATTGTTAACAAGCCAACTGAATGAATCCTCATCCCAAATTAAACTGATAATGTTATGTTCTTCAACATTTGAAAGCTTATTTAAAAATGGAAAATTAGTAACCCTGCCAGCGGTTCTATAGTTTTCAATACCATAATGGATTGTTGTATAGAGAATTTGAGAAGTAGTATCTTTTGTTTCAACTAAATCTATTTCTCCACTTGCAGGCCATCCACCATAAATAGATTCCTCTGGCATCATCCAAATTGCAGGCCAAACTCCATTAATTTCAGGGACAGAAAAACTTACATCGATTCTTCCAAATTGAAATTCTTGTTTTTCAAATGATCTCAACCTCGAACTAAAAAATGTATTTGTGCTCGCATCGTATCTTGGAACTATAAATAAGCAGCCGTTTGCAAGATATGTATTCGCATCACTATCTCCATATAATTGAACTTCATTATTTCCCCATCCTGGAATTCCATATGCAGAACCATCACCATACATGTATTGCCAGTTGTTAAGATTTAGGGAACTATCATCAAATGTGTCAGACCATATTAATTGATATCCGTCATGTGATTGTGGAACATTGCCTGGGCATGAATCATCAGAAGTTGGTTCTTTGGGTTCTGGCGGTATGTTGTCTGTAGTTATTTCTATATTGTCATAATAAACACCTGTTGGACCATAATTTGTTGAATAGTTTACAAACCCAATTTGAAGAATTTTTCCAGGATCTATTGTTTCATCTAGAGCAAAATCAATATTGTGAGATGACCACACATTATCTTCTATCTCAGTCATTTCTAAAGAGTCATAATAATAAGTACTGTAACCTTGGTTGGGATCTAATTTTTTAACAAATGCATGAGCTGTTGAAGGTTCTACAACTGCTTGGCTTGACGGCCTTTTTGCATCAAATGTAAACGAATAATTTCCACTCATGGTGTCTATCACTGAATACTCTAAAAAAACATTTGTTTCTAAAAAACCTACCTGGTGATGTCCATCATCGTAGTTACTATAGACATTAAGATACTGGTCACCTTGCTCAACTTCACCCTCCCCACTTGCTAATGCACTTATCTGAGGCCCATTTGGAGCAGGGTCTACCTGATAGCCGTCTTGGTAGTTGCCGGAACTATTGAATCTATTTATGTAAGCTTTCCAAGGTGCAAGATTTGTTGTTTCAGGACTAAAAGATTCAAAGTCTTCTGCATCAAAAACAGATGGTGCAGGTGTTGGGGCTGGTGTTGGGGCTGGTGTGGGTGCAGGTGTGGGTGCAGGTGTTGGGGCAGGTGTGGGTGCAGGTGTTGGGGCTGGTGTTGGAACAGGCGCAGGTTCAGAACCACCACTTCCTCCACTACATGATGCAAGAAAAATTACGCTAAATATGAAAGGAATTAAGGATTTAAATTTCATTTTGAAACTAAGTATATAACTTCATTTACAACTAACAATAAGTTACAAAAAATTTAGCTCTACAATCATTTTCAAAAATTGACATAAACTTTGAATCTCTTATTATTTAGTCACGTAAACTACCCTTGGGGAAACAATGAAATCTTTAGAAAAATATCTTTTATTCTTAACACTTATTGGCTTTACTTTTTTTGCACAAGAAAGCGAAGATGATGCAGATGATGACGGTTTAGAAGTAGTAGTTACAACAGCTGCAAAAGTTGAAAAAGACGTCTTATCCACATCACAGTCAGTTACTGCAATGACTGGAAATCAGCTATTAGAACTTGGGCTCAATAATATTAAAGACTTAAATAATATGATTCCTGGCTTATATGTGCAAAATACTGATACAAATGCACCAATAATTACTTTAAGAGGAATTAGAACAAATAATGTTACTGAGTTAGGTGATCCTGCAGTAGGAATTCATGTTGATGGTGTTTACGTAGCTAGAGCACAGGCAGCTAATGCTTTAATGTTTGACCTTGAAAGGACAGAATTATCAAGAGGCCCCCAAGGCACACTTTATGGAAGAAATTCTGTTGTAGGTACACTAAATATTGTTACAGCTAAACCAAATTTTGATATTCAAGGCGGATCATTAAATCTTGTTGGAGGCCAACTCAACGAAGCAGGAGTAAGAGCACACTATAATTTACCTATTAATGAAAAACTTGCTGTTAGATTTGCATTAATGGAACAATCAAAAGATTCATATCTTGATGGTTACTGGGATGGTTCACAATTAGATTGGAGATCATTACCACAAAATATAAGAGATCAGTTTGTACAGATTACAGATCCTTCACAAAAAAGTTTTTTAACAGACTATCCTTGGTACTTTGGATGTCAAAGCTATCAACCAGACTGTACATTCGATCCAAGTTATCAATTTTCAAATCCTTACAATAAAGTTAAAGCTGATCCTTCAGAATTCTATAACAGCTTAAATGATAGTGCTTGGAGAATTAGTGCAACTTACCTTTTAAATGAAGATACCAATATTAATTTGCAATATGAGCAATACAACGATGAAGGCAAAGGCTGGACAAACATTATTTCTTGCGAGTTAAGAAAAACTGTAACAGGAAAATTTGTTGGAGATCCTGCAATTTATCCAGCAAATACTTGTACTGATATTATGGGGTCAGAAAATCGTTACCAAGCTTATGTAAATACTCCAGGAAGAAATGATATGACGATAGATTCTTTCAGAGCAATAATTAATCATCAAGTCAATGATACAACTAAGCTTGTGATGAATTACGGATACCAGGACTTACTACAATCAAGCATGTTTGATATAGATGGCGGTGTTAATGCTGAATATGGTATGTCATTTGAAATCAATGAGCTTTCAACCATGTCAAATGTCTTAGATATATACCTCACTGGTGCAGATGATAAATTAGCATGGGTAGGTGGTTTCTTTTACATGCAAGAAGATAACAGTATGTTGGCAAATTTCCATGCCAACCTAAATGGTCATGAATATTTTTGGCAACCTGAAAGACTGTTGACTCACTACGCGCTTTATGGTCAAGGTACATATGCAATATCTGATGATTTATTTTTCACTTTTGGAGCACGATATTCTGTTGATGAAAAATCAGATGACGGTGGAAGAAATCTAGCTTGTAATCAAAATAATGGATGTTATCCACTAGTAGATAGATGGGGAGATAGAGCTTCAGTATGGCCAGAGATAAATGCATTACCGCATGATTATTGGGTACAACTTGGCAAGCAAATTGATGGGATAGACTGTGTAGCTCCAATGATTGGATGTGCAGAAGTGCTAACTAACAATGATACCTCACAAGACTACGATAATTTCTCTTGGAGAATAGGTTTGGATTGGGATATGTCAGACACAGCTTTCATGTATACATATTTAGCAACAGCTTACAAAGCAGGAAGTTTAGCTGATGTTTATGTAAGGCCTAGTAATACTTTAATTGGAACACCTGGAGAAAGAGTTGATTTGAATTACGACCCTGAGTATGTGACTACACTAGAATGGGGGGTTAAAGAGAGAAATGCCGATAATACACTAAATTATGCATTCAACCTTTTTTATACACAGTACGATGGCAAACAATTTACTGGAAACCTTCCTGTAGATGTTGTTTTAGTTACTGAATATGACGGAAACCCACTTTCACCAACTTATGGAGAGCTCATTACGTCAGAACAAGGTGTAACCATTTGGACAACAGAGAATTTCGGTGAACAAATTCATTACGGGATGGAGTTTGAGTACAACTGGTTGCCATATGATGGTGGGAAGCTATCAGGTTTTGTGACCAGCTATCATACAAAGTTTACAGAAGATTTTGTGACCATGTGGAGATATGGACAAGATGCCCTATTTGGCAGAGATTACGGTCCATCAATTGATCCAACAAATCCAAATAACTTCGTGAACCTTAAGGGAAATGAGGCCCCATATACTCCAGATTTAGCACTTACCATCAGATTTGACCACACCATCAGACTCCAAAATGGCATGGAGTTCAAACCAGGTTTCAGCTATCACTGGGAAAGCGATTCATACGTAACAATTTGGAATATGGATAAGCATTTAAATGATGAAGGTGGTTGTGACGGCATAAATTATTTCTGCGAACCATTAGAAAATTTCACAGATAAAAGACAAGCTTGGGAAATGTTTGATTATTTTCTGACACTTGATTCAAAGGATAACTGGTATCTTCAGTGGGCATCTTATAATGCTAAGAGTGAAGTGGTTCCTTGGTATATTTCAATCGAAGCAGGAATGCCAAGAGGAGCTTACTCTGCACCATCTCAAAAAGTGCTTCGATTTGGATACTATTGGTAATTAATTTTATTGTTTAAAATAAAAGGGAGGCATGCCTCCCTTTTTTTATGAATACAGCTGATTTATCAGATAAATATCCAGACAAAAATTTTTTGTTAGATTTCCACTGCTACTCAAAAACAAAATCAATGTATGGACAAATATCAACAGTCTTTTGTCCAGACGATAACTCTTTTGTGAGAGAGATGCTCTCTGAGAATGGTCATAAAAAAATTTTATTTATTGATGGGGAAAAGTCTAAAAATGTTGCATTGCTTGGAGATAACCTAGCAGAATTAGCCAAAAAGAATAACTGGGGAGGAGTTATCGTTAATGGCAGGATAAGAGATGCAGAGATTATATCTGAAATGGACATTGCAGTTTTTGCACTTGGCACATGTCCAAAGAAAAGTCATAAGAACAATCAAGGCAAAAAAGATATTGAAATTTTTATTGATGGGCTGTCTCTAAAACCAGGTGATTGGGTTTATGCAGATATTAATGGTATTTTGGTATCAAACTCAGAACTTCAAATTCAATAACAACTTAATACTATTTCGCCTGCATCTCTGGAAATATTAGCTTTGGAAATATCAATATCTAGAGGGCCCTGAGTAGCTAAATACATTGGTAAGTTCACTTTTGTTAAATCCAAATTACTGTAATTTGTGAAACACTTTATGGGTATACTGTAATTTTGAAAGCCTTCTGAAACTTGTAAAAACTCAGTTAAATCAATCACAGGAAAACAACCAATACCACATGAAAGAATATATTTAATTTCTCCGCTAACATCATTTACACGTGCATTTAGGTTTATATAACCATCAGAAAGAGAGCTTAAATCTAATATTTCTTTGGAAAGTAAGAAGAAACTATTGAGGTAATCAGATTTCTGCACATTAATTTTTAATGTATCATCCTGAATATTCACGTCTATAAGGTCTATTGATACCAAATTATTTTGAGAACTTACTTTATTGCTTGAGATCTGAACTTCTGCCAAGTCGCTTTCTCTTATAAAACCTATGAACTTGTCATTTATAGTCCCATTCATCAGTTCGATAGAAATTTGTCTTTGTTCAGATTCCTCACCTTCATCTAATTCGCTTATAGAGATTTCATCTTGATAAGTTAGACCATAACCAAAACTGAATAGTGGATTTGAGGTAGCATCGAAATAATTTAAATTTGCTTGCTTTGTATTCCTTGGCCAACTAAAAGGTAGCTTTCCTGAAAAATCATAATCACTTTTTCCATCATGGAATATTACGTCAGTAATGCCTCTTGATTCCGTTCCCGGAAGCCAAGCAACCACAAAACTATCAGATAAATTTATTTCTTTTGTGACCCATAATGGTCGTCCAGTCATGAAAATAGAAACTGTTGGTATTTCTTTCTCTTTTAGCAAATTTAACGCTGAAATATGTCTAGTTCCATTGAAATTTAAATTTTGCCTATCTCCTACACCTTCGGCATATGGTTGTTCTCCATAGACAACCACAGCAACATCATAATCTTTCTTAATTTGTGTTAAATTTTCAACATAATCTATATTCTCCTGACCAGCTTTTTCAACAAGTGCAGACAAGAAAGGTACTGATCCTGGGAAATCAATATTACGATTATTTGTTCCTTGCCAATCGAGAGTCCAACCACCAGTTTGAGTTTTAAGTGAGTTAGCATCTGCTCCAACAACTAATATTTTTTTTCCTTTTGTTAAAGGCAAAATATTATTATTGTTTTTGAGTAGGACCAATGATTCACGAACTGCTTGTCTAGCTATGTCACGGTTGTGCTTCAAACCTACCTCTTCAAAAGGGGAGTTAGATGGTCTTTTACCATTAAATAAGCCAAGTTTTTGTTTTACTGAAATTATTCTCCTTACAGCATCATCTAATCTCTCAATTGAAATTTCTCCATTTTTTACCTGTCTAAGGGTATTTCTATATAAATCTTTCCAGTTTTCAGGAACCATATTCATATCAACCCCAGCATTTAATGAAGCTGGACAGCTTCCATTCGAACAACCAGGAATTTGTCCATGGCCATTCCAATCTCCAACAACAAAACCATCAAATCCCATTTGATTCTTTAATACTTCTGTAAGCAGGTAATAATCACCATGAACTTTTTTTCCATTCCAAGAATTAAAACTAGCCATGACTGTTTGAATGCATGCATCTAGAGCACTGTAATATGGTGTTCCATGTATTTTTTTAAGTGTTTGTTCGTCAACTCTTGTATCTCCTTGGTCAAGAATATATGCCTCAGAACTATTGAGTGCAGTACCTCCATCTCCAAGAAAATGCTTAGCTGTTCCAATAATTTTGTTCTCAGCTAAAAAACTTTCTCCATTTCCTTGTAATCCATAAATAAATGCTTCCCCAAGTTTTGAAACAAGTTCCGGGCTTTCTGAATAACCTTCATATGTTCTTCCCCATCTATAATCCTGTGGAACAGTTACTGTTGGGGCAAAAGTCCAATAAATTCCTGTTGCTAGAACTTCCTCTGCAACGGCTGAGCCAATATCCTTAAGTAGTTTTTCATTAGCTGTCGCACCAAGGCCTATGTTATGAGGAAAAATAGTCGCTCCAAAGACATTACTATGCCCATGAACAGCATCAGTCCCCCAAAGAATTGGTACATTTGCTCCGCCACGATTTGTTGATTCAATGTAAAAATCTTCTGCTAATTGTTTCCACTCATCGGTTGAGGCTTTTTGGTTACCATTTGGAGATGTGTTACCACCATTAAGAATCCCTCCTATTGGGAATCTTTTTAAATCTGACGGGCTAATGAAATCTAAATCTGCCATGATAGTCTGTCCAACCTTTTCTTCGACTGTCATGTCCATCATTATTTTTTCTACAAGTTCAACATCACCGACTGGACAAGAATTTACTCTTTCCCAATTAACATCTTGAGAGTAGCTGAAAGCAGAAATAAATATAAAAAATACTAACTTTCTATGCATAAGTTATATAAATTGATGCAAGAATTAAAACAATCACAGTTGAACCAACATTAAATAGATTTGAAGTTTTAAAATCACTTGCTGACAAACTGAAAACTTTTTCATTCTCCGTTTTAGGTGAAAGTAATCCGCTCACTATAAATGCAAGAAAAAATGATATTGCCATTTGATGCATGAAAGGCTCAATTAAAGATTCTGATGTATTAGCAACATATAGTTTCATAAAGACACCAGCTGTGAGTGCAGCTGCTGAACCCCACAGAACTGAGTTTGATGTTGAATTTTTCAACACTATTGCAGATAAGAAAACAAATAAAATGACTGGACTAAATAATCCCATATACTCCTGAACGTATTGAAATGCAGAATCGAGACTGCCAAGAAATATAGGAGCAACGATGATAGAAATAATCAAACCTAACAAACCTGCTCTTCTTCCAATTTTTACAAGATTAGCATCATCAATTGCTTGATTGCTTTTGTATAAATCCATAGTAAATATTGTGCTGACACTATTTGTTAATGACGCTAAAGACGAAACAATTGCTGCTACAAGTGCTGCAAATGTTAAACCAAGTATTCCATTCGGAAGAAGCGAAAGCATTGAAGGATAGGCTTTACTTCTATCGCCATCAAGTGAAGGGATCGCTGTGCCCTCAAGGGCAACTGCTATTAGGCCTGGAAGAACTACAACTACTGGCATTAGAATTTTTAAAAATCCTGCAAACATAAGGCCATTTTGAGCTTCATTTAGGCTCTTGGCACCTAAAGCTCGCTGGGTGATGTATTGATTTGTTCCCCAATAATAGAAGTGTGCAATCCACATGCCACCTATCAATACCCAGATACCTGGAAGTTTTACATAGTTTGCATAGGC
>Ga0160423_10003335_pt1 | contig 13379 bp, 11 predicted proteins | sample CRUFie14St8metaG_FD_108191 | JGI IMG/M metagenome (GOLD analysis project Ga0160423, IMG submission 108191) | Marine microbial communities from the Costa Rica Dome - CRUD Field 142mm St8 metaG | ecosystem: Environmental > Aquatic > Marine > Oceanic > Photic zone | place: Costa Rica: the Eastern...
GGACTGGCGAGCGGCTTTGCCGTAAACCGGACCTTCGTATTCTTCTTGCCAAGCCAAGCTCAAGTTCAACACGTAGAACACATTGAACACTGCGGCCAACACAAAGTCGGTCATGGTGTGCTTGCCAAAAGCTCGGGCCAATTCGATGACTGTTTTGAAGAAGAAGTACACATTGAATACGGGCACCAAGAACAACAACGCGTGGGCATCAGGACGGCCCAGAATGCGCATCGCAATGACCACGTTGTAGCCGGGCACCAAAGCCGCCCAAATCGGTTGCTCGCATTTCATGAAAAGCTTGCAATTCGCACCGAGTGCAATCAGGGTCAAAAACATCGTCGCCATTGCAGTGGCGCCGCTAAATTCCATACCAAAGAGGGTTAGGGTATTCATGGTATTGCTGTTGTGTTCACTAAAAAGACGTGTCCTTAGTACAAAGGTTGCCTTTCAATCCACACAACATGAGCGATTTACGTTATGAAATCAACGCTACACGGTTAATTTTCTCAGGCTGAGAGCCCGCCAAACCGCTGTACGAGCGCACCGTCAATCGCCCTGCCTTTCGGCGTGAGGATGACCAACCGCTCAACCACGTTCCGCAGCTCACGGATGTTGCCCGTCCAGTTGGCCGATTGCAGCGACGCCATGGCGTCGTCCGTGACATCAAGCAGCACCTTACCGTGCTGTTCGCAGATGATTTTGAGAAAGTGCGCCACGAGCAACGGCACGTCATCGCGGCGGTCGTTCAAGGCCGGTACATGCACCGGAATCACCGCCAAACGATGGTACAGGTCCTCCCGGAAATTCCCCTCGGCAATCTCCGCACGCAAATCCTTGTTCGTCGCAGCTACCACACGCACGTCCACTTCGATTTCCTTTTCCCCGCCGACCCGTGATATGCGGTTTTCTTGCAACGCGCGGAGCACTTTGGCTTGGGCCGAAGCGCTCATGTCCCCGATCTCATCGAGGAACAGGGTGCCGCCTTGGGCCTGTTCGAACTTGCCCTTCCGCTGTTTGACAGCACTGGTGAAGGCGCCTTTCTCGTGGCCGAACAACTCGCTTTCGATCAATTCGGAAGGAATGGCCGCACAGTTCACTTCGATGAAGGGTGCGTTGTGGCGGGCACTCAATTCGTGAAGTTGGCGCGCGACGAGCTCTTTGCCCGTGCCATTGGCGCCGGTGATGAGCACCCGTGCATCGGAAGGGGCGACGGTGCAAATCAGCTCGACAATCTCGCGGATGGCCGGCGAGTCGCCGACAATGGCGGTGGAGCGTTCGGTTTGGATTTTGCGTGTCAGCCGCTCGGTTTCTTGCTCAAGCTGGCCCTGATCGAGGGCGTGGCGCACGGTCAAGAGAATGCGGTTGAGGTCCAGCGGCTTTTGGATGAAGTCAAAGGCGCCCACCTTGATGGCTTGCACCGCTGTCTCCACGGTGCCGTGGCCGCTGATCATGATGACGCGGCCATCGATTCCCTTCTCCACGAGGGCATCGAGAACTTCCAACCCGTCCATTTTGGGCATTTTGATGTCACAAAAGACCACATCAAAGGCAAACTTGGTCGCCAGCTTGAGGCCTTCCGCACCGTCCTCCGCTTCCATGACCTGGTAATTCTCGTACTCGAGGATTTCCTTCAAGCTCGCTCGGATGGGCGCTTCATCATCGATGATGAGAATTTTGGGGGACTTTTTCATGGTCAATTCGTTTGATCGCTTGAACCGGTGCAAAGATGTTGCCAAACTGCCTCCATCAAGCCTTCGCGCATGGCAAATGGCGATCGGTAGACGGTCGCCGTGGGGATCATTTTCCCCAGCACATGCATGAGCAGCATGCTGGACAAGGGGATCATCTTGGCTCGGGCGGGAGCCATACCGGGGATTTTCAAGCGCTGTTCGTGCGGTTCCGTCAACAGCCTTCGATGCAACCGCTGCAACGCTTGGCGGTCGATGGGTTCAAGGTCCCGCCGTTGCAAATACGGGACGTCCGCATGCGAACCATTGACGGCTTCGGCAAACGTATCGAACGATCCGCTGCTGCCCACCAGCGCGGTAGGCTGGTGTTCGGCAAGGACAGCTTCAAGGGGCTCCATGACGTTGTCCAAAAACGCGCGGTAGCGATCCTCGCCTGCTGCCCCAAGCGGGTCGGTGGGCTTCCCAAATTCTTCGAGCCGCGCCACACCGGCGTCGAGGCTCAGTGCAGCCTTGGATTGCCACGTGCCGGCGTCGGTGCGCTCGGCCACCACAAACTCCACACTGCCTCCACCGATGTCCATGATGAGCACCCGTTCCAAGGCGTCGGTCAAGGTCTGGGCCACGCCGCGAAAAATCCAATCCGCCTCCTCTTCCCCGCCGATGATACCCAGGTCCCAGCCGAATTGACTGCGCACCGCTTCAGCAAATGCGGTGCCGTTGGAGGCGTCGCGCAGGGCACTGGTTCCCACCACCCGCACGTCCTTGACGTTGTAATTGCCCAAGGCCTGGTGAAACGTCCTCAGCGCGTCGAGCCCACGTGCAAACCGGTCGGAACGGATGGAGCGGTTTTGAAAGCCGCCCTGACCGATGAAGACCGGCTGCCGAAGCACGTGCTTGCGTTCCCACGTGTCACCACTCCCCTCCGCGATCAGTACCGTGAACATGTTGGTGCCGCAGTCGATCACCGCGGCGCGTTGGGTTGGGGTCGTGGCCTCAGTCATGGCGGACCCAACGGAACAACTCCCGAACGGTGATTTTCTTGCCGTGCATCAAAATTCCGGTGCGGAAAATCCGCGCCGACACGAGGACAAAACCATAGGCCGTGGCAAGGACACCGAGCAAAGAGAGCACAAGCTCCCACCACGCGACCCCGAGGGGCAAGCGAATGAGCATCAAAATGGGTGCGGTCAGCGGAACGAATGAACCAATTACGGCCACTTGGCCTTCCGGGTTCTGAATGGCCATGACAGCCGTGATGTACGCGGCAAATAGCGGGAGCATCGCCGGCAACATCAAGTACTGGGCATCGGATTCTTGCTCCACGGCAGAGCCGATGGCAGCGAAGAGTGCCGCGTACATGAAGAAGCCCGCAGCGAAATACGCCAACGCGCATACCACCATCAAGGGCCAGTTTACTTCCAACACAAAGCCCAACAGGTCATTGGACGCCATCCACGTTTCAAAGTCGAGCTCCACCGCCTCATTGGACGCTGAGGTCAAGACGCCCGACACTTCAAGGGCTTGTCCGCCCACTTGGAACACCAAGAAGCCGAGCACCGTCAGCGCAATGACCTGCGTCACACCGACCAGGCCGATACCGATGATTTTGCCGGCGAGCAACTCCATGGGACGTACAACGCTGATGATCACCTCGACGATGCGGTTGGCCTTCTCTTCAATAACCCCGCGCATGACGTGCATGCCGTACACCATGATTTGCATGAACATGAACAAACTGAAGACAAATCCGATGATCGAGCGTCCCGTGGCGTTGCCATCCTTGGTGATGATGTCTTCCCCCACCAAGCTGACCTTCGTCTTCAGTCGCTTGTAAACCTCGTAATCGAGCGCCAGTTCTTCTTTCACCTTGAACCGTTCAATCGCCGCAGCAAGGTCCCGTTCGATGGCGTTCTGGGCCGTGATGGAAGGCGATTTCTCGTAGAGGTTTTTGGCTTGGCCGTGCTGCAAAATGGCATCGTCCAACAAGACCATGGAGGTGAAATCCGAAAGCAAAAATTCGTCATCTGACAAGGCCGCATCAGCAAAACGGTATTCGAGCTGTTCCCGCTCGGGGAAGCATTCCGGGCAAATGGGCAGGTACGCCTGACGTGTGTCGTCCCAGAACGTGATCATGCCCGAGAGGTCAACGACCAACACCTTGTTCTCCTCCATCTCGGCATTTTCCAGCCACGCCCCAAGGCCCACTCCCAGCCCAAGCAAAACCGGCACCATGAGCGTACCGATGATGAACGCCCGACGGCGCACGCGCGTGATCCACTCCCGGTAGATGATGAGTGCGAGTTTGTTCATGCCACGGGTTGCTTTTGGTGTTCCACTGCACGAATGAAAATGTCCCGCATTCCCGGGCGCCAAGGCGTGCAGGACGTGAGCTCCACCTGTTCCGATATCCACCGCACCCACGTGGCGATGTCGGACTCCGCGGGCAGGCGCAGCATGGCGAGGTGCTCGCCCGGAACTTCGGGGTTGGGATTGACTTCGATGAGCTCGGCGCTGGCGCCCAAGGCCACCGTGAATGCCATGACCGTATCGCGGAACGTAACCGCATAGCGGCCGTCGCGGGCGGCTTCGCGGAGTTCCGGCACCTTGCCGTTGAGCACGAGTTGTCCCCGGTTGAGCAAGGCGACCTCATCGCACATTTCCTCCACACTGCCCATGTCGTGCGTGGACAGCAAGATGGTCGTGTCGCCTTTGGCTTTGAGCTCGAGAATCACTTCGCGGATGCGCTGGGCGTTGATGGGGTCAAATCCGCTCAGCGGCTCGTCCAAGATCAACAGCCGCGGCTCGTGCAGGACCGAAAGGATGAACTGGATTTTTTGGGCCATGCCCTTGCTGACTTCACTGACCTCCTTGTGCCACCAGCCGTCCACCTCGAGGCGGTCAAACCAATAGCGCAGCCGCTCGCGCGCTTCTTTCTTGTCCAGTCCACGCAACTGAGCGAAATACAGCGCCTGCTCCCCGACCCGCATGGATTTATAAAGGCCGCGTTCTTCGGGCAGGTAACCAATGCTCGGCAGATGCGCCCGTGTCAGGGGTTCGCCGAAAAAAGAAATGGAACCGGCGTCCGGCGCCGTGATGCCGTTGAGCATCCGCAGCAGCGTGGTCTTGCCCGCGCCGTTGGGCCCGAGCAAGCCGAAAATGCCGGATTGGGGAACTTGGAAACCTACACCGGCCAATGCACGTTGCTCACCAAATCGCTTTTCAATTCCTGAAATGTCGAGGGCTGGAGCAGTGGGCATGCGTGCAAATTAACCATCAAGTGAACATATCCCGCACCTTGTCGAAGAAGCCCTTTTCCTGGTGGTTGGCATCGGGCTGGAAATTCTTGGACTCGCGGAGTTGTTCGAGCAATTCGCGCTCCTCACTGGAGAGCTTCTTGGGCGTCCAAACGTTGATATTAACGAGCAAATCGCCCTGACCGTAGCTGTCGACGGCGGGGAGTCCCTTGCCGCGGAGTCGCACGATGCGGCCGCTTTGGGTGCCCGGTTCGATGGTGATTTTTGCCTTGCTACCCACCAATGGCACTTCTGCTTGTGCACCGAGCGCTGCGTCCGTGAACGGGATGTACAAATCGTAGTGCAGGTTCTTGCCGTTGCGCTGGAGCGTTTCGTGCGGGATGGCCTCGATGACCACGAGCAAATCGCCTGGCACGCCGCCCATCGGGGCGCCGTTGCCTTCTCCGCGCACGCTCAACTGCATGCCGTCCTCGACGCCGGCGGGGATCTCAATGGTGACCACGGCCTCCTTTCGGACCATGCCCCATTCATCCGAGCCAGAGGGGCGCTTCTTCACCGATTGCCCGCTGCCTTGGCATTGGGGACAGGTGCTCGCCGTTTGCATCTGGCCAAGGATAGTATTCTGGACACGGCGGATCTGGCCGGTGCCTCCGCACGTCTGGCAATCCCCGTATTCCGCACCTTCGGCTTGGAGCTGCTTGAAGACCTTGACCTTCTTTTCGACGCCGCTGGCAATTTCTTCCAGGGTCAATTTGACCTTGATGCGCAGGTTGGAGCCCTTCATGCGACGACGACGACCGCCGCCGCCACCCGCACCACCGCCAAAGGCGCCACCGAAGATGTCACCGAATTGGCTGAAGATGTCCTCCATGTTCATCCCGCCGAACCCGGCGCCGCCGCCCGGTCCCCCGCGCAGGCCATCGTGACCGAAGCGGTCGTACTGAGCGCGCTTCTGATCGTCTTGGAGCACTTCATAGGCCTCCGCGGCCTCCTTGAACTTCTCTTCCGCCGCTGCGTCGCCCGGGTTTTTATCCGGGTGGTATTTGAGGGCCAGTTTGCGGTAGGCCTTCTTGATGTCGGAACCCGAGGCCTTTCTGTCGACCCCTAACGTTTCATAGTAATCCCGCTTCGCCATGGGTCTTCTTATTCACCGACCACCACCTTCGCGTAGCGAATCACGGCATCGTTCAGTTTGTAACCGGCTTCCACCACGTCCACGACTTTACCGGAGAGTTCCGGCGAGGGAATGCGCGTGATGGCTTCGTGAATGTCCACGTCAAAGGCATCGCCCTGCTGGACCTCGAGCTGTTCCACGCCTTGCGCTTTGAGGATTTGCTTGAGCTTGTTGTGGATGAGCTGCTGGCCTTCTTTCAATCCGTTGACGTCTTCCGAATCGGCAGCGGCTGATTGCGCGCGTTCGAAATCGTCCAGGATCGGCAGCAGGCTTTCCAACACGTCTTTCGAGGCATTGCGAATTAGGTCGCCGCGCTCGCGCATGGTGCGCTTGCGGAAATTGTCAAATTCAGCATAGAGCCGCAGGTAGCGGTCCTGCCAATCCGTCTGTTCTTCTTGCCCTTCTGACGTACCTTCCTCTTCTGCCTGCTCCTCGGTAGCCGCGTCCGCTTGGGGTTGCTCCTCGGCTGCTTGTGCTTGGGTCTCCTCGGTTTCCGCTTGGTTCGCGGTGGTTTCTTCCACGTTCGACGTATTCATGTCTGGGGTACTTTCCTTGATTTGTCTCACCTTGTCCAAATCCGGTGCCACACTGCAGCAACCGGACAACCTGTCAGGTGAACCGGATCAGAAGGATTTGACGTGCTTGTCAATCTGGCGGTGCAATTCGAAGCCGCGCAGGTTCTTGCCCACGATCACCCCGTTCTCATCGATGAGAAAACTCATTGGGATGGAATTGACGCCGTACATCGCCGCCGCCTCGCTTTGCCAGCGCTTCAGGTCAGAGACGTGCCACTTCCAATCGAGCTGGTCCTGAGCGATGGCCGACTCCCAGCGAGCCACATCGCTGTCCAAGGACACGCTGAACACTTCAAAGCCGTCAGCCGACTTGAATTTGGCCTTCCTGTACTTGTTGTACGCGTTGACCACGTTCGGGTTTTCCCGGCGGCACGGTCCACACCAAGAGGCCCAAAAGTCCACCAGCACCAAGCTACCTCGCAGGTCGCTCAACTTCATGGTCTTGCCTTTCGGATTGGACAGGGCAATCTCTGGAGCGGTATCGCCGATGGCCGTTCCCACTTTGTTCGTTGGGATGACAGCGGCAGAATCGGGCGCCTCAACGGGCGATGCAAAAAAGATCGCAGTGGCGAGCGCCAACGACCCGAGGGTGGTTTTCAAAATCATGAAGGCAATTTACGCAATCAATCGACCCGTTCAATGCGGGCACCCAGCGCTTTTAACCTTCCTTCGATGTCTTGGTAACCGCGGTCAATCTGGCCGATGTTGTGGATCACCGATTGGCCCTCGGCCGAGAGCGCTGCAATGAGAAGGGAAACCCCCGCGCGGATGTCAGGCGATGTCATGGTCACGCCGCGCAACGGGCTTTTGCGATCCATACCAATGACGGTGGCGCGGTGCGGGTCGCAGAGGATGATCTGCGCACCCATGTCGATGAGCTTGTCGGTGAAGAACAGGCGGCTCTCGAACATCTTTTGATGGATCAGGACGCTGCCTTTGGCTTGGGTGGCCGTCACCAAAACAATGGACAACAAATCCGGCGTGAAACCTGGCCACGGTGCGTCCGATACGGTGAGGATGGAGCCGTCGATGAAGGTTTCAATCTCGTACGAATCTTGCGCAGGCACGAAGATGTCGTCGCCGCGGCGCTCGAGTTTGATTCCGAGTTTCTGGAAAACCTTGGGAATGACACCGAGCTCGTCGTACGCCACGTCCTTGATGGTGATTTCACTTTGGGTCATGGCTGCCAACCCGATGAAGCTACCGATCTCAATCATGTCGGGCAAGCAGCGGTGGTCGGTGCCGCCCAGTGACTCGACGCCTTCGATGGTCAGCAAATTGGAACCGATGCCACTGATCTTGCCGCCCATGCGGTTGATCATTTTACAGAGCTGCTGCAGGTAGGGCTCGCACGCTGCGTTGTAAATGGTGGTGGTTCCTTGGGCCATGCACGCCGCCATGACGATGTTGGCGGTGCCGGTGACCGACGCTTCGTCGAGGAGCATGTTGGTGCCCTTGAGCCCATCGGGCGCACTGGCTTGGAAAAAGCCGGTCTTGCCGTCGTAGGTGAAGGTCGCGCCGAGGGTTTCAAAGCCGATGAAGTGGGTGTCCATGCGGCGGCGGCCAATCTTGTCGCCACCCGGCTTCGGTAGTGCACCCACACCAAACCGCGCCAGCAACGGCCCCAAAATCATGGTCGAGCCACGCAGGGATCCGCCCTTCTGCCTGAATTCTTCGGTGCTGAAGTAGTCGAGGTTGACATCATCCGCTTGGAAGCGGTAAGCCCCTGATCCTTTGCGTTGGATTTTGACGCCCATGCTCGCCAGCAAGTCGATCAATTTGTTGACGTCGACGATGTCGGGGAGGTTGGTGATGGTAACCGGTTCTGGCGTCAGGAGCACCGCACACAAAATCTGCAGCGCCTCGTTCTTGGCTCCTTGCGGGATGACCTCTCCGGACAGCCGCTTTCCTCCTTCAATGATAAAACTGGACATGGTCGTATGAGTTGACAGTTCGCAGCGTACAGCAGCGAAGGATCATTGCCTCGCCCGTTGCCGCCTTTCGAAATAACGGCGCAAGGTCTCCTCACCGTCTGTTGAACGGAAAACTTTTCAACCCTGAAAATTGGAATGCCCCGGTGGGATTAGCGCTTGCGCTTTTTGCCCCGGTGGCGGTCGAGCGCGTCGCTCGTCTTGCGCTTGCTCTTCAAAATCTCAGCCGAGCTGACGAGTTCAGCGTCTTCGGGCAGCGTCAAGGCGCCTTCGCTCATCTCTTTGATTTGCTCCCGAATCAGCGCGTTTTCAACGGTGTTCTTGTTCCAAGTCAAGAAATGACGCTTCATCAAGTTACCGATGGTGACGACCAAAGCGGCTTTTTCCTCCCCTTCCTCGTACGTCTTGGCCTTTTCGATAAGGTCACGCGTCAACTGGCCGTAGTGTCCCAACCTTGACATCGCCCCGGGGTAATTCAATCGATCGGGTGCCTCCGACCGACTCTCGGGCGTTGGGCGTTCCACCGGGCAGTCGACGTCCAAATCGTACCCTGCCATAAGGAACAACTGGCCCCACAATTTTTTCTGCACCTCATCCGCGTCCCCTTCTTGAGCGACAACGGAACCCATCACGCTGACAATGGCTGCTGCGCATTTGTTGCGTTCCTCCTTGTCGACGATGGACTTCAAGTGATCGACCATCTCCTGGATGGTGCGGCCGTATTCCGGGATGACCAAATCCCGACGGGCACTGTTATAGGTCATTTCAATTACCATGTCGTAAAGGTATGGAAACCCCTACAGTTAGCAGGCAAGCAAGCTTTCCGTTTGCACAAATAACCGGGCTTCGGTTTGTATGCGCATCCAAAATGGCTCGAATGAGGCTTCGAGGTCGTCGAATCCGGCCGCATCCGCCGCCTCGAACAGCCGGTGCAGCGGGCTGGTGGTCCGGAGGCGTTGCTCTAGCCGAGCATCCATCGAGCGGCAGACACTGAGCATGCCCTCCCGCGATCCGTACTGCACGAGCCAGTCGTGCGCCACCATGGCGTGGAGGAAGCACTGGCTGCGGGCCGGCATTTCAACCGTGCGGTTGAGCAAGTCGCTCTGCGCAGCTTCCAAGAACGAGCGAAGGGGTGCTTCAGGGTGGAGTCGGACAAAATTCTTCGCCAAAAAGTGGTCGTACAACAAGTCCACACCGACGCCGGAAAACCGACCGATCACGGGACGAATCGCCGCTCTTGCCACCCGGGCCTCGGGGGCTGTATCGGCGTACGAATCAATCCAGCGATGCAGCACAATTCCATTGGCAATGGGCGCTGCGTAGGCCTTGAACGGGTCCCCTTTGACAGCGTCACCGATGAAATTGCCCAAGCGCAAATCGGAATCCTCTCCGCTCAAGACCAAATGCGCCAAGTAGTTCATGCGGCAAACATCGAAAATTCGCAGGGAAGACAAAGATTTTTTTAACGAATGCTTTGCCGCAAAGGAATGTCTTGCGTAATTTTGCCATTCGCTTAGTTTCAAAGGAGACAGCGTACAAGCGAGAATAGCTCAGTTGGTAGAGCACAACCTTGCCAAGGTTGGGGTCGCGAGTTCGAGTCTCGTTTCTCGCTCAACGAAAAGCCTTCCACTGCGGGAGGCTTTTTCTATTGGCGGCGAGGGTTTCAGAGGATCTGAAACAAGAAAAGCCTGGCTGTTTATTCTTAGAGTGCTTTTCTAAATTTAGCTTACCAACTGCCAGCTTTACTGCCAGTCTTTTCCTCCACAAACACTAAAATCCTTTCTCGACTTCCCTCCGATCTGACACCCTCACCTCCACAGAATCGGTTCCGGAATGAAGAGGTTGTTGCCATAGACAGGGTATTCTACAGAGGGTGGGTTGAAAATGGGGCTCATGCATGGTGACGAGAGGTTGAAAAGTCCGGACAACTCAATAGGAAAAGAGTCACCTACAAGCTACTCATCAATCTTGAAGCCAACGTCCTTGGGAGTTCCAAGCTGTTTGGAAACTACAAGCTCCGAAAGGCTCTTAAAAGCCATGTCTTGGACAAACTAAGGTACTTCATCGTACACGAAGGAATCTATGTAGACCCGGTCGCATTCGACTCAATTCACGACATCATCAAGAGCTTGCAATGGATTAGTCTCGAGCAGCAGACCTGTTCGGTCCTTGATGCAGTACATTTTACACAAACTCTGGAAACTGATGACAAACGTTACATGGCACTATTCACATGTGAGCCCAAAACTGCTCAGGAACTCCAGTAAATCTGCAGAGGTCACATTACCGCTTCCGTCAATATCAGCCGCGTTACAAGGATCGTCTGAGGACAGATCAAATATGCATGAACCATCATCCGAGATGGCCGAAGCATCATAATTACTCGCGTCCGCGTATGTGCAACCCAGACCCGTAATATCATAACAAGCCGAGGTAGTGGTACATCCGTTTTCCTGAACTTCCAACGCATAGCTTCCATTGGAAGAAGGGCTAAATAGTTGTCCTGTCTCTCCTGGAATGGGGGCATTTTCATTTGCACAGTCCAGCCATTGATATTGAGCATCACTTGATTGAGAAAGCAATTGAATGGAAAGATCTAACACTGCCGCCTCCTCAGGGAAATACGTTAAATCAGTGGTAACAATTGAATCACACCCAGTGATAGAAGTAAAAGTGTCGTAGTACACTCCCGAAGTCGTGTAAGTGCTTGCCCCAACTGTAACAGGAGTACCTGGACATGCGGTGAGTACCTGCTCAAAGTAAACGCTGTTGTTGATAGTTAAATCCAATAGGATTAGCGAATCACAACCCTCCACCGAGGACAAGTTGAATGACGCCGTATTGTTTGATTCCGTGTAAGTAATGCCGTCAATCCATGTAAAGGAGTCACACGCCACATGCGTATCAATCGTTGTTGAAGGCTCTCCAAGGCAACCATAATCCAAACCTAGGCGTATGATTGGAGCAAAATTTTCAGCGAATCCCCAGAGGTACAACTGATCTAAATAGACCACGTGACCTACTGAAAGGAACTCCTCTCTATGAGTGAACGAGTGCTTTGGGGCTTCTAGGACCGATCCATCACCTTCGTACTTTACGACGAGAAGATACTGTGTCCAAGGTTCAAGTGTATCCAAAACCCCACCCGTCGCTACATCAATTAATGTTTCGGTTATGAGGGTATGGGGCACAGCAGCGTCAGATGGGCTGATCGTGTGTGACGCTTCACCCACCGCTGTAAAAGCATCGTATGATGTTTCGTCTCCTGCTATTGCTCCATTGTTAGGCTCATAAAGCACCATTGTGAACGTCTCACCCTCATAGACATCGGCATTTGCTAAAGCGAAAGTTCCTTCTACTGATTCTCCACTGAATCCATTAGGGCCTGTTATAAAAGATGCGCCTTGATCTGCGCGGTATCCTGCATTCGCAAACACATCGTCATTAACACCCATCCATGAAAGGTTTGTGAAATCATTATTATCCAAACTAAACAAGTCCTGGGTAATTTCGAATGGCACAATCAACGACTCGGCTGGATTTATTGAGCTCCCGAATATGCCTGTGTAGGTCCCGATGGTTGTCGGAGTATACGGCCCTTCAAAAACAACCAGTTCGGCTGAGGCTGGCGGAATTGTGGGGATAATTTCAGTGAAGCTTGTTATTGCACCTAAAGGGTCAATTATCCTCAACTCGGCAGTAATGTTGGTTACAGTGTCTAGACCGTTATTGTTTACTTTTAGCTTCATATTAGGTAACGGAATTACTTGGTCCAGAGGTGTGCTGTATGCATACGTTAACATAGGCGAGCTCAAAGCTCTTGGTACAAAGGAGACGTTTACTGCATTTCCCTGGTCCAATTCGTCAGTAAGCAGTTGCCCAGCATTCAAAGAGAGAAATATCGACGGAATCGTAATCAAATCTGCATAATCACCACCTGTCATATTCATGGGTATGGGGGCTCCGTCTACATTGTCTACGACAATACAGCCGATTGCTCCTTGAAGCTGTGCTTGGTAAATCTTAGTGGTAAACCAGCAAGCACCACGGCGGACCACGGCTACCTTACCTGTCAAATCTGTTGTCACCGTGGAGCAGGCGAGAGAATCTCCTGAGCTCGTGAAGGCCCACTCTAAATCCCCTGTCACAGTTGAAGCCAGCTGAGTTGGTCCAAAATCGATTGGGAAACCATAGAAATATTCTCCTGATATATTATCCGGACCATTCACGATGAAGTCCATCGGTGTTTCAAGTTGTTGCCCGTAGCCAGGAAGTAAAGCCAATAAAAATACAACAAGAACAAATAAATTTCTCATCTCAAGTTTGTTATGATTCCACTTAGATAAAGCATATAATATAGGATGAATTTCCGTTTTATGCAACCTCGGTCCGTTACATCTCAATACCATTGAAGTTCAGCTCATCTAAAATTACCATCTCAAGAGGAAACTGAAAATTTTTAGTTCTAAAACAAGATGCAATATTCTTGACAACCTATGCATATCCTCCACCTTCAGCATCGGCACGTCAAGGTTTCCTAGTTAGCCCAAGCTCACTGCTAGACTTGCATGCCCCATCACCGCTGAGATCTTCTGAACAACCTACTTCAGCTGCGCAGTCTGGGTCGTTGCAAAAGCAGCTACCATGATCGATTGTGGGTCGGGGAGAATAGTTCAATGCTGTAGGGTCAGCGCAACCAGCAAATTCAGATATCCCAGTGTCGTGCGTTGCCTACGGCATGTGGTTGAAGGCTGTTA
>Ga0160423_10003336_pt1 | contig 13379 bp, 12 predicted proteins | sample CRUFie14St8metaG_FD_108191 | JGI IMG/M metagenome (GOLD analysis project Ga0160423, IMG submission 108191) | Marine microbial communities from the Costa Rica Dome - CRUD Field 142mm St8 metaG | ecosystem: Environmental > Aquatic > Marine > Oceanic > Photic zone | place: Costa Rica: the Eastern...
CTTGTTGGACTCGTTCCTCACAGACTCCACGACGACGTCCGCGTCCGTGCTCTCGTTCGTCAGCGCGAGGGTCTGCTTCAACACCCCAAGGACCTCCGTCTGCCGGCCGACTACTCCGAGAAAGAGATAGATAGAGAGAGAGTGTGCGCGTCAGCGCCTGGTGCGCGTCGTCGACGCAGGTGAGAAGAAGAAAGCAGCAAGAAAAAAACGTACCGTGTCGCTGACGTAGACGTCCTCCGAGATTCCGCCGAAGAGTCCCGCCTGGGCGGGCCTGGCGGCGGCGACGATTCCTCCGACGAGTCCCATGAGAACGCTCTCCCTCCTCCTCAGGGCCTGCGGTGCGGAGGAACGAGTGGTCGGATCGAGAAGAACGCGGAGGGTTGGGTGGGGGTGTCAGACCTCGACTGGCGATTGGCGGCGAAAGGCGACCGGGAGCACTCACCCCCTCGACGCCCTCCTCGGGCTTGGCCCTGACGCACACGGTCCTGGAAATTCTCCTGCGAAAGAACACAAAACGTGTGTGGAGTGTTAGCGTTGTCGGAGCTAAACGGAAGACGAAGAAAAGAAGGTAGAGGTCCCGCCGCGTCCGCGTGAGCCCCGACCGACTTACCTCTTGGAAGAGGCCGCCCCGGGGAGCGCCTGCCTCGCCGCCGCGGCCTTGCTGTGGCTGACCAAGTGCGCCATCGTCAAGGTCTCCTCTCTCTCTCTCTCTCTCTCTTCCCTTGTGGCGCTCGTCGGGGCTCTGCCCGCTGCTCTTCTGGCTACCAATTGTGCTCGCCGAAGATCGCCCTATCCTCGAAAGTGGGAATGTTTCATGGAAATATCGGTGGGATGTCCGTTGTTGTTGATCCCAAGGAAAGGTTGTGCAGAGATCGATCAAACCGTCGCTTTTGAGGCAGTCTTTGAGACAGAAGAGAGACTATGGCGTCCGCGGAGGGCCTGGTGCCCATCACGAGGGAGTACCTGAGCGCCTACTATGACAAGTACCCGCTCGACCCCGTCGTGCCGGACGTAACAAGGTGAGACCAACTTTGAACTTTGGTTGGATACCTTTTTTTTTTTTTTTTTTCTTGTTGGAACAGAGGACTGACTCGACCGGACCTCGCTCGCCAGGCTGACGTCCGAGCTGGAGAAGCTCGAGGATCGGCTGAGGGGGGAGCACTCCGCGCCGGAACTCGACCTGCGCATCGAGGCCCCCAAGAAGCTGGACCACAACCTGTGGAAGAACAGGTACGCCTGCGAGGAGCTCGTGCACCTGTTGACGAAGGGTCCTCCCGAGGGCTTGGGCGACGCTGCGGCGGGCCTGGCGTCGGACTTCCAGGGCCTGCACGACTTCGTGGAGACCTTCCAGAAGGGCCACACGGAGCGCGTGACGAACCTCATCTTGCAGTACCTCCCGCAGGACTTTCGCGGGTCGCTCATCAGGCAGCAGAAAGAGAGGAGCGACCAGAAGCGAAAGGACGAGGTGGAGGCTTTGGTGGCGGGGGGTTGCACCATCAGGGAGAAGTACGATCTGCTGTGGCAGCAGCAGATGGCCAAGAGGGAGTCTCTCAAGGGCCTGGCCTCCGCCTCCGGGGTCTTTAAGGCGGTTGTCTCCTTTGTGGGCGGCATTCCCCAGGTCCTGCTCGACTTCTTGGAGAAGATCAACGACGACAACGGGCCGCTGGCCGAGCAGAGGCTCAGGTACGGTCCGGCCTTCTACGACCTGACCCTCCTGTCCAACCGAATCCACGGCCTCGTGGCCGCCTGGTTCGGGTGCGACGGCGCGCTGCCCAAGGAGGCGAGCGAGGAGTGCCTCTCCCTGGTGCAGGAGGCGGCCGCGGTGTACGGCTCCGAGCTGAGGCGGGTCGTGAGCTTCATGGACGAGGTCTTCGCGAACTCCCCGTTCCTGATCAAGCCGGAGGGCGCCATGGACGACAGCACCAAGCTGAACATCGGCGCGGGCTCAAAGTACGAGGCCACCCTCACCGTGGAGGGGCCAGGACTGCAGGTGGGCTGGCAGTGGCGGGTGGACCCAATGTGCACGATCGACTTTGGCGTCACCTTCGCGGCGGCCGGCGGGCAGCAGGACCCCGTGGAGGTCGCCCCGGTCGAGAGGGTGAACGAGGCCACCGGGGAGCACGTGTCCACCTCGGCGGGGGATTACACCTTCACTTGGGACAACGGGTTCACTTGGCTCGCGTCCAAGAACTTGGAGTTTTCGATTGCGGCCATCCCCAAGGTCGACGAGGAGCATCCGGCCCAGGAGGGCTGATCGGCTCGGGGTCGGCTTTGGAAAAAAACAAAAAACAAAATTATATGAACTTGTATCATCATCAAACACCACACACCTCAAAAGTTTTTCTCCTGCCCTCCCTCCCTGTCAGAATTTCCTGAGCACACACTAGTAGATTTCCCATCTTGCGGGCCCCAAAACGTCCCCCGGCCACGAATCGGGGGGTGCGATCTCGATCGTGAAAGCACTGGCCGATCCTTCAGAGGCGAGGAGGCGAGGCGCTCCGAACACGAGAGCGAGACGACGAGAGAGAGAGAGAGAGATCATGCAGTCGACTACGGCGACAACGACGACGACGACAACGGCGACGTTGAGGAGGACCGCGGGAGCGGCTTCCTCGAGGCGCGCGAGACCCGCGGCGACCTCACGGCACCCTCGGCACCCTGCGGGTCTGTCTCCCCTCGGCCTTCGTGGCGTGGGAGGGAGGACCAGGTCCGCACAGGAGCTTGTGCGCCCGAGGGCTTCCCCACTGGACGACCTCTTCGGCGGGAGCGACGCCGCGGAGGCGAACTTGCCCGACGCCCAGGGGTTCATCGACGGCAGCGCCGGGGCCTTTACAATCACCAAAGTGTCTTTCGGCTCCATCGCGTTGTACACTGGAACCGCCCTCTTGGCGTACGGGTTCGGAGCATACTTTGACTTTTTGCCCGGCACGGACTTCTCGGCGATCATGCTGATCTACGGGTTCCCGGCGTCGCTCATTGGGTTTGCCCTCAAGTACGCCCAGCTGGACCCCGTGCCCTGCCGCAGCAAGCCAGAGGCCATCCCCCTGCGCGCCACCAAGGCCACTGATATTCAGAACCAGATCAGGGAGGACGTGACGAGGTACCGTTACGGTGACGAGCAGCACCTGGACCTGGCGCTGGAGAGGATTCTGATGATCGGCAGGTACGGAGGGGTTCCCAGGAAGTTTGTGCCCGAGCTCGTTCAGATCCGAGAGGAGGTTAGGGACGGCGAGTACGCGCTGGTGTTGGAGTTCAAGCACAAGGGCGGGTTCAAGGGGAGCGACTGGGGCGAGAGGCTGGAGAAGGTGACGAGCTTCTTCGGGCCGGGGATCAGGGACGCGGAGCTCGTGGAGACTGAGCAGGGGGCGGAGATCACTCTCATCTCGGATGGGTCGGGGGAGGGAATTTCCGGAGAGGAGAAGCGCGAGGTCCTGCCGCCGCTGATGCCCGGGCTTGCGCCAAGGGAGCAGTGACGCGGTGCGTGGGCCGTCTCAGTTCCTCCTTTGTTATGTTACACGCGCAAGATATGATCCAAATCTCTCTCTTTTTTTTTCTTTCCTCGCGCCCGTGAAATCTCACTACAGCGCCTGGCAGACCTCCTCAGTGAAGGACCCGTAGGCCTTCCTGAAGGGGTCCGACGCCGAGAAGAGGGCGTCGCAGGGGTAGCCCTTGGTGTGCAGGACGAAGCCGATCAGCCTGAAGACCTGGACGGCGTCGAAAAAGTCGTCCCTCACTTTGGACCTCTGCCCCGTCTCAAAGTCCTCGAACTCCCCGCCGTTGCAGTGGTAGCAGTTGGGCTTCACGCCGAGCCTCCTGGTGGGGCTGTCGCCGTGCCTCTCGTCGAAGGCGAAGGAGGAGGCGAAGGTCTCGTTCGCGGCGTACAGGTCGTCCCGGTCCAAGAACGAGTGCGCCAGCTCCAGAAAATCCTCCAGGTAGGCGTGAGCAACGCTCAGCGCGCTCGCGCGCCTCTCAAGGAGGTCTCCATACTTTTCGGCGTAAAAGGAGCACACCGAGGCGGCGACGTCCCGGGCGGAGGTGGCCGTGGAGTTCGAGACCCCGCAGAACGGAGTGGCCTGGCCGCCGCAGAGCGGAAACCGAAATCGGCCGCAGAAAGGGCCGCCAATCGCGCGGCGCTCCCTCGTGCTCGCACACGAGCAAGATAGCGGCTTTCCCGTAGCCAAGTCGTACTTGACGCTCCCCTCGCCGCAGTCGACGCACTCGCCGCCAAAGTTGGCCGAGAAGGCCTCGTTGGCCCCGCAGGTCGAGTTGGTCAGGGTGGAGACGTCGACGCCGCTCTCAAGGAGCCCCCCGGCGCTCCTGAAAACGTTCACCTTGGCCGAGTGCTGGTCTACGCCTGGCAACGGGTCCGCGAGATACTTCGTCCGCAGGTCCGCGAGGCAGGACTCCGGTTCGGTCTCGGACGCTCCTCCCACGACGGATCGCAGGACCTCGCAAGCGTCGTAGGTTTCCAGCTCCGCCCCACCCCAGTCTCTTAGCGCTTGCCTCGGCTCGCACGTCTGGCCCTCCTTGCTCCCCCTCACCGCGTACCTCGTGTGCCCCTCGTCGATCTTGGCGTACGAGATCGGGGCGTGCCACACGACGAGCGGGCTGGAGACTCCGTCCGGGTTGGAGACGTTCAACTCCAAAGCGTACCTCGTCCCTGCCTTCCACGTCCCGGTGAGCAGAACGCAGTTGGCGCTGTCGCCCTCCCCGGTCGGCGTCGACGGTACCAGGGCATCCCCGTGCGCGAACTGAAGATCGTCGTACCGCCTCCTGGCGTACGACTCTGAGAAGTACTCGTCCGTACCAAGGACGTCGTACACAGTTCCGTGCTCGAGGGCGTTCTGCTCCCAGAAGGTCGCTTTCGTCTGCGCGTTGCGGGCGGGGTAGGGGATGGGGTGGTCAGAAGAGGGAGGTGGTCGATTGGCGCAAAGAACCTGGTCTCTCACCTGAAAGAAGGACACGTCCTCGAGGCTCCCACCCGAGGACCCAAAGTCGAAGACAGTCTGGGCGCCGGTCTGGTCGAACTGGCCGCCCCCCTGGGCGAGCGAGACGAGAGACGCGGTCGCGTCCGAGAGGCTGGCGCCCGGCGTCGCGAGGCAGAACAGCAGGCCCTCCGGTTCCACGAAACTGGGCGTGCTGACCTCCACCTGCGTGTTGTTGGACAGGAAGATGCAGAGAGAGAGTGTGTGTGTGTGTGAGTTTTTCTTCTTCTTCTTTTGCTTGACTGAGCCGGGGGTCGCCCTTACCGTGATGGTGTTGAAGGTCGACGCGGCGAGGCTCGTGAGCGCTATCAGCCTGCACAGGACCCCTCCCACCATCTTGATGGGTCGCCTTGGCCTGACAGCTCGCTGGGACAGTGGGACCTCCTGAATCAAGATCGAAACCAAGATTGATTTTTCCAAAATGATTTCCCGCGGGGAAATTCAAACAAAAATACAACAGGCTTCGCGGGAAAACGCGACAATCATCTGTCAGTCAGTCAGTCCAGAAGCGAAGCGAAGCCCTCGGAGGCCGCCGAGGAGCAGCGAGCGGATTGACCGAGCATTGATTGATTGATTGGTTTCGTTGGTTCGAGTTCTGATGGACGTCATCGTCGGCAACGCGATCTTGTCAGTGCCGGAGAACGTTTGTGCGACCTCGAAGAAGGGGGAGGATGGTGGGGTGTGGTCCCTGGACCTGGAGTTCACCAACTTCACCGGCAGAGTATCTCTGAAGAGGTTGATCGAGAGGTCCGTCTCGGGACAAGGTGGCGAGGTCGTGGGCATTGTGAGAGGACCACCCGCCACGACGCAGCCAGCGACCGTCGCCCCTACCCCTACCGTGGTGGAGGAGCCAGCGCCAGCGCCAGCCAAGCCCGAGGCTCCCGAACCGGTGGAGAAGGAGAAGGAGGTCCCCGCTCCCGCTCCCGCACCCGCTCCCGCCATGGTCGAGGCCGCCGCCCCCGTGGAGGCCGAGGTCGCTCCCGTCGCGAAAAAGGTGGAGGAGCCCTCGCCCAAGGTCGCGACCCCTCCCAAGAGGAAGAGCAAGCTCACGCTGAGCAAGCCCAAGAAGCAGCTTCGGATGAGCGACTTCGGGGTGCCTCGCAAGGACGGCCTGGTGCTCGACATGCCGATGACCAACGGCGCCGCCCACGCGTACAAGAAGCGCGAGGGCGTGAGGTGGGAGGCCGTGGAGCAGGGCGACATGGTCGCCAGGTGCGGCGCGACCGCGGCCCTCGACGCAAGTGGTGACAGGGTTTACGTCTGCGGAGGTCTTGGCGAGGAGGGCTACCTGGACGACCTGTGGATCCTGGACGCCGCCACGTGGCAGTGGACCAAGGGCGGGTCCTCAGGGTTCAAGAAGCGCGCCTGGCACACCAGCTCCATGGTGAAGGACAAGCTGTTGGTCTTTGGCGGTCAGTGCGACAAACCTCAGGAAATGAGGGAGGACGAGGAGGACGAGACCATGCTGCTGGGCGAGCTCGCGCTGTATGACTTCGAGAGCGGCGTTTGGTTCGACGCCCACACCACCGGGGAGGCCCCCTGCCCGAGGAGCGGCCACTCGGCGACCCCGGTGGGCGAGACGAAGCTCGTGGTCTTCGGAGGGATGAACGATGAGGGCAAGTTCATGAACGACGTGAGCGTTCTGGACACCGTGACGTGGCAGTGGACCAAGCCAAAGACCAAGGGCTCGCCCGTGAAGCCCCGCGGGTACCACACCGCCATTCTGGTGGGCAAGAAGATCGTCTTCTTCGGGGGGATCGGCAAGTGCAACTGGGCCTTCAAGGAGATCTACACTCTGGACACCGAGACGTGGAAGTGGCAGGAGCATTCGAGAAATGTTCAGGGAGAGCACCCTACGTGCAGGGTCGGCCAGGTGGTGACCGCTCTGCTGGACGGCAAGAGCGTTCTCGTCCAGGGGGGCCACAACCCCGACGACAACGAGACGTGCTACGACGACGCCTATGTGCTGGACACCCAAAGTTGGAGGTGGGTGAAGGTGGAGGCCGGGGAGGAGAGGCCCACGGCGAGGGCGGGACACTGCGGGGTGGTCGTCAACGGGGTCCTGGCCACCTTCTTCGGCCAGGACGGCCAGGAGACCAAGATGAGAGACGTGTGGAAGCTGGACCTCGAGCAGGTCATGACGCTAGCCAACTGATCGTACAAAGTTAGGGGGGTAGTTGTGGTTTTAATAGTTCGAGTTTTCGTTTGCTTCTCCTCTCGCTCCGCTCACCGCAGGGCCATCGGCTTCAGCACGCTCACGCCCAAGCCGATGCAGACGAAGGTGGCGATCGTGTATCCCAAAATTCCCGAGAGCATGCTCGGGATGAAGTACGCGCGCCACCCTTTGGCGACGCACATGGCTGCCGCGGTGGTGGGCCCCCCGACGTTCGCGTTGCTCGCCAGCACGATTTCCTTTCTCGAGTACCCCAACAGTTTTCCTGCGGTGAGTACGATGCCCAGGTGGACGAAGACCTGCAGGAGGCAGAACGCGAAGAGGAGGGGCGCGAGAGAGACCACCTTATGGATGGAGCCACTGCAGCCCACTGCGACGATAGTCAGTCACGATGAGAGAGGTGGTGATGGAGATGGAGAGAGAGGGAGATTAGACGCACCCGTGGCGAAGAAGAACTGCATGATCAGAAGGGCCACGTCCTCTCCCGCCCCAGAAAAGGACTGGAGCCTCTTGGGTGCTATGGTGGCCGCGAACACGGTGATCAGGGTCGCTAGAGGGATGAGCGTCCCCGGCCTCCCCACCACCCGGCTCGCGAGCGCAGAGCTCACGAGGCAAACGACCGAGGAGAAGGCCACCGCCAGACCGGCCTCGTACACACTAATTTTGGCCTCTCCCCCTCCCTCCTCGGCCGCCTCCGCCTGGTGCGAGGCCTCGGCGGCCCCCTGCTCGGGTCCGACCTTCCTGCTGAGCCAGAAGATCGCCATGAAGTACAGAGCGCATATCAGGTTGTCCGCGGCAAGGGCGGCCGCCACCGTGTCCCCCGTAACCTCAAGCGTCTGGCTGACCGCGATGTTATTCACCGCTCCGCCAATGTGCCGGCTAGCGAGGGCGGAAGCGACCTTCCAGGCGTCCTGGGCTCCCAGGCTCGGGGCGAGGGGTACGATCGCGAAGGCCGCGACGGTGCTCAGGCAGGTGGCAAGCGATCCCAGCAAGAAGCATCCGAGGAGCCTCTTGGTCTGGGTCAGGACCTTTCGAAGGTCTGCCCCCAGCAGCAACATGGGGACGGCCAGTGGAAGGAGCACCTTGTTGACCACGGAATACACCCCGCTGGAACTGGGTGTGAGCCCACAGTTTGTAAACAGCAGGCCCGCCAAGGTGGCCAGAAGCGGCGCGCTCAGGGTCTTCACGAGCTTGTTCCCCCTGCGCTCGAGGTAGAGGCCGAGGACGCCAGAGAACGCGATCGCGGTCCAGTCTCTCCACACTGCCACGCTGGCCCTCGTTTGGAGCCTTTGTGGTGGTTTCTCGTTTCGTCGATGCCTTTGCGTTCGGGGACCCGAGAAGCTTCGGCTGGGGAGGGTCTGGCGGGCGCCGGCGGGCCGAGAGGGGCGCAAACGCCTGTCTCTGGGCCTCCGCCCGGCGACAGGCGCCATCCCGGCGCGGACGCCCCCGCACCGCCTCGGCACCATATCCTCAGCGAATACACTCGGCAGATTCATTTCATGTTCTCCAGCTGACATGGTATGTGCCTAGCTAGGCCGGCCTGACGAAGAATCTAACTTTTTTTTGGTCAAAACACAACCACCACTCTCAACATCTTTGCGTTAGTCTCACAGATGCCTCAGTCAGTCTTGGCTCAGCGTGCAGGCCATGAGGTTGAACCGGATGCTCGCGGAGGACGCCATCCTCTTTTTGATGGCGTCGGCGGCTCCCTCGAGGAGGGTCTCCTTGGTGCAGTCCCCCACCCTCGTGGCTCCCAGCCGGCTCCTCCCATCGAGCTCCCACAGGCCGCCCTCGCTCTCCACGTAGCACACGAAGTGGAGGTCCGTGTTCATCTCCTCCTCGGTGATCGGCTTGGCGCCCTCGCCGCCCTCCTGGTCCGCCGCCGCGGCCGCGTTGTGTGCGCTCTCAAGCCCCTCCTCCGCCTTCTTGTCCAAATAGTCAGCCCTCTGGTCCGGGCTCAGTGCCTCGCAGTCGCGCACAAAAGTCGAGATGAAGCTCCCGTCCTTTCGATCGATCGGCGGGTCGCGAGGGCGTCAGCGCGGTCGGTTCTCGAAGCGCGGGGGAGGGACCAGTGTAGGGCAGCTCACCTGAAACGTCGCGAGGTCTCTGTTGTTGGCCATGGCGTGGAGCAGGGCGATGGTGCCGCAGGCGTTGCCGATCTTCTGCTTGACGTAGAAGACACTGCCGCTGCCCTGCCCGCCTGCTTCCTTGTGGGCCTCCTGGTTCGCAAGCTCTCCGGTCTCTCCCTCAATGGGAAAGAGCAAGATGACCGCCACCACGGGCCTTGGGACCATCGCGCTGCGGGAGTTTGACAGATTAGGGTCAGCAGCGGTGATCGAGATCGAGATCGAGATCGAGATCGGGGTCGGGGGGTCGGGGTCGGGGGGGAGTGATTTCCCTTTCTCTCCCCACTCTCTCAACCCAAAAGAAACGCCCAGCCAGCACACATTAGACTCACAGCAGGTCGACGTCGAGGCCGAAGACGTCGCAGAACTCGAGTCCGGAGCAGCCCAGCTTCGTGGCGAACTCCGTGAACACGGCAGGGTCCGACTCCAGCGGGAGCCACTTGCGCCTTGCCTCCGCCATTCTCTCGCTTCTCGCTTCTCGCTTCTCGCTGCTTTCCTACTTGTTCTCGCGATCGCTGATGTTCGTTTGTTGTTGTTGTTGTTCGTTTTTTCCAACTTTTCCGATGCATCATCTGATGTGGATGTTCAGCTCTTATCTCGAGGAGCCGACGGGGCGCATCGGAGGCACCGCGGCAACAGTCGCCTGAGGCGCAGGAAGGGGCCGACCGGGGGGGTGGGTGGGTGGAGGAAGGACACACCAATTGAGATCATGGCGGGTACCCTGCGGAGGCTCTTGTTCGGGGACGCGGAGTCCAGGGACATCGCAGAGTCCCTGCGCGAGCGCAGACGGAGCGGCCACCTCGCGCGATGCCTCAAGGTCGAAGAACACCCGGGCGACCTGGCCCACAAGGTTTTGTGTTCGATGGTGTTGTCGGAGGCAGTGTACAAGCAGAGCGACGAGGAGGTCGAGCGCTTCATCCAATTGACGAACGGCCTGCTCCCATGGTCCCTCCCACGGAACAAGCTAACCTCGTTGCAGTTCTCGTGCGAGTGGGCCATGCAACGCTGTTTGGTGACCGAGTCTGGAGGGGGTCTCTTCGTGTGCTTCAGAGGAACAAAAGTCCAGAGGGATTTTCTCACGGACCTCAACGTGTTCTTCGACCCGGTCTTCGACAGCTACCACGAGGAGGGAGAGGACGCAAACACGCCCAAATTCGTCTCGAAATCGGAGACGCCGTGCGCCCACCGCGGGTTCCTGTTTAGGGCCAAAGCAGTGCCCATCCTGTGGTTCTACCGCGTCGCGAAGAGGCGCGGGCTGAAGCTGGTGTTTACCGGACACTCGTTGGGCGGCGCGGTGGCGTCTCTCGCAACCATCAGGCTGCTTCACTGGCTGGAGGGGGAGGGCAAGACCTGGCACCAGACCAACGTGTCTTGCGTTTCCTTTGCGGCACCGGCAGTGGGAAACCTCGCCCTCCAAAAGTACGTCTCGAGCCGGGGCTGGGACGCGCTGCTGTACAACTATACCCTCAAGGAGGACTTTGTGCCGATCTTGATGCAGCCGCAAAAGCTGCTGAGGTGGAAGACGACAAAGGCCGCCAAGCCCTCGGCGGCGGCCGAGGAGGCCGGGAGCGGGCCCAGCGCCAGCGCGAGCGGCTCGTCGGGGGAGGAGGATGGCGACGGGGGAGGAGCCGCCAAGCAGGTGGAGGGGTCCGGCCGCGGGTACGCGCTGCAGGCCATCAAGTTCGCCGTGAGGCTGAGGAGGATGGTCCCCATAGTCAACGGGTCCCGCTCTGGCAGCGCGAGGGGCGCCAACGCGAACACCTTCGCTTACGTCGGCCGGCAGCTCACGGTCCTGGACGACGTAGTAGTGCCCGCGGCCCTGAAGAACGAGACCCTGCGGGAGTACAAGGAGCTGTCCACAGACTCCCCAGAAGGCCGGGCGCGAGATGCGGAGAGCTCCAAGCGCTGGAACCTGGTCAGGTGGGCGGTCCAGTCCTTCGAGGCGCACAGGATGTACTCGTACCGGGACAGGATCCTTGCGGCGTGCAAGATCTTCCCAAAAGTTCCAGACTCCTCGCAAAGGGTCGCGCTGGGCGATGGCGTCCTGCCCGAGGTGGAGCTCAACTTTGGCACCGCGAGGCTCTGCAAGCCGCTGGACACGTCCAGGAGGGGCGCGAGCTCCGCCTCGGTGCACATCACCCTCGCGGGCAGGAACCTGCTGAGCTGCAAGGACTTTCAGGTGGAGATCCAGGGTGAGTGCGAGAGAGAGAGAGAGAGAGAGAGAGAGGCCACAGCGGAAACGTCGCTCTCGTCCCCCATTTTTTCTTCTTCCATACCCGACGGGTGGCTGACTTGTATTCTGTTGCCCTCTCCCCGTTTCCTCACTGCGGCGACGACGACGACGACGATGACGACGATAGGCCAGCTCATGAAGGTGGAGAAGTTCTTCTCCTCCAAGCTCTGCAGCAAGAGGGCGAGCATGTGGAGCAAGATGAGGCTCCAGCCTGAGGACCGCTTGTCTTTCTGGGAGAAGGCCTTCTCGGACTCCGAGGAGGTCCTCCACCTGCAGCTCAAGGTGCCTCTCACGCAGCAGCTCAAGTGGGAGGACGTGGTGACCCGCCCCATCCGTGCGGTCTGCAGGAGCGACTTCCAGACGGCGTCCTCCAGCCTGGTCGTCGTCCCGGTGCACGTCAGGCTGACCGGGTGGAAGCTCGGGTACACTCAAATTCTGCACGGCCTGCTGCAGAGGCACGGCGCTTCCGAGGGCGAGCAGGGCACGATCGACTACTCCGTGCTGAGCACGATGGATCTCCTCAGGGCGCGGATCGCGATGGGGCCACAGGTCACCGTGGAGGAAACCAGCGACATCATGATCTTCGTGGACACCCTCGACCGGTGGCAGGGCAGGCACCAGCCCCCGGTGCCCTACGGCGTCAAGAGGGCCTTCCTGCACGGCGTGGAGTCCTACCTCGTGCTGCTGCACCACCAGCCCTTCCTCAAGAACCTTCGCGAGTCGCTGAGCTTCACCCCACCGTCCTCCGCCAAGGCGGTGGGCGAGGGCGCGGGTTCAGGGAGCGTCAGGGTTGAAATTTCTGACGAGTTCGGCGACGGCGACGTGGAGGCGAAGGTCAAGCGCGCTGGGTTCACCGGCGTGCTCTTCTTGGACGAGGACGCCTCCAGGGCGATCTTGCACGCGTCCCCCGAGCTGTTGTCCCCCTTTGCTCTGTACAACTTCATCGCGAGGAGGGGCCACGGCGCGCTTGTGGACGAGCTGAGCGCCAACCGCAAGGTCATGGAGCAGATCAGGGCAATCCACGAGACGGTGAGCTTCGGGGCGAGCAACAACCAGATGCCGAGCCCGCTGCTGCACAGGAGGACCATGAAGTGATGAGGGTGTTTATGTTATGTGATACGTGTTCGGTTATTTGGGGGTTATGAATAATACGCGCAGCAAAAGCACACGCCCGGTGCGTCAGTCGGCCATCATCCGCGCGTGGAGCTCCGCCTGGAGCCTCTCGCTCATCTCCCTCGTCCGCATCGCTGGAGCAGGTCCCTCTTCTGCCCCTCTCTTCTCGACTTGAGAGAAGAAACCCGCTTCTCTAAGCCTCTGCTCCGCCTCGGCCCTGTCCCTCTCCGTGACCTTCGCCGGCACCGGCGGATCCTCAACCTCCCCATCCACGCGCGCCACCCCGGCCAGGTCCAGCTTCGGGACCGTCGTCGTCATGGTCGCCCTCGCCGTCGCCCCCTCGATGGCCGTTTGCTTCGCCTCCCGAGAGCGTTTTTTTTTTTTTCATCAAATCCGCTGTCCTCGTCAGTCCAAGATTTTTCTGTCTCGTTTTCCCTCCTCCGTTTTGGGATGGTTCAAGTAGGGATTTCAACGCGACCCCCCGATTTTCTTGAATCGACTCTTTGAAATTGCGGCCCCGCAAAACATGGATTTTCTACACCGACCCCCTCGTCCTCATGTACCTCATCGTGAACTGGCACTTTATAAAAGCTGGAAGCCGGGTCGGCGCAGAAGCGGAACGAAGTCGACGCACGAGAAGACCAACGCACGAACCATGAGCACCCGCGTGATTATCATAGGAGGTGAGAGTTTGGAACCAACCATGGCGTCCTCCCCGCCGCGCCCCCCCTCCCCACCCCACCCCGCCC
>Ga0160423_10003337_pt1 | contig 13377 bp, 13 predicted proteins | sample CRUFie14St8metaG_FD_108191 | JGI IMG/M metagenome (GOLD analysis project Ga0160423, IMG submission 108191) | Marine microbial communities from the Costa Rica Dome - CRUD Field 142mm St8 metaG | ecosystem: Environmental > Aquatic > Marine > Oceanic > Photic zone | place: Costa Rica: the Eastern...
CTCAACAAAGGCGTTGAAACCCTGCTCGGCAAGGCCGGCGTCGAAATCGTCCACGGCTGGGCCGAGTTCCAAGATGCCAAGACCGTCAGTGTCGGTGAAGGGGACGACGCGATGACCATCAGCGCAGAACACGTCATCCTCGCCACGGGAAGCGTGCCCATCGAGTTGCCCTTCATGCCCTTTAGCGACCACGTGATTTCCTCCCGTGGCGCCCTTGACCTCACGGAGATTCCGAAGCACCTCATCGTCGTCGGTGGCGGCTACATTGGACTCGAACTCGGCATCACCTACCGCATGCTCGGCAGTGAGGTCACCGTCGTGGAAGCAATGGACAGCGTGTTGCCTATCTTCGACAAGGAGTTGCGCCGCCCGCTCGAATTGACGCTCAAGAAGTTGAAGATCAACGTCATCACCGGCGTCTTCGCCAAAGGCGTCGAGGAAGGGAAGGACGGCATCAGCCTGCTCTATAGCCCCAAAGACGCCAAGGAAGGCACCGAACCAGAGCGCCTGGCCTGTGACAAAGTCCTCGTGACCGTGGGCCGCAAGCCAAACAGCGCCGCCCTGGGACCAACGGGAGTCGCACTCGACGACCGCGGCTTCGTGCGCGTCGACAGAGCCTGCCGCACCAACATGCGCGGCGTCTACGCCATTGGCGACGTCGCCGAGATGGGCGAGATGCTGGCACACACAGCGTCCTTCCAAGGCGAGATGGTCGCCGAGATCATCGCCGGCAAAAACCGCATCTATGACCCCGTAGGCGTGCCGGCCATCGTGTTCACCGAGCCGGAAATCGTCAGCGTCGGTCTGTCACCTGACGAAGCCAAAGCCGCTGGCCACCCGGTCATCACCGGCAAGTTCCCCTTGGCCGCGAACGGTCGCTCCTTGACCATGGAGGCGGAGAAAACGGGCGGATTCATCCGCGTCGTGGCCCGAGAAGACGACCACCGCGTGCTCGGCATCCAAGGCGTCGGCACCCACATCTCTGAATTGGTCGGCGAATGGACGCTGGCCTTGGAGATGGGCGCGGTCCTCGAAGACCTCGCAGGGACCATTCACGCCCACCCGACGATGACCGAAATGACGCATGAAGCTGTGCTGGCTTCGCTGGGTCACGCCATTCACATCACCAACTGAGGCTCAGACACCTCTTCTTGAGGGAGAGCGTCTCCGGTGCTGCATGAGTCTCGCGCAACGCGTCTTTGCTCCGATTCCGGACCATGAGGGGCGAGGCACGCCAAGCCGGGCCGCTCGCTGGTGGCTGTGGATCGTGCTCATCCCAACCGCCGTTTGGGCGTGGAGCACCAGCGAGGGAGCCGTCGTCCCAACCTTGGTGGTGACCACCCTGGTGGCCACGCTCGCGCTGCCCATTGGATGGTGGGTGCTGTCGCTGGTGGCCAGCGCAGTCAAGAAGCGCGCCTGAGGCATTCAGGTCATCATGGTCCATGCCGTGTTGGGCTTGTGCCAATCACGCAATTGGTCGGTTTCCAGTCGAAGACGGAGCAGTTGCCCGTCCTCGAGGTCCACCTCGACGAGTTCGAACGCGATGATCAACTCGTTTTCGCGGAAGGTCGCGTCGTGCAGCTCTTGCTGTTCGATGACGTCGCCACCCTCAACGCGCTCGAGCAGCACGCGAACGTGGCACTCCTGAAGCGGGTTCCGCATGCTGCAGGATTCGCTGCTGCCGTCGTGTTCGACCCGGACCTCACCGGTCACAAACACCGGCGCTTCGATGAGTTGGAGGTCGATCAGCGTGGACTTCCCGGTCGGCGCGCAGGTGCACTCCATGTTGTCGGATTCAACCTCGCCCTGCAGGTTCACACGAACCACGACAGCAACGTCCTGAACGCCTCCCTCGCCGACCATGGTCAACCGGACCGTGTGCAGACCGGCCTGTTCGAAGGCATGGCTGACCTCATTGCCGCTCGCGGTGAACCCGTCGCCGAAATCCCACGTCGCCAACGCATCGTCCTGGATGCCCACCGCTCGGAAGGTGAAAGTGTGCAAGAACCACGTGACTTCAGGACGCTCCTCGTTGTCACCGTCGTCAACCTCAACCATCACGTAACGGTTGACGCCTTCCGTTTCGGAGGCCTCGATGCCCAATGTTCCCTCGGAGGAGCGTGCGTTGGCGACGCCGGCCTGAAGCAATGCACCTCCGCCAAGACCCACGCAAAGCACGGCCAAGAGCAAGGCAACGGTGACGCGGGGGCCAAGCGATCCGCTCCAAAGCATGCTTTCATTGAGGCTCGTGAGTTCATGAAGCGTTGTTCATACGTGGTGGTCAACATCTTCGTCATGCCTCGCCTATGTGACCGTTGCAGATCCCCGATTCCTGGCTCAACCTGCCACCGATGCGGATCGCGCCAGCGGAGCGTGTCGTGCATGTCATGCGGGCGCAGGGTCGGCGGAGATGCCGTCCGCGAAGGGAACCGCAGGGTGCAGTGCCGTCGCTGCCGCTGAAGCGCTTCAGCTGCCGCACATCAGACAGTCGTCCGGCGTGTCGAGGCTGCACGCAATCGCGTCCGTGCTGTCGGCTTCCTCAGCCCGCTTCTGGAGGCCGCTGACCGTCTGGTCTTCGACGGTCTTCTGCTCAACCGTGAACTGAATAGCGTCTGCAGCAGCCTTGGTCCGGAGGTAGTACATCCCGGTCTTGAGGCCGAGACGCCATCCAGCGAAGTGCATCGAGGTGACCTTCGCAGGGTTCGCATCGACCATGTGGATGTTGAGCGACTGGCTCTGGTCGATGTAGGCGCCACGGTCAGCCGCGAGTTCAAGGACGCGCTTCTGCTTGATCTCCCACGTGGTCTTGTACTTCTCACGCAGGTGCTCGGGAATCCCGGGGATGGCCTGAATGGAACCCTTGTGACGGAGGATCTCATCCTTCATGCCGACGCTCCAGAGGTCCAGTGCGATGAGGTCACGCACCAGGTGCTTGTTGAGCACGATGAACTCGCCCGAGAGGGTGCGGCGTACGTAAAGGTTGGAGGTGAAGGGCTCAAAGCATTCGTTGTTGCCGAGGATTTGGCTGGTGGATGCGGTGGGCATGGGCGCCACCAAGAGCGAGTTGCGCATGCCGTGTTGGACGATTTCGTCCTTGAGCTGATCCCAGTCCCAGCGGCCGCTGTGGTCGTTCATGCCCCAGAGGTCAAACTGCAACTTGCCTTCGCTGGCGGGTGAGCCGGCGAAACTCGAGTACGGGCCTTCGGCCTTGGCCGCGTCAAGCGAGGCGCAGCAGGCCGCGTAGTAGATGGTCTCGAAGATTTCCTTGTTGAGCTGACGAGCGGCGTCGCTCTCGAACGCGAGGTCGAGCAACGCAAAGGTGTCCGCAAGGCCCTGCACGCCGAGGCCGATGGGGCGGTGGCGCATGTTGGAGTTGTACGCCTCTTCGACCGGGTAGTAGTTCACGTCAATGACGCGGTTGAGGTTCCCAGTCGCGTGATAGGTCACGTCATAGAGGAGGTTATGGTCGAAGGTACCCGTGTCCATATCCACGAATCGGGGCAGCGCGATGGACGCAAGGTTGCACACCGCGACCTCGTCTTTCGCGGTGTACTCCATGATCTCCGTGCAGAGGTTCGAGGACCGGATGGTCCCGAGGTTCTTCTGGTTGGACTTCGAGTTGGCAGCGTCCTTGTAGAGCATGTAAGGTGTTCCCGTCTCGATCTGTGCCTCGACGATCTTGTCCCACACGTGGCGAGCAGGCATCGTCCTGCGAGCCAGCCCCTTGGCTTCGTAGGAGGCGTAGAGCTCCTCGAACTCCGCGCCGTGGACGTCCTGGAGGCCGGGGCATTCGTTAGGGCAGAAGAAGGACCAGTCGCCGTCGGATTGGACGCGCTTCATGAAGAGGTCGGGCGTCCACAAGGCGTAGAAGAGGTCGCGAGCGCGCATCTCTTCCTTGCCGTGGTTCTTTCGCAGGTCGAGGAACTCAAGCAGGTCTGGGTGCCATGGTTCCAGGTAGATGGCGATGGAACCCTTGCGCTTTCCGCCGCCCTGGTCGACGTAGCGGGCCGTGTCGTTGAACACGCGGAGCATGGGAACGATGCCGTTGGACGCACCGTTGGTGCCCTTGATGTAGGAACCCTTGGCGCGAACGTGGTGGATGGAGAGGCCGATGCCACCGGCCGACTTGGAGATCATCGCACACTGCTTGAGCGTGTCATAGATTCCATCCAGTGAATCGTCCTGCATGGTGAGGAGGAAGCATGAGGACATCTGTGGCATGGGGGTACCCGAGTTGAACAGCGTCGGCGTCGCGTGTGTGAAGTAACCCTTGGACATCAAGTCGTAGGTGCGGAGCGCCCGGTCAATGTTCTCGTGGTGAATGCCCACGGCGACGCGCATCAGCATGTGCTGGGGGCGCTCGGCCACCTCTCCGTTGAGGCGGAGCAAATAGGAGCGCTCAAGGGTCTTGTACCCGAAGTAGTCGTAGTTGTGGTCACGGCCGTAGTCAATGTGGTTGTTGAGACGCTCGGCGTTGGCCATGATGATGGCGTGAATTTCCTCGGAGATGAGCGGGGCGTGGTGTCCGGACTCTGGGTCGACGAAGGTCCGCAGGTCGTCAATGACCTCGGAGAAGTTGTCCTTGGTGGAACGGTGGAGGTCGTCGATGCAAATGCGGGCCGCCAAGCGTGAGTAATCGGGATGGTGAGAGGCGAGTGCAGCCGCGGTCTCGGCAGCAAGTTGGTCAAGCTCGCTGGTCTTGACGCCGTCATAGAGGCCTTCGATGGTGGTCTTGGTGACCAGGTCAACGTCCACCCAGCGGGTGTCCAAACCTTCGGCCAAAGCCGCCAACTTTTCTTTGATCGCGTCAAAGCGAACGTCTTCGCGCTCACCGTTCCTGTTGATGACCTGCATTGCCATGATTGACCCTCCTATCTGTTATCCAAGTGAGCAGCAAAGTTTCCATCACTGAAGACGGCTCAAAAGTCTTCGTCTATCGAGAAGCGCTGTTGGACCGCACCGAGGGTGCTGTCCATAACGCCGGCCTTTTGGTACTCTCCGACGCGCTTTTCGAAGAAGTTCGTCTTCCCTTGCATGGAGATCATTTCCATCCACGGGAACGGGTTTTCGACGTTGTAGATCTTCGAGACTCCAAACGCCACCAGCAACCTGTCTGCCACGAATTCGATGTATTGCTTCATGTGGTCAGCGTTCATGCCAATGAGACGGACAGGAAGCGCTGAGGTGACGAATTCCGTTTCGATTTTGACCGCTTCGGAGATGATTCTGTGGATGACGTTCTCGGGCGTGGGGCGCTCGAGCTTTTCGTGCAACAAGCAGGCAAAATCACAGTGCAGCCCTTCGTCCCTGCTGATCAATTCATTCGAGAAGGTAAGACCTGGCATGAGGCCTCGCTTCTTGAGCCAAAAGATGGCGCAGAAAGAACCTGAAAAGAAGATGCCTTCAACAGCGGCGAAGGCCACCAACCTTTCAGGGAAGGATGCGCGCTTTTGGTCGAGCCATCGCAGCGCCCAATTGCCTTTCTTTTTCACTGAAGGCACCGTTTCGAGGGCCTTGAAGAGGTGGTCCTTCTCATTCGGGTCCTTGATGTATGTATCAATGAGGAGCGAGTAGGTCTCTGCATGGATGTTTTCCATCATAATTTGGAAACCATAGAACGTTCTGGCCTCTGCCCACTGCACTTCGTTGGCAAAGTTCACCACTAGGTTTTCGTTCACGATGCCGTCTGATGCTGCGAAGAACGCCAACACATGCTTCAGGAAATGCTGTTCATCGCTCGTCAAGGACTCCCAATCCTTTGCGTCCTCTGCAAGATCGATTTCCTCCGCGGTCCAGAACGATGCTGCGTGCATCTTGTACATCTCCCAGATGTCCGAGTGCTGAATGGGGAAGAGCACGAAACGATCGAGGTTCTCAACCAGCATGGGTTCGATGAACTCTGCAGACAAGTCAAGGTCAAATCCGTCGTCGTTTGTTGTGCGTTCAATGACCATATTGTGTTCCCCCTGTTTCCGGTGCGCGACGGCTTTCTTCTCCCGCCATAGAGGGCCTATAACCATCACGGCTTGGTCTCCGTGAGGAGACCCGCGTTCGTGACGGTTGGCCCGACCGGCGGGAGTTTTTGCACCAAACTCGGAGGCTTATGAGGATGGTCCACGCTCCATAAGGAAAGTGAAATCTAACAATGGAAAATCTCAGGCTTTCAACCCCCTGATTTCCACTGGAGATGGCACGACAAATTGAATGTCCTCCGTCAGAATTTCAGACCATGCACGGTTTGCGGGTTGACCTTCGGATGGCGCGCCTTGACGAACGGGCGGTGCTTCCGGTTCGCGCGACCCCCGCCTCGGCGGGCATGGACTTGCATGCCCTCGAGCGCACGGAAGTCACCCGCGGCCAAGCCACGTTGGTGCGCACCGGGCTGGCGATGGCCCTCCCCGAAGGTTGGGAGGCCCAGATCCGTTGCCGCTCCTCCCTCGGCCGAAAAGGACTCATCATGCCCAACGGCCTAGGTACCATCGACGCCGATTACCGCGGTGAACTGATGGTGTTGATGACCTACATCGGCGAAGGACCTTCCTTCGTGCTCGAAGCAGGAGAACGCATCGCACAGTTGCTTGTCGCCCCCGTGCCCGAGGTCAACCTCGTGGTTTGCACCGTCGAAGACCTTGGCGACACCGAGCGCGGTGAGGGTGGATTTGGCTCATCAGGACGCTTCTGAGGTATACCCATGCGCGAAATCGACGTGCTTCGCCTCGACGTGACCCCATGGGAGGTCACGGATGCGCTCATGCGCGAACGTCAGCAGGAGCGCATCCGTGGTGAGCGCGAGGACCTCATCATTTTCGTTGAACATCCAGAGGTGGTCACCGTGGGGCCTCGCGCCCGCAACGAAGGCCACGCTCCGCCCACCGACTATGCCACAGCGAGCACCGACCGAGGTGGTGGATTAACGTGGCATGGACCCGGTCAGCTCGTCGTGTACCCCGTTGTGCATTGGGACCTGGACGGGGAGGCCAACGTTGCGAACGTCATCCATCGCCTTGAGGCGTGGGTCATCCTCGCCCTTGCAGAAATCGGCATCGAGGGCCACCGCGACGAACGGATGCAGGGCGTGTGGGTTTCGGGCAGAAAGATCTGTTCCATCGGCCTCTCTTTCTTGCGTTGGGTCAGCCGACACGGCCTGACCGTGAACCTCGACACGCCTGCTGGCCGTGTCGAAGCCTTGGCTGGATGCGGCTTGCAGCCGGACATGACCACGTCACTTCGTGCGCTGGGCCACAACGTCGAGCGTGAAATCCTGGTGGACGCTTTGCTCACCACCGCACCGCAGGCCCTCGTTCGGGAGCCTCGTTTGTGAGGGAAGGCCGGGACAAGGGTTGAAGTGGCCATGCACGGACATCTCACTGTGTCTGGGGAAGTCGTCGTCTGCATCAGCGGCGCCTCCGGCGCCATCTACGGCATTCGCTTGCTCGAATGCCTTGTGGACGCAGGACGCTCGATTCGCTTGGTCGCCACCGACTCCGCACGCTTGACCCTGAAACACGAGTGCGACACCACGCCTGAGGCCCTCGCCGAGCGCCTAGGCCTGACCTTGGAAGACGCAAAAAACGTCGGTGCGAAGTCGGCCTCCGGCTCCGCCAAAATCGACGCAGTGGTCATCTGTCCCTGCTCAGGGACCACCATCGGAAAACTCGCTGCGGGCATCTCGGACAACCTCGTGACCCGCTCGGGCGTCGTCGCGATGAAGGAAAACCGGCCACTCATTATTGTCCCCCGTGAAACGCCACTGGCTACGGTCCACCTTGAGAACCTGGCCAAACTGTCCGGTTGGGGCGTCGTGGTCCTGCCGGCCATGCCCGGATTCTACACCCACCCCACGTCCATTGAGGACATGGTGGACTTCATTGTGGCACGAATTCTTGACCAGCTCAACATCGAACACCGGCTTGGACAGCGCTGGACCGGTGACGAGATCTGAGCGTGACGCAATCGCCGGCCAGCGACGCACAGCACCACCGCCTTGATGAAGCCCCGAGGGGACCAGCCCGTATGAGCGAGGACCTTGCGGTGCTCAACGTGGCCCAACTCAAGGAGCGGCTGCGCGAGGAAGGGTTGCCTGTTTCTGGCAGGAAGCAGGAGTTGATCGAACGGCTGCTTGCTGCAACACCCACCGCTGCCCCGCGAACGGTCAAGGACCTCGATCCTGCATCAGACTCGGTCGACCCGAACGAGGTGCTGGACGCTCTGCCCACCGAACACGTCGGCATGCAAGCCTTCCTTCGCCGAGAAGGACCAATGGGCGTCCCCATGGCGGGCTTCGTCGCGATCGGCGTGGCTGCCATGCTGCTCACCGTGGTCTTGTTCACCACAGGCGTCATCGGCGGGGGCAAAGAACCGAATTGGCAGCTCATCGATTACGATGCCACCCAAACCGAAGCCTTCGCCAACGGACTGCTGGCGCTCGGTCACCCCGACTGGGAAGGACGCATGTCAGGCACACCGGAAGAGCATGCGGCCGCACAGAGCATCCTCGACAACCTGACGGAGATGGGCTACGTGCCCCAGATGAATTCCTATCCGGTGGACATGTTCAGCATCAATGCTGAGCCCTCGCTTCGCATGTGTCCACCTGGGGCAAATCCCCTGGTTCAGCCATGTGGATTCGGCGACCTTGGTTCAGAAGGACGCATCGTCGAATTCCAACACCGCGTGGATTACGTCATCCAGGGGTTCTCAGGATCCATTGACGCCCAATTCGACATGAACGTGCCCTTGGTGGACCTCGGGGACGGAACCGACGATGGCGCATGGTCCTCGGCCGGCGGTGCGGTCGGCATTGTGGACAGCAGTGGAACCACCGGCGGGAACACCGCCTTGATGACCAAGGCCATTCAGAACGACCTCACTGGCCTCATCCGCATCAACACGGCCTCCAATTGCGGTCTCATCGAATCGGACGACTGCGTGCCGATTTTCAAGACGGTGCTGATCGATGACGTCAAGGCCGCCAACGGCGGTTCTGCACCCGACATTGCCTTCATCGCCGTCTCCAACAACACGGGCCAACAGATGCGCCAATTGGCCAACGATGGTGCTCGGCTGGAAATGGTCGTGGACGTCACCAACGACGGCCAACTCGACGTGAAAGTGCCTTGCGGCACCCTACCCGGCACCTCCTCAGAAGTGGTCATTGTTGGCGCCCACCACGACACGGTGTACCACAGCCCGGGCGCAGTGGACGACACCTCTGGGACGGCCAGCGTGCTTGAGATGGCGCGTCAAATCGCCAAAATTGCCGAAACGGAGGGCACACCAGAACGCACCCTGCGCTTCTGCACATGGGGTGGCGAAGAGGAGGGCCTGTTCGGCTCCAAAGCCTACGTGCAGGCCAACGGCCAGGTCCTCGCGGACAACCTTCGGCTCTACATCAACCTCGACATGAACCATGTCGACATCGATTCAAGCCGTGGCAACAGCATCTCGATGTTCACCAACAACCCCGAAGATTTGGCGAACATTCAGGCCATTCATGCGCTCTATCAAAACGAACGCGCCGATGTGGCGGAACGCTACAACGTGCAGTTTACGCTACTCGACGGCGCGAAGGGCTCCGAAACAGGCATGCCCTACAACTCAGATCACGGTCCCTTCGTCTACGATTTGCCCGGAGGAGCAGAAGGGAACGCCATCGTCTGCTACGGCAGTGGCTCCTACGAGTACCACTCGTACGCCGACGACATGTCCCGCTTCAACGCCGAATCCCTCGGCGTCTCCGTGACGGTATACGGCACCTACCTCCGCTGGCTTGCGTGGGGCTGAGCGGCACGGTCTTAGGGGGCCGCCTCGGGGTCGGGTTCATGCCGCCACGTCGTGCCCATGCGTCGCACATCCTCGTTGATTCGAAGGCCGAAGCCTTGCAGATTCGAGAGAAGTGCACATCCCTGAAAGCCTTCCAAAAGATGGCGCGAAAGAAGTCCAGCTGCCCCTCAAAGGGCAACAACGGTGACCTCGGATGGTTCCGCAACGGCCAGATGGTCCGCCCCTTCGACACCGCGGTGTGGAACCTGTCCGTCGGTGAAGTCTCAGATCCGGTGCGCACCGAATTCGGCTGGCACCTCATTTGGGTCCACGAAAAGGACGAGTCCTGAGGTGAACGCGTGGCCTACACCATCGGACTGGAAGGCTACGAGGTCCACGCGACCCACGGCTGGTTCGACCACGAACTCGAGCGCACGCAACCCTTCGTGGTCGACGTGACCGTGGTGACCGCAAGCGCCGGCGCCACCCAACTCGACGCCACGGTCAACTACGCCGACCTACAGGATGCGGTGAATGCCGTGTTGCTCGATTCGGAACAACCGTACCGGCTTCTCGAAGCCATGGTGGACGCGATCCTCGACCGGCTCATGGCCACGCCGGGGGTGGCCAAGGCCACCGTGCGCATCGCGAAGCCCGAAGCGCCCCTCCCGCATCCCGGCGGATGCCCATGGGTCGAGGCTTCGCGCGTTGCGTAAGCGGAGCCTTGATGCGGCGCATCGAGAAACGCCGTGCATGGACGAGGCGTCGGTCAAGCGCGTCTACGTGCCCTCCGTCATCGAAGAGGAGCAAGGGCCTATTGGCTTGGGATGCTTCTCTGAAGAAGCGACCGCATGGCGCGTGCTCCGCGCCTTCCTGAGGAAGACCGAAAGCATGCGCCTCGAACGTGCCAGCGTCGTGGCCTGGGACGTCGACGTCATCGGTCAGGACGGCATGACCGAACTCGCTCACCTTCAGGTCCGTGATTGCCCCGTGTGCCGCCGCAAGACCATGTGGGTGGACCTTCGTCAATTCAGCGCGTTGTGCTACGGCTCAGCGTGCGAAGCCTGGGTGGAAGAGCACCCGACGGAGAAGGACACCGTGGATTGTGGATGGCCCCAGACGCGCTTCTTCCAGCGCTGTGAGACCGCTGAAGAGGCCTTCGAGGTGCTCGCGGGCCTGGGCGCGGACATCCATGCCCACGAAGAAAACAAGCAAGGGGAAGCCGAAGCGGCCTTGCACCATCAATCACTGGAGTGAACCAGCCGATGCCACACACATCGATTCACAACGGGAGTTCTCTGATCCTGTTCCACCTTGTGATGTGGAACATGCTCGGTGGGATGTTTTTGGCTGGCGTGGTGTTCGTTGTCCTCGGATTTACCACGGCCATGGACCCACTGGTGCTCGCTTCCATGGACCAGGGGATGGTGGTCGAAGGTGCGCTAATCATCGTGGCAGCCGTCGTCGCGGGCATCACGTCCCCATTTTGGATTGGTCAGTTTATCCAGAGCCCGGTGAAATTTCTTGTCGACGAGGACAGGATTCAAACCGTCCATCCGGGCGGAATGCTGTCAAAATCACCGAAATACATTGACACCCACCCGCTTAAGGAGGTGGTACACATCGAACTCAACGAAGTCGTGACGCATGGTGATGCAGAAGGTCAAGTGATCACGACGTATTCTGCCCGCTTAGTGAAAAGCGACGGTTCGGACATCGGTTCGCTCGTCAAGATAGCGAACATCACGGTTGCGGAGCAGATTGCACATGTGGCAAAACTCGAATTGGCAAAGACATTTTAGATTCCACAAGCCATTCAATCATCAAAAGCTGACCCAGAGCAACAGCAGCAGGACATTCCTACGTTTCAGCGCGAGCCACCCTCGATCATGAGCCCTGTGGCTGACGTGATCTGATTCCTTGCCCCATGAGCGCGTGTGCATTGGAAAAACGCAACACTCCGATGAATGGCGCCCTCCAATTCCACCCATGCGGGTAAGTTTTTGGGAACTCAGGTGAACGGTTTCTCGATGGCACTGGAAGGCATGGGGCCAATCATTCCCTACTACTGGAACAAGATGGTGAGCATCGATTTCCAGACGGGCGACACCTTGGGACTGACCTACATCATCTGTTTCCTGTCGATCTTGACCTTGGTCGCCCTTTGCCTCTTGGCAGCTCTGATCATCAAAGCACGTAGCCACGCCCCGGAAAACCGCTTCATGGCCATCCTCCTGCTGGCTGAAGGCTACCGGGTGATGGCGTCGTGGTACAACACCTATCCCTTCGGAGCGAACATGTTGCCGGTGATGGAGCAATACCGTGTGGGATGGTACTTCTGCTCCCTGCTGTGCCTGTTCATGTACCTGTCAACGGTATCCTTCTATCCCCCAAAGCGGTTGGAATTCATGGCCAACAAGAACATTCGAAACAACCTCTGGTGGGCCCTTCCGGTACTCACCGCCGTGCTGATTGGAGCCTTGGTGGCCTCGAGTGGAAGTGTGGTCGAGGCCTTTGGTGGGAACTACCACATCGAATGCCGCTCCATCGACGAGGAAGTGATCCTGACCGCAACGCCCGGTTCGCCTCCAATCGAGGCAGGGTGTGTCGAAACCGAGGAGACCTTCCCCTATTCGTGGTTCGTCCCTGGAAGTTCGGACGCGGGCAAATTTTTGCTCCTCGCTCCACCGCTCTCCGCCATCCTCGCGGCCTTCATGATGCGAAGTGCATGGCATCGGTTTGACGAAGAAGATGGCATGGAACACAAAGCGAATGAGGCCCGTTCACTGTTCATCGGATTCGCCGGTAAAGCGACCATCAAGGGCATCATGGTGATGTCCATCGTGTACTTGACCGCACGATTTGGCGACTTCAACCTGGCTGATTTGGCGTCCATTGACGGGGACCTCTTGCCGATCTACCTGTATTGCCTGTACGGCTTCATGTTCAGCATTTTGCTGACAGGGATGTTCGAGGGTTTCATGTTCAGTTATGCCATCCTGAAGAATGACATCCTCGGCATCGATGAGCAACTTCGTCGCAGCATGTCCTGGGGTGCCTTCCTCTTCTTCGGGGCCGTGGTCATCCTGATTGTTGCAGAGCTGTTGGAGGGCGTCATCCCGTACGGCGGCATCACCAGTGCACTGGTCGTCGGCGTGCCGCTCACCGTGATGCGCAAGCCAATCTACAACACGATCAACCTCATCGTCGTCGTCTTGATGCCGGAGGCCTTCACGAAAGACGAACTGAGTTATATCGAAGCCTTTTCCACGGTGATGGATGATGGCGTCCTCACAGAAAATGAGCGGAAGTTGCTCGCGCTCCAAGCAAAGAACCTCGGCTTGGATGAGGGGCGTGTTGAGTACCTCGAAGCGTGGTACTTGGAATCTTCAGGCTCATCCGAAGAAGAATGAGTTACGGCCGCATGGGTGCCCATACGTCCGTTGTCCGTTCGGAGAATGTTTGATACAGATTTGTCCATGCATGGGACGCTGAGGTGATTCGCATTTTCCGAGGAAAAGTCCCATTCCAATGGTTGGACTTGCCTGAGAATCTGCAGATCGAAACGGGACCTCATCACCTTGCCGTTCATCAGGAATTCAACAAACCCACCAC
>Ga0160423_10003338_pt1 | contig 13377 bp, 12 predicted proteins | sample CRUFie14St8metaG_FD_108191 | JGI IMG/M metagenome (GOLD analysis project Ga0160423, IMG submission 108191) | Marine microbial communities from the Costa Rica Dome - CRUD Field 142mm St8 metaG | ecosystem: Environmental > Aquatic > Marine > Oceanic > Photic zone | place: Costa Rica: the Eastern...
AAACCAAAAAAAAATGCTAAGGGAAATCGTAGATTTACTAATGAGGATGTCAAAACCTTAAAACTAATTTATTCACTCGTAAAAGAACAAGGTTACACTCTAGATGGTGCAAAATCATACATAAAATCAAAGAAAGGAAAGTCTTTAAAAAACTTTGAAATTATAACAAAGCTTGAGTCAATAAAAGATAAGCTTATGAAAATTAAATCTGAAATTTAAATCTGTTAAACTATTTTTTTCTCATAAAAATAGCTATTGGAACTCCGCAAAAATCATAAATTGATCTAAGTTTATTTTCAAGAAAACGCTTGTAGGGATCTTTTACATATTGAGGTAAATTGCAAAAAAATGCAAATTGTGGTTGAGCAGTTGGTAATTGCATTACATATTTTATTTTAACATATTTCCCTTTAATCGCAGGAGGAGGTGTCTTTTGAATAATTGGAAGTAAATCTTCATTTAACTGACTCGTTTTTATTCTTTTTGATCTGTTTTTATATACATTTACGGCTGTTTCGATAGCTTTAAAAATTCTTTGTTTTGTTAATGCTGAAATAAAAACAATTGGCACATCGATAAAAGGCTCAATTTTTCTCTTTATATAATTTTCAAAATCTTTAGTTGTATTTGTATCTTTCTGGACTAAGTCCCATTTATTTACCAATATTACAATTCCCTTATTGTTACGTTGTGCTAACCAGAATATATTTTGAACTTGACCATCAAATCCTCTTTCAGCATCTATAACTAAAAGGCAAACATCTGAATTTTCAATTGCTCTCACACTTCGCATTACTGAATAAAACTCCAGGTTTTCTTTAACTTTTGATTTCCGCCGAATACCTGCAGTATCAACTAAATTAAACTCAAATCCATACCTATTGTACTTAGTGTCGATTGCATCTCTTGTTGTCCCAGCTATTTCTGTAACAATGTATCTTTGTTCGCCTATTAAAGCATTAATAAATGAAGATTTACCAGCGTTTGGTCGACCTACTACTGCAAAACGAGGAAGTTCTGTATTTATATTATCGTTTTCATCTGGCAAACAATCAATTAATGCATCAAGCAAATCACCAGTACCACTACCATTAATACTTGCAACAGTAAAATAATCGCCTAAACCTAAGCTGTAAAATTCAACAGCATCTTGAGCACGTTTAGCATTATCAACTTTATTGACTACTAAAAAAACTGGTTTTTTAATCTTTCTTAACAAATTAGCTACATCTTCATCCATTCCAGTAACACCAGTTTCAACATCAACCATAAAAATAATTGCATCAGATTCATCGATAGCTAATTCAACTTGTTTGTCAATTTCTGATTCAAAAATATCATCACTACCAATTACGTAGCCCCCTGTGTCAATTAATGAAAATTCTCGTCCATTCCAATCACTTTTACCATAATGCCTGTCTCTAGTTACACCACTGACAGCATCTACAATTGCTTCGCGGCGCTGAATAAGCCGATTGAAAAATGTTGATTTACCAACATTTGGACGTCCAACTATGGCAACGATATTTCCCATTAATTTTTATTATTATACTGCAAAAGTAGGTAAAATTATACTTAAAAATTAAGACGGATCATATCCAAATCGTTTAAGCTGACGAGGATTAGAACGCCAGTTCTTATTAACCTTCACATATAATTCTAGATATATTTTTTTTCCGAAGAATTGTTCTAAATCTTTTCGAGCTTCAACACCAACGTGTTTAAGTGCTTTTCCTTTGTGCCCAATTAAAATTCCTTTTTGTGTTTCTCGCTCAACCATTATAACTGAACGAATTCTAATAATTTTTTCTTCTTCAAAAAATTCTTCTGTTTCAACTTCAACAGCATACGGAATCTCCTTTTTGTAAGACATCAAAATTTTTTCTCTGATTTTTTCATTTACAAAAAAACGCTCTGGCTTATCTGTCAACTGTTCTTTGGGATAAAATGGGGGAGACTGCGGTATTAATTCAATTAATCTATTAAAAACATTCTTTATATTGAAACCTGTTAGAGCAGATATTGGGTAAAACTCTGCATTTGGTACTTTTGATTGCCAAAACTCAGCTTGTTTCTCTAAATTTTTTTGGTTCGAAGTGTCAATTTTATTTAGAAGTAAAATTAGTGGAGTTTTAGTTGATATAATTTTTTTAAAGAAAATTTCATTTTTTAGAGAATTCTCTCCTATTTCAACCATGTAAATTATTACATCTGCGTCCTCAAATGCGGATTTTACAAAATGCATCATTGAAGACTGAAGTTCATATTTAGGTTTTATAATACCTGGTGTATCAGATAAAACTAATTGAAAATCATCGCCATTAACAATTCCTAATATTCGGTGACGAGTGGTTTGTGCCTTAGACGTAATAATTGACAATTTCTCACCAACGAATGCATTCATAAGGGTTGATTTGCCAACGTTTGGATTTCCAATTATATTTACAAAACCAGCTTTATGTAAATTCTTCATATTATACAAAGTTACGATCTTCATTTGAGACATCAACAATTGTTAAAACTCAATTTGTTCTTTATTAAAAATAAATAGGGTTTTAATTATATTTGAATATTAAAATTTCAAAATGAATTTTCATATTAGAAAGGCAGTAAAAGATGATGCTAAACAAATTTTAAATCTTATTAAAGAATTGGCTGTTTTTGAAAATGAACCAAATGCAGTTGAAATTAACACAGAGGATATAATATCGTCAGGATTTGGAAAATTTAAAGACTTTTCATGTTTTGTTGCAGAAACAAATAAAATTATAGTTGGCATCGCATTGGTTTATACTCGGTTTTCTACGTGGAAAGGACGTATATTGCACCTTGAAGACTTAATTGTGTCAAAAAAATACCGTGGTAAAGGAATTGGATCAGCTCTGTTAGATGAAGTAGTTGTATATGCTTCAGATATTAAAGCTAAAAGAGTAAGTTGGGAAGTACTAAACTGGAATATTAGTGCAATCAAATTTTATAAATCAAAAGGAGCAGACGTAAAAGAAGATTGGAATGTAGTTCACCTCAACGAAAACGGCATTAGAAATTATATGTCTAAATTAAAAGTATGAAAATTTTAAAATTTGGAGGAGCTTCAGTTAAAGATGCTCAAGGAATTAAAAATCTTACAAAAGTACTCGAGGTTACGGGAACTCAAAAAACACTTATAGTTGTTTCAGCAATGGGAAAAACAACTAACTCTCTTGAAAAAGTCGTTAATAACTACTTCAATGCAAAACATAAGCTCCAAAGTAGTATTCAAGAAATAAAAAAATATCACAACGAAATTTTACTTGATTTATTCAATAATGACAGTGAATTAATTTTTAAAAAAATTTCAAAACTATTTGATGAACTTATAACATTTTTTGAAATTAATAAATCACCTGATTATGATTTCATATACGACCAAACTGTAATTTTTGGAGAACTAGTTTCTACCAGTATTGTTAGCTATTATTTAAACAATATTGGATTAAAAAATAACTGGTTAGATGCTAGAAAAGTAATTAAAACTGACAAAAATTACCGAAATGCTAAGGTAATTTGGGAGGACACTCAAGAAAAAATAAAATACGGCTTAAAATCTCAAAAGTTAATTGTTACACAAGGTTTTATTGGAAGCGATTCAAACAATTTTTCTACAACTCTAGGTAGAGAAGGTAGCGATTATAGTGCAGCAATTTTTGCCTACTGTTTAAATGCAAAAGAAGTATATGTTTGGAAAGATGTTGAGGGAGTTTTAAATGCAGACCCGCGTTATTTTGAAAATACAACTCTTTTAAAAACATTATCATATGAGGAGGCAATTGAATTATCATATTACGGCGCTACTGTAATTCATCCAAAAACTCTACAACCTCTTCAGCGTAAAGAAATTCCTTTACACGTCAAATCTTTTTTAAAACCAAAAGATGTTGGTACAAAAATCAGCAAAGGGTTAAAGTTAAATCCTGAAGTTCCTTGTTACATATTAAGGAAAAATCAAGTGTTAATATCATTATCGTCTTTAGATTTTTCATATATAGTTGAAGAAAATATTAGTCATATCTTCAAACTATTACACTTTTATAAGATGAAAGTAAATCTCATTCAAAATTCGGCAATAAGTTTCTCAGTATGTATAGAAGACCCTTATAGAAAACTTAGCGAATTAATTCTAAAATTGAAATCTAAATATAATGTTAGCATTCACAAAAATGTAAGTATTTTTACAATTAGAAATTATAGTTCTTATTCAATTGGAGAAATTGAAAAAAATAAAACAGTTTTAATTAAACAAATTACTCAAAAAACTGTTCAAATTGTAACACGGACAATTAATAAATAAGAATTGATGCTTAATGAAAATAATTTACGCTTTTTAATTTAAATGATATAAAAATTTTTATGAGTAATTAAAAAAATATATAAATAAGTGAAAAAAAAATCAATTCTTATAATTTTTTATTATTTTATCAACAACTACCTGAGCTAATTTTTTTTTACTTTCATTTGTCCATCCAGCAACATGTGGTGTCAATAAAACTTTATTTGATTTTATTAAATATCCCATTTCGCGAGAACTACATTTATTTAAGAAGAGAGATTCAAAAGAGTTATTTTCAAATTCTAAGACATCTAATCCTGCACCTAAAATTTTATTGTTCTTAAGTGCTTTTACTAAATCCTTTATAACAACACAATTACCTCTAGATGTATTTAATAACCAAAAAGGATTTTTAAATCCAGAAATAAATGAATAGTTAACCATGCCTATAGTTTCAGTTGTTTGAGGAGTATGTAAGCTCAGGATTTGTGCATTATTTTTAATTTCATTTAAAGTAACTTGTCTAGCATTTTCGTCTCCAATATTATTTTTGATGTCATAACACAAAACCTCAACATCAAAACCTCTAAGTTTTTGGGCAAATGATTTCCCCATATTTCCATAACCAATTAAACCAACAATTTTACCTCCAAGCTCGACGCCTCTATTAGATTCTCGCAGCCATTGACCATTACGCACACTAATATCAGCAGCCCTAATTTTATTTAAAAGCCCTAACAACAGTCCAAGAGTGTGTTCTCCAACTGCATTTCTATTCCCCTCAGGAGCAGAAATTAATTGAATTCCTTTTTTCTTAGCATAATCAACATCAATAGCTTCTAAACCTGCTCCAACTCGACCAATAAACTTTAGATTTTTAGCTTTATCAATAAAAGTTTTGTCTATTTTAAAACGGCTACGAATTATAATACCATCATAGATAGAAATCTTTTTTTCGATCTCCTCTTTTGAACTTTCTGTATCGACATGATTATTATAGCCTAAAGATTCCAATTGATCAATTAGCAATGGATGATTAACATCTAAATGAATAATATTCATTTTATATATTTAAAATAAACTTAGCAATAACAAAGTATATTAATATTCCGAAAATATCATTACTTGTCGTTATAAAAGGCCCCGTTGCTATTGCTGGGTCAATCCCCCTTTTGTAAAGAAATAGAGGAATAAATGTCCCAACAATTCCAGCTACAATAATAACCGCAATCAAAGAAACTGATACTGCTAATGCAATTTGAAAATCTTGTTTCCATATCCACATAAAACCAAATAAAAAAATAGAAAGAATAAGACCATTTAAAGTTGACAAAAGCATTTCTTTTATTAGCCTAATATTTATACTATCTTTTATTTCGTCGTTGGCTAAACCCTGTACAATGATAGCACTAGATTGTACTCCTACATTACCTGCCATAGCAGCGATTAGAGGAGTAAACAATAGTATCAAAGGGAAATCTTCAATTATCGTATCGAAAGTTCCCATTATAATAGCAGCACCAACTCCTCCAATAAGGCCTAAAAATAGCCATGGTAAACGAGCCCTAGTAAGTGCTAAAATACTGTCTTGAGAATCAACATCTTGTGTTATACCTGCCGCCAATTGATAATCTTTTTCTGCTTCTTCAATGATTACATCAACTATATCATCAATTGTAATACGTCCTAATAGCGTTTTTTTATCATCAACAACTGGAACAGCTTCTAGATCATATTTTGCCATGAGTTTAGCAACATCCTCATCATCATCATTGACATGAACAGAATCAACCTTTGGAATATAAATGTCACTTATTTTAGTTTCATTCTTTGCTATCAATAAATCTTTTAATGATAGTCGTCCAATTAATCTTTCGTCTTTATTAACTACGTATATTGAATGAACGCGTTTTACGTTTTCAGCTTGAGTGCGTATTTTTCTTAAACACCCTGCAACAGTCCAAGTTTCGTAAACTTTTACTAATTCCTTTGCCATTAATCCACCTGCAGTATTTTCGTCATACTCCATTAGTTCATTAATATCAGCAACTAATTCCTTGTCATCTATCTGAGCTATTACTTTTTCCTTTCTTTCTGGTGGAAGCTCTGCTAATAAATCAACAGCATCATCTGTATCAAGTTCTTTAACTTCTTCAGCAATTTCTTTAGGAGATAAATTTTCCAAAACTTTCTCTCTTACATCTTCATCAAGCTCTGATAATATATCAGATGTCATTTGACTGTCCAGCAGTTTTATAATATATGTTGCTTGGTCAAGATTTAATTCGTCTAAAATCTCTGCAATATCAGCATAATGAAGTTCGCTAAACAATGATCGGAGTGATTCATTATTTTGGCTATTTATACTTAATTGAATTGACTGTAACAACTCAGTTGAAATTTCAAATGGGATATGTTCTTTAGAATTTTCCAAAATCAAATTTTTAATTTATCCATTTCGATCATATTAACTAAATTAATGAAAGAATTTATTGGTAACTGCTCAGGGCGTTTGTCAAAGATAGTATTTGCTTTTAAATTTTCCGATATATCAAACGCTTTTAAGCTATTTCTTAAAGTTTTACGGCGCTGTTGAAAGGAAGTTTTGACGACCTCAAAAAATAATTCTTCATCACATTGTAAACTATAATTATTTTTTCTGGTAAGCCTTATTACACCGGAGTCAACTTTTGGAGGCGGATTAAAGACATTAGGTGGAACAGTAAATAAATACTCAGCATCATAAAAGGCTTGAACTAATACTGATAATATACCATATGCCTTTGTTCCCTCAGATACACAAATACGATGTGCCACTTCTTTTTGAAACATGCCAGTAAATTCAGGAATATTTTTTCGATATTCAAGTAATTTAAAAACAATTTGTGTTGAAATATTGTAGGGAAAATTTCCTATTAATGCAAATTGCTCATTATTGGCAAAGCTGTTTAAGTCATATTCTAAAACATCAGCTTCAATTATATTTTTTGATAACTGAGGAAAATTAGTTTTTAAATATTTTATAGCTTCAGAATCAATTTCTATGACAAAAGTTTGGATTGATTTTTTTAATAAGTAAGAAGTTAAAACACCCATTCCTGGACCAATCTCTAAAACCTTGTTATAATTTTTGAAAGTTAATGTATTGACAATTTTATGAGCAATAGATAAATCATTTAAAAAATGTTGTCCTAAATATTTTTTTGGCTTTACTCTCATCCGAAAATTTAAAACTCAAATTCTTTGATTAACTCTAGTTTAGTTCTGAAAGCTAACATTTTTTCACCAAATTTTTGTATACCATCTAATTTCAAAGGACCAGAGTATTTTTCTATATAATCATTTAGATCTGATTTTGACTTTGCATAATATTGAATTGAATAAGAAACTTCTCCACTACTTTCATCAGTAATAATTTTAGTGAAGATTGCTTTAGTAAATTTACCTGTTTTCAAAACCTCTCTTATATGACAATTTATCCAGATAAGCCATTTTTTTTTAATTGAAGGATCTATATTAATTGTTATATTATATATAATCATAGTCTAATTTTTCAATTCATTATCGTTCCTTAGAACTCTGAAATATTTTTTTGAATCTACCAAATGAATACTGTCTTGATATTCAAAAATAATCTTCTCATAATACTTTAAAGCTTTTTTAGGTAAATTTAATTCAATCCTACATAATTCTGCTGCAAAAAAATAAGCATCATCAATTAACATACCTGATGAATTATCATTAATTATTAGCTCATACTTGTTTAATGCTTCAGAATATTTTTTTTCAGATTCTAAAATTTTAGCCTGAAAAATTATTGCTTTATATATTATTTCATTTTCAGAATAATCACTAATGAGTTTTTTTAAAATATGAAAAGCTTCATTATGGTTATTTTGAAATTTATAAAAATCTGCTTTAGCATATAATTTAAGTGGTAAATTTAAGCTATCATTTGATTTATAATCATTTATTAAAAGTTGAAGTTCTAAAGCATCATTTGCAATAAGTTTTGATGTTGATGCCTTCAAAATATTTAATTGTGATTCAGCCCAATCAAACTCTCCCTTGTAAAAGCTTGTTTTTGCTACTTTAAATCTCGCCTCATCAGCTAAATCACCAGTTTTAATTTTATTATAAATTTGAGTATAATTAATTAATGCAAGATTAAATTTTTCCTGTGTCAAAAATATATCTGCTAATTTCATCTTCATTTTTGCTTTTGAAAAATCTGAAAAATTTTTTTTTAAATTTTCACCAATTAAAGATATTACTTCATTTTTTTTATTCATTTTAAATGCTAAAAAGTCAAAATAAGCCAACTGTAAAAATAGTGTTTCGTCACTCATTCCGTAATGTTCTATTAAAGATCTATATTCATTTTGAATTTCTTTACTTTTTCTCAAATCAAGTAAAATATCTAAGTCAAGTAATTGTATTTTTGCCTCTAATTTTAATTTAGGTTGCTTTGACATTTCTAAAACAAAACTAAAAGCACTTTTTGTTGTATTATAATCTTTATTTTTTTTGGCTAGTAAACCAATATTCATAATGGGCTGTAATGTCTTTTGTTCACGTTTATATATTGATTTTTGTTGTATTAGACTCTTTTTGAAATCTTTTTGCTGGTTATATAACCAACTCATCATTTGATTCCAAAAAACATTAGAAGAAATTTGAAGTTTTTTTAATAAAATTCTTTTTAAAATTAAATTATAATTAGAACTAGTGTCCTCAGAAATATATTCTGATAAAATAAGTAAAACTTTATCTAGAAATCTTTTGTTTGATTCACAGAAATTTAAATAGCTCAAGAACATATTTTCTATGTCCTGATTTTGTGCATATAACTCAGCCAGCTTATATTCGTAATTTCTATAATCATTGTTTCTTACAGCAAATTTCAATACAGAAATGGCCTGATTTATTAAAGAGTACTTCTCAAACTTTAGCGCTATTGAATAACTAAAAGCTGGATTACTTCTAGCTCTAGATATTGCTTTGTTGTAATTTTCTTGAGCTATATCCAATTGATTTTTGAGTTGAAAATTATAACCTAATTCTACTAGATATTGAGGGTTATTAGTTTCTCTTAATTGACTTTCAATAATTTCTTGAGAATAGTCATACTGTTCTAATTCTTGATAAATCTTGACTATTTTGAATACAAATTTTGAATTTCTAGGCTGTGAAATATTAAGTTTCTTATAGTAATATAAAGCCTTTTCAAATTCACCATTATCAAAATAAGACTCAGCTAAATCATGATCGCTCTGGGCATTTAAAGTAATGCAAAACAAATAAAAAAAGAAAACAGCTATAAACTTCATTACATAATTTTATTAGAATATTAATTAGAAGTTTAATAATTTAAAAATTAACTTATAGTTTCAAATCCTGTATAAGGAATTAATACTTTAGGAATTTCAATTCCACTATTAGTCTGATAATTTTCTAAAATTCCTGCTAAAATCCGTGGTAAAGCCAATGCACTTCCATTTAGTGTATGGGCTAATTGAGATTTTCCATCACTATTTTTAAATCGTAATTTTAAACGATTAGATTGAAAAGTTTCAAAATTAGAAACTGAAGAAACTTCTAACCATCGCTTTTGTGCAGCAGAATAAACTTCAAAATCGTAGGTAAGTGCGGAAGTAAAACCTAAATCACCTGAACATAATCTTAAAATTCTGTATGGTAAGTTTAATTCATTTAAAATCTCTTTAACATGATTGACCATACTCTCAAGAGCCTCATAAGATTTTGAAGGGTGTTCTACTCTAAGAATTTCAACTTTATCAAATTGGTGTAGACGATTTAGTCCTCGAACGTGTGCACCATAGCTTCCGGCCTCTCGCCTAAAACATGGAGTGTAAGTAGTTAATTTTCTTGGAAGATCATTAGATTTAAAAATAACATCTCTAAATATATTAGTAGCAGGCACCTCCCCCGTAGGAATCAAATATAAATCATCTGCTTGAACATAATACATTTGACCTTCTTTGTCTGGAAGCTGGCCTGTACCTAGCCCTGAAGCCTCGTTAACCAAGTGTGGTACCTGAATCTCATCATAACCAGCATTAGTATTTTTATCCAAAAAATAGTTAATAAGCGCTCTTTGAAGACGTGCCCCCTTTCCTTTGTATACTGGAAAACCAGCACCTGTAATTTTATTACCTAACTCAAAATCAATAATATCAAATTTTTTTGCTAACTCCCAATGTGGTAAAGCATTATCGTTTAAATCTGGAGTTTTACCAGAGCGGAAAACCTCTTCATTGTCTTTTTCTGAATCTCCTTTAGGAACTAAAGAATGAGGCAGATTGGGTGTTTGATACAAAAGATTATTTAGATTAATTGTAGTATTATTCAAAAGTTTAGTCAATACATTTTTTTGCTCTTTCAAATCTTGTGTTTTTTGTTTTAAAACAGTTGCCTTCTTTGATTGACCGGACTTAAATAATATGCCAATTTCTTTAGAAATTGTATTTAATTCTGATGAGATTTTATCAAGTTGAGTTTGCGTATCCCTTCTACTGATATCGAGAATCAAGATATCGTTAATAATCTTTTCGGGGTCAACAATACGTTTTGACAAACGTGATATGACCTCTTCTTTATGATCTCTTATAAATCCTACTTGTAACATCTTAATAAATTTAAAAACAAATTTAATCAATTGAATATTAGCAAATCATATTTTAAATATTAAATCGATAAGATTTTTTGCATTAATTTCATCTTTTTTTAATTGTTCTTTCAAAGTATGTACGCTTGAAAACTTAATTTCATTTCTTAAATAATCTAAAAGCTCAACTTTAATTACTTCACCATAAATATCATTACTGAAATTAAAAAAATGAACTTCAATATTAGTTCGATTATCTTCTGATACTGTAGGATTATTTCCAATGTTCATCATCCCAAAAACATTAATCCCCTTAATTATTGCTTTGACTAAATAAACACCACTGTAAGGAATTAGTTTATAAGATTCTTCAATATTAATATTAGCAGTTGGAAAATCAATTGTACTCCCAATTCCTCTACCTTTTTTAACCTTCCCTGTTAAAGAAAAATTATATCCTAAAAATTTATTTGCAATTTTGACATCACCTTTAAATAATGCGTTTCTAATTTTTGTTGAACTGACAGCGACGTCATCAACTTCTTGAGGCATAATTTCTGTAACTTCAAATCCATAGAAATCACCATATTCTTTTAGATCCTCAATATTAGCAGTACGATTTCTTCCAAAATGATGATCATAACCTACAATAATGTGTTTAACCTTTAGTTTATTTACTAAAACATCTCTTACATATTCTAATGCAGATAGCCTTGAGAATGATTTTGTAAATTTTTTTATCACTAGATGATTTACACCCATTGATTCAAGTTGGTTAGCTTTTTCATCAATTGTATTAATTAATTTTATACTAGAATCATTTTGAACTACCATTCTAGGATGAGGAAAGAACGTAAGTACTAATGCTTGTAAATCTTTTTCCTTTGCAATCTCAACAATTCTTTTGATAATTTTTTGATGCCCTATGTGAACTCCATCAAAAGTTCCAATTGTTACTACTGAAGGTTTTATTTGTTTGTATTCTGAGGCAGCTTTAATTTTCAATTTAATAGAATTTATTAATTCAGATATTATTATTTAATTAGTTTTAAAACTCAAATACCATTGTATTGATTCATAGTTAAATTAACTCCAGACATTACGAAACTCAACAAAACATTTCTTATTTTTTCAAGTTGATTTTGAATCTTTAAAAATTCCTCATCAGTCCATTGTCCTAAGACATAGTCAACTTGACGACCTTTTAAAAATTTATCGCTTATTCCAAAACGTAATCTATTATATTTAATTGTATTAAGCTTTTCTTGAATATCTTTCAAGCCATTATGTCCACCATCACTTCCCTTAGTTCTTAAACGAATAGTACCAAAGGGAAGGTTTAAATCATCAGCTACAATAAGTAAATTTTCTAAAGGAATATTCTCTTTATCAATCCAATATTTTACAGCTCTACCACTCAGATTAATAAATGTATTCGGCTTAAGTAAAAAAAAGGTTCTTCCTTTGAATTTATAAATAGCTAAAGATCCTAACTTTCTGCTTTCAAATTCAATATTGTAATGTTTTGCAAAATCATTTAAAATTTTAAACCCTATATTATGACGAGTATTAATATAATCTGAACCTACATTACCAAGCCCAACAATTAAATATTTTTTAGACATATTTTCTAGTCTTGTTTACAAACACATATTAACTTGAAAGTTATGTAAAAATAAAAAAAGCATCCTGAATTTCACCAGAATGCTTTTACTTATTGTTATTAAAATTAATTAAGCTTCTGATGACTCATTACCTTCTGATTTAGATTCTTTACTTTCAGAATTTGACTCATTAGTTTCAGTCGACCCTTCTTCATCTTCATCTTCATCCTCTTCAATATCGACAGAGACACGAGATTGTTTCACCTGACATACGACTGTATTGTCTGAATGTAAAAATTTGTATTCATCACTAAATAATTCAGAAACATAAACTTTGTTACCAATTTTTAAACCTGAAATATCAACTTGAACGTTGTCAGGTAAGTTTGTGGGTAAAGCTTTAATTCTTAATTTACGGCGGTTCCTTCTTAAAACACCACCAGCCCTTACCCCCAAAGGGATTCCATTTAAAACTACTGGAATATCCATAGCTATTTCCTTATCATCAAATAACTGATAAAAATCTACATGTAAAATTTTTTCTGTTACAGGATGAAACTGAATGTCCTGAAGTACAGCATTATATGAAACATCACCCAACGCAATCACAACAGTGTGCGCATTTGGTGTGTATACAAGTTTTGAGAATGCCAGTTCAGGTGCAGAGAAATGTACTGGATTATCTCCTCCGTATAATACGCAAGGAATCTGTCCAGCATTACGTAAGGCTTTTGTCGCTTTTTTGCCCACGCTTTCTCTTTTCGATCCGTTGATTGTTATTGATTTCATTGTTATATTTATTTTGTTTATTACATGACAAAGTTTGAACTGATTGA
>Ga0160423_10003339_pt1 | contig 13371 bp, 9 predicted proteins | sample CRUFie14St8metaG_FD_108191 | JGI IMG/M metagenome (GOLD analysis project Ga0160423, IMG submission 108191) | Marine microbial communities from the Costa Rica Dome - CRUD Field 142mm St8 metaG | ecosystem: Environmental > Aquatic > Marine > Oceanic > Photic zone | place: Costa Rica: the Eastern...
AAGGTCTACTCCGAACACCCTGCCTACGATGTGGTCACTGAATCCTATCGAGTGTGGGAATCGGGCACAGAAGAAGAATTGCGTGCACTCTACACCGAGGATGCTAAATTTTGGGGCCCTGGAGATGAGAAGGCCGGAACAATGGAGGAAGAAGTTCAAGGAATGCTTTGGTGGCAGAACAACTTTGATTTTTCATTTACCAATATGGACCCCGCAAAGCCAGATATAATTCAGTACAAGGGCGAGAAGGGGGCTTGGACACTTGATTGGATGGTTTTTACTGGTGTGAATAAGGAGAGCGGGGATACTGTCAAGGCTCCATTACACACTGCCAATTATGTGAACGAAGACGGTAAAATTGCTATGACTGTGAACTACTTTGATCGCGAGACATTGGGTTCTCAGATTCAGGAATCTTTTGGTGTTCATAGAAATGGTCGAGTATTTGACGAACACCCATACATTGAAATTTTAAAAGAGGTAGTTGCTGGTTGGGAAGCTGGTGATGCAGACGCGATGGCAACTCATTTTGCTGAAGATTGTAAGTTTCATAGACTTGGCGATGGAGATGGCTATAGAGATAAAGATTTAGCCTTCAGAAAAGAAAGCTGGTCTGCGGGAATCGCTGGCACTAGTTCTCGTAAGATGAATGTTTATGGATATCCAGATGCTATTTATTATCAGAAAGGCGAAGGTGGTTGGGAGATTCTCTCTTGGTGGAATCACACCTTCGTGAGCGCTGAAACCGGTGAAGAGGATACAGTCTTTTTGCATCTTAGTCACTCATTTAATAATGACGGAAAAATTACCAGAGAAGTCCTCTGGGTAGATTAATAATCAATACAATAACCATGAAGAAATATCTTTTAATCGGCTTATGTGGTTCGCTATTGGCGAGCTGTATGCAGCTAGGTGAGGATGAGGTAAGAGAATTTGCCACCTCGCACATTGAAAACCAGATCGGCTATGCTGATGCTGTCGAGCCTTTCTATGCTGGCTTATCAGATGAACTTAAGGTATGGAATAATCCAGTTTGGAGAAATATGCCGCGAGAATATGAGAAAGATCCAGATAACGATGGAAGCTACTTCTATGAAGATTCTATCAAAGTAACCCTGCACGATGTTTACATGATGGGCACCCACGCTAATGTTATGGGAACGATTCAGTTTTACATCGCAGGAGTAAATACTACCTATAGAAACTTCTCCGGAGTAGTGACAAAGGAAGATGGTCAGATGAAGTGGTCGCGTTTTATGGCTGCGGATAATTCAGAGTTGGCTTGGGGATTCTTATGGCCAAGCAACGAGATAGAGGGAGGTTTGCAGCCTTACAATGAGATGCGTAACGCAATGATGAACTTAGATAACAATCGTGCTTTGGAACTCTCAGATTCCTTGGTTGCCGCTGATCCTTCTTGGGCAACCGCGCACCTTGGTCAGCTTCATTATTATTGGATGAACCAAGATGTCGAAAACTTTACTGCGGCACACGGTGAAGCCGTATCGAAGCTTGAAGGCGCAAGTAGAGCGGAGAAGCACTTTATTTTGTCTTATACTACCGATCGTGAAAAGTCAAATATGCACTTGGAGCAGGCATTACTTTTTGCCCCTGTTGACCCTATGATTCGTACATGGTATGCTTGGGGAGAAAAAGACGCGGAACGTGCCTTGGATATAATGCGTCATGCTTGGGCCCGTTTACCAGAAAACGGGGGGGTAAATAATATGATGGGTTACAAGCATATGGCTGCCGGTAATATGGATAAGGCTAAGCAACACTTCGAGATTTTCATGCGCGCTCATCCAGAGGTCGCTAATGCTTATGATTCGTATGCAGATTACTACCTCGCGGCAGGTGATACAGCCATGGCGAAAGAAATGTACATGAAGGCCTATGAGACTGATAATAACTGGATAGCTTCTAAAGAACGATCAGATGCATTATAAATCTCTTTTATGGATGGGTTCCGTAGTTACCGGACTTTTCCTTTCGTCATGTGTTTCGAATGAAACCGCCGAGTTGGACCAACGCTTTGCCAGAAACTGCGAAATCATTCGTGCGAATAACGCTGGATTTACTGGTGAAAACCAAGATTACAGTATGTACGCTGATGATTTCTTTATGGTCAATACAAACTTTAATGGTTCACCTGATACCCTTCGTCTTGCAGACCTTAAGGCCGAGGATGCGTATCTATGGGAAAAATATGATTTTGAATTCCTTGTAGAGCCAGTGCTGCTCCCTGGAGTGGATTCAGAGACGCAAGAGCCAAATGCCAGTGTACGCTTTTATGCGCCCATGAAGATCACCAAAGCAGCTACGGATTCTACGGAAGAGCGTACGGCCGTGGTGCGAATGTATGAGACATTTGATTTGAACGAGGAAGGCAAGATTATCATACAGATGTATTATGGTGATTTTACAGCTGCTGGAATCTACCTAAACAGTTAATTATGAAGAAGCTATTTCTAATGTGTAGTGTAGCTATTTTGGCGGCTGCATGTACTCAAACCTCCGAACCATGCCCACCTGAAAGAGAGCCCGTGGGATATAATGTCCTTGCGGATGACTTCCCAGGCGCAGTAATTGGCAACAATGAAACGGTCAATCAGTGGCGTCAATATTTGGAATACCATAACGAACGTAATTTTGACGGTATTGAATCAATGGATGCCGACAGCATTCGTATTTATCCACCAAATGGAGAATTAGTGGTCGGAAAAGAAGCGCATCGTGAGCAACTAGAGAAGTGGTTGGCCAACGAAGATGTTCGTTGGAAGCCAGTTTGGGGCACTTCGATAAAGTCACCAAACGACACTTCTGATGGAGCTTATGTAATAGCTGTTTCAGATTTATCTACTGTTCATAGCGACGGTTCTGTAGACCGGTTAAACAACATGTTTACGGCTTGGATTCAAGGAGGAAAGATTTGGGCATTTTGGATTTATGACCGAAAATTTGCTCCTGACGAATTAGCGAGCATTGAAGCCGCTGAGACAGAATAAATACCCCTTGTATGGATTAATGACGGAAGCCCCGGTCGCTATGCGGTCGGGGTTTTCTATTTCTGCCAATATTCTGTGTGACGTAGTTCCATGTCTGCGGTAAACCCGGCAAAGCTTACAGGGATTACTTCGTCGAAATAAAGGATAAGTTCGTCCTCTGTGAGCCTTAGGATTCTGAACTTTTGGTTGCCATTGAAATTGGCCTCTAATTGCTGTAAAACTGGTTGGCCAAAGGCATTGATTAGCTTGCGATCGAAGGACCAATCAATAGCATTTACGGCACCTATTACGGTAATCACACTATCGCTATCGATTACTAAGCTGGCTGCGTCTACAGTTTCACCAAGACTATCTACAACAAATGTGTTGTTCAATGTATCAAAGCTGCCAATGAGGTCTGTAATAGAGTGTGGATGTAAGGTGTCCCATAGACCTTGGGCGATGAGATGATTAGTGATTTCAACACCGTACCAATCTCCGTGGAGCAGTACTTCCATGGGCTGTACATTATCTGATTTTTTACAGCCTAGTAGAAGGAGTGCAGAGAAGAAGAATAGCTTTTTCATCGCAGGGCTTTTAAGGATAGTCCGTAACCAAAATAAACGCCATAAAATGGTCCATTTGTGCTTCCGGAGACTGAAAGATAGTGAATGAATTGGTTTGTCATTATTTCTTGGCTGTATCCGCCCACAATTGAATACCATCGGCCACGGATGTAGTTGTAGGCAAATTCTGAACGCGCGAAGAAGGTAGAGGTATTGTTAGGTTTGCCGTAGTTCCAGCTTTTGTATAGGGTCGGGGTGAGCAGGTAGGTGTAGCCCCCATCAACGTCGTTGAAGGTTCTACTGTAGCTAAGGCCTATTGGTGCTGAGAGGGCCCACGTGTTGGAGGCGCTGGACCATTTGGGCCCGGCGAGGGTAGTAATACGGATGTTGTTTTGTTCGATGTTCAGTCGAGAGGCACTAAGGTTGGAGGTGAAGTCGAGCTGTTGAGTTAATCCGTAATTACACACCGCAATTCCTCCAGTGCTAGCATTCAATCCACTGCCTGAAAATCCGCCTATGGCGATGTGGTGTTCCCTTGGGGCGAGAGAGGCCGCATTTTGGAATTCAGGAAGGGCAGTGGTACAATTAGAAAAAACAATACCCATTAGGGCAGTAATAAGCACTATAATTAAGGAGTTAGGCCCTTTCATTTGAATACGAACTATTGGTTTTGCTTGAAGTTCTTTGATGGTGGATTACAGAGACTTCAACCCCTTACTCAGTACCCAAGCGCTATGCCCGTTGCGCTTTACAATCTTACGTGCCTTAGTTGCTGTAGTTTTACTACCGTGAATACTATGGACCACATAAAATTTATTATTGTAAGGGGAGATAAAGGCTTTTGGAGCCCAAGCTCCTATGCCATCTAAAAAGGTTTGTGCGTGATCAACAGTATTAAATCCGCCAATGATAATGCTGTAGTTTCCGGAACTTACTTTAGGGGGTTCTTGGGCGGGAGCACTACTATTAGTTACAGCTATTGTTTTTGATTCTTCTTCCGTTTTCGGAGTTTCCTCCGCTTCAGACTTTGTCTTAGTATTTGCCTCTTCAGTCGCTACAGCTGTTTCCGGCGGAATTACTGTAAAAAGATGAAGGTTAGATGTGGTCCCTGGCCGCTTACTCTGAGACATTATCAGTGTACTGTCGTTTAAAACGATAACGGCAAAATCATCCCCTCTGCCATTATTTGGGAACTCCGTGATGGTAGAGTCTTTGGCTTGCCAAGCAAAGTTCTGTAAGCCATAATTTCTGGTGCTTCGGGAGAAGTAAATATTTAGGTTTTGTCCTGTGGAAGGGAACACTTCATCCAAGGCACTATTGACTTCTTTTACGGCAATTGGAGATTCCCATCCACCATCAAAGTTCATAGCACTTTTATATATATCGTAACCTCCTATACCACCATCAACATTAGAGGCAAAGTATAGGGTGTAATCTATGGGATCAAAATAAGGGTGCTGATAGTTTGCATTTTCCTCTATAAACGGGAGCTCTTTGGCTTCCTCACCGTTAAACGGGACAAAAGATAGAGTCATACCGACGTTTCCATTTTTATCCGCCTTGCTTCTGCTGTGACTCACAATCATACCTGAGCTATCAGGAATCAAAGCACACTGTCCGATATAATAAGGTAAGGATAGAAGGGCTTCAGGTAGTGTATAAGTCAAAGTCTTTAGATCTTTTAGTCGCAATAAATAGGGCCTCGCAAAAACTTTATTTGTTTCCGGGTCTTTGGCGGCAAGTCCATTGCCGCCGCGGTCAGAGAGGAATAATAGATGACCTTTACCGTAGGGGGTTGCCGCATAATCGTCTGCATTTGCCTCCCCTAATTCAAAATGATCAAGCGACTTTTCATCTTTTAACTCATCCAATATAACTTGGCTTTTTCCATAAAATGGCAAAAGCAGTACAGCAATAAATAGCAAGGTTAATCTTGAAGGTGTAGTGAGTAGCCGCATCATAAGAAAAGTCTTGGTGAAGTGAATGATTCGATACGAGGGGCAACGTTAAAGGCGATGCCGATAACATGACTTATTTGGGTAATAAATATGAGATCCGTTAACGGATAGTTATACTGGTAGAATACATGCCAATCTCTTGAAGGGTTGATTCTTAGCAATACCCCGGCTTCGTCAGCAGGGCTGTAATGAGCACCAACCCCCCATTTTTCTTGATTCTCGAAAAACAAATGGAAGTTTAAATCCGCCGGAGTATTTGTCGTAGCGCTAGCCAAAAAACTAGATCGTAATGACCATTGATTTTTTAGTGCCATTCGGTAACCACCAAAAATTTGCAAAACTTGAGCGGTAAAGTTGTTTTCATAAATTTTTGCGCGGTTGACATTTTTAAAGCTTACCCCCATATAGTAACTCTGAGTATTCAAAGTAGTACCGATATCAACATTTGCCATAATAGGCCCTTGTAGGTTGTAAATGTTTGGATCAACAAGGTCGTAATAGGTCTCGTCAAGAAGGTCAACAGCAGTGCGTCCCACTGTCACGCGAAGCCCGGTGCTGAGCTTCGTCAAATCGTTGACTTGTAAATGATATGCGCCACTTACAGCGGCATGATGGGTAATAGCAGGTCCTACCTGATCATTGATTAAGGTTAAGTTTAATCCTAGGCCTCTGAGATTATGGTAATCTATGCTAATTAAGCCCGTACGAGGAGCCCCGTTTAGTCCAGCCCACTGGGCATCGACTAAGCTTACGACGTGCTGGTCCTGCATCCCTGCGTGGGCTGGGGAAACGGCCACTGGTGTAAATAAATAGTTGTCCAGCGAAGGATGCTGTTGGGCCGAAATATAACTGGCCACTAGGAGTAAGGTAGCCGTAGCTAGGGACGCCAGGCGGTTGCGCTGTTTCATATACCTATAGATTCTTTTCATGGCCAATTATCGGTTAATATAGAGGTATCCGTTAAACTCTTGACTCGAGGTACCGCCCATACGTACGTAGTAGAAGTAAGTTCCGCTCGGAAGGATTTCCTCGGCATTATTTAAATACGTGTTTGTATTGGCACGTCCGTCGAAGTCGTTTTGGTAGTCGGTATTTTCATAGACCTTCAAGCCTAGTCTGCTAAAAATCACTACATGTGTACCCGGGAACTGCTGAATGCCTGGGATGACCCAGTAATCGTTATTACCGTCATTGTCCGGCGTCAAGACTGTCGCTGCTTCGAGGTCACAAACGTCCGCATCTAGGAAGTTCGGAATACCGTCGCCATCACAATCGTCGAAGCCGATGCCGTCGCCATTCGAATCAAATTCCATGGCGTCGGAGATGCCGTCATTATCACTATCGGTATCCTGTTGGTTCGGGATTCCGTCACCATCGGCATCAGCCATACCGCCACCTGCACCAGCAACGCCACCTTCATCGTCGTTCATAATACCATCACAATCTTCGTCGAGGGCCAGGATGAGAACGCTGTCCGTGGCTAAAGCGCCATTGGTATCAATGGCGGTAATGGTATACCATCCTGAGGTTAATGCTGTAATCGTATCCGTGCTCTGACCCGAACTCCAGAAAAGGCTTATTGGAGTAACACCACCTGAAGTAGTCGCATAGGCCGCACCATCAAGGTCGGTAGGGCAAATGTTATGACTTAATACAGTTGCGGAAATAGAGAAATAATTGGGTTCTGTTAAAATCACAGTATCCATCGTGCTACAACCGTTACTATCTACTACAGTGACGATATAAATACCTTCCGATAAACCGCTAAGGTCTTCAGTGGTTGATCCGTTATTCCAGGAGAAGGTATATGGAGCTGTACCGCCGCTGACAGACATATCTGCAGACCCGTCATTGGCGCCTTCCGTGCTCACGCCGTATCCATTGTAGTTGGAGGGTGTGATGCTGGTTATGAGCTGTATCGGTTCATTAATGGTAATACTGCCCATGGCCATACAACCGTTCGTATCGCTCACCTCCCAAAAGTAAGTGCCAGCTGCAAGGTTGGTCGCAGTGGCTGCAGCGCCTAGATTGATCCAAGTATAGGAGTAAGCTCCACTACCGCCGCTGGCATTGATTGTAGCCGTTCCGTTTGCGTCACCGAAACAAAGGGCATCAGTTGATGTGATGGTTGCTTGTACTACTCCGCCTGTAGGTTGGTTTACGGTGACGGGCACCTGAACCGAATCCACATTACCCAAACTATCGAGGCCGTAAAACCAAATTATTGGTGAACCTACATCCGCACAAGTAAATACCGTTTGCGAGAGCCATAGGGAATCTATACCGCTACAATCACTCGAAGCGCTGTCCACCATGGCGAGGGTTAGCGTATCAAATCCAGCTACATCGAGGGTCAAGATCACACTATTTGGGTAAAGTGAAGGTCCGTCCGCATCGATCACTGTGATGGTGAACCCTACGCTATCTTGGTTGCCAGAAGCGTCGGTCACGACATAAGCTACTAAATGCTGGCCTATACCAAAGTTACCCGAAGGAGTATTACTGTTGTAGTAGGTAGAAGTGTAGTTTGAACTGTTCTCCGTAACAGTTGGTGAAGCCCAAGCAAAAGCTGCAAAACAGCTGTCCGCATCTGCATTCAAGGTGGTATCGCCTTGACCCAAGGTGATCACTGGCGCTACGGTATCCTCCACTGTGGTGTAGAAGCTACAAGTATCGCCATTGCCTTGCAAGTCATAAGCGAAGTAGTCGATTTTAAAAAGCCCGATGGGCAAATAACCGCCGTTGGCCAAGCTGAAGTAGGAACTGTCCATACCACAGTTATCATAGACGCTGTCTCCGGTCCAAGTTATTTGGGTCCAGCTGCTGTCCGCATCAGCATAGATGGTCAAAGAGTCTGGACAATAGATTTCCGGCTTGATTTTTTCCGTGACGATGAGTTTCTGAAGGATAGAATCTTTGTTGCCGTTGACGTCGGTGACGAACCAATAAATATCATAATTACCAAGCGCGTAGTATGCATTGGCATCGTGGAACAAGGTGTCCACCCCACAAGCTTCCACAATAGGGGGAGGGGTAAAACTCAAGCTGTCGGTAAAGACCCCGCAGGCATCCACCCCTGCATAGATGGTCAGGGTATCTAAAGTGCCGGTCCAGGCCGGTGCTATGGTATCAATAACGGTGACCAGGAAGAAACAAGTATCGCTATTGCCACTTGGGTCTTGTGCGTAGTGGAACACGGTATCCACACCCACTGGGAAGAACGTACCACTTGTATCACTACGAGTATAGATGATGCTATCGCTGTTGTCGGTGGCCACAGGGCTATTCCAAACCAAGCTCGAGCCGCAGTTCAGGGCATCTATATATATTGTAGTGTCCATTAAACAGTTAGTGAAACTTGGAGCGAAGGTATCCTGTACCGCAACCGTGAAGCTGCACGAATCTGTATTACCGTTCACGTCGGTCGCTACGGTCCATACCGTGTGTAATCCCATGCCAAACCAAGTGCCGCTGGTATCGCTTACATACGAAGTATCCATGCCACAAGCGTCGTATATGCTTGCAGCTGTCCAACTATATTGTACACCTGAAGTATCAGCACCCACATAGAGGGTAGTATCGCCACCACACAAGATTTCTGGTCCGAGGGTATCGACGATGGTTACTATGGCATAAGCAGTATCACTTTGGTTGCCATCGGTTCCCACCAACATGACCGTATGGGCACCTAGGTCGGCACAAGTCCAAGCCGCCGTATCAATACTTAAGGTGAGGTTACAGTTGTCAGAACTTCCGCCATCTACATCTGCTGGCGTGATGGCGATATTGCCTAAACTATCCACTTGAACTGTGAGGTCTTGAGGGATGACCACAGGAGCTACACCGTCGCTGTCGCTCACGGCAATGCTCGCGGTACCTTGACAGCCTAATGGGTCGATGATGGTGACGGTATAGGTGCCGCTGGTTACGGCGGTGAGGTCCTCGGTAGTTTCACCGTTGCTCCAAACAAAAGATATCGGAGTTACAGTAGTGATTATAGTCAGATTAACAGAACCGTCTGCCGTACCGGGACAGCTAGCCGGTGAAGTAATAAGTGAAGCTTGTGGAGTAGGGTTGACATTCGCCGAAACAGGGAAAGAAGTCCATTGACAATTGTTTTGAGAAACGGCAACGACTTGGTAATGGGTAGTATCCGTTAAGGCTGGTGTGGTATAGGTGTTTCCGGTGGCACCTAGAATGGGCGTCCACACGTTGTTGATTAATGAATACCATTGGAACACGGTGGTTCCTGTGGTACTTACCCCAAAAGTGGCTGTGGTACCCTCACAGATATCATGGGATACTGGGCTATACGTAACGGTAAAGTCGATAGGATCATCGAGACTTAAGGTATTGCCGGCAGAGGTTTGACAGCCGTTGCCATCAGTCAAGATAAGATCAATGTAGTGGCCTTGCGTGAGTCCAGTGATTGTAGCGACGCTGCCTAGAACGTTCGCTGTTGCCGAGCCTCCTTCGTAGTTCACGGTGTACGCGCCATCGGGTACATTGGTCACATCAAAAGTGATGGTGCCGTCATTTGCGCTACATACTGTAGGGTTTGTTTTGGCAAAGTTCGTGGCGGCGAGTGATCCGCCTTTTGTTCCAGTAATGCTCACTGTTGCGTTGTTCGCGCCGGTTGAGCTCAAGGTAATGGTTGCTGGATTTGGTGCAGGGGCTGTACCGTCCATCGCTATGAAGATGGCCGTATCCAATGTACCGGTGCTATCTGCACCTAAGGTCAGGGCGGCACTGTAGGTTCCGTTTAGGGCGGTGCTGAGGCGGTAACCTGCAGGAGCCGTTATAACCAAGCTATCACTGAGTTTATCTGCTTCGACGAGTACGCTCTGTCCGGCACTTGGGAATCCATCACAAGTAAAGAAAGGTGTAGTAGTTCCGAAGGTATTAATGGTTGGAACGGTAGTTTCATTTGCGGTGGTTGGGAACCATGAAGTAGGATTGTCGCCTGTGATGAGGTAGCTCACTGGACCTGTGCCTGAAGCCCCGATGGTCAAACTAACGCTACTGCTGCTGGCATATTCTAGGGTCACGCGTGAGCGACCGTCGGTCCCTGGCGTGTTCGATACTGGAGAGGTGTTGGCGAATGATCCATCACCTGTTCCAGTCGAAGTGTAGCTCAAGAAAGTACTTGAACCCAGCGTATATCCTGAGAAACTTCCAGATTCAATATAGCGCCCTGAGGGTCCCACAGCATCAAGATCCCAAACCGTAAGGTAGAAATCTCCAAGGGTTGCAGGAACTGGAGAGCCGGCAGTGCCGTCTTCGATGAACAGGATGGTGTAGCGAATCAAACCATTGGGTCCTGTCCAAAGCACAGAAGGGCTGAAGTGCGCTGACGAGTTGCCATTGGTGGTGTTATCGAGGTCGAAATCCGAGATTAGGGCATTAGTCATAACGTCTATGGAAACGATCGCATCATAGGACGTGGCGCCAACGGTGACTACGTCATTATAAACACAAATTCCACCCACAGTTGTAGACGGATTTGAAGTGATGGGGTCGTCGAAAGATAAGGAACTGCCTCCCACAGAGATGGTCTGGGCGTAAAGGAAATTGGGCCATCCAAAAAAGCCCAATGCAAGGCAGAATAGGAACCGTTTTTTCATAAAACGAGTATTATGGGTCGTATAATACTTTAAAGATATGTGTTAAGTTAGAACACCAATTAAAAATAAGATGAACGCCCGCCCCGATTGAGCGAATGGGCGAGAATTTTTCAACCACAAAGTCTTATTTGAGATTTGAAGAAAAACAAGAAGTGTGGTATTTGTCACCCTTTGCAATCCAAGGGTTGTTTCAGTATAGGCTGTACGCATTGTACCAGGCCTGGCAGGGGATGCCAAGGCCGCTGGAACGATAGCCCGAAGACGGAGTGTGGGTTACTTCTCTAGGCTCTTCTATCGCTATATGTTGGCGTAGAACACCTTGGTATTTTCGTCCACTGGTGCACATCCATCATATCGGGTAGGTATTGGATTGTAGTTTACCACACCGTCTGTAGCGGCTTCCTCTGAAGTAAAATAGCACAGCAATGTCAAATCCTTAATGGTGCGGAAGAAGTGGTCGCCATCCTTGTGCGCCGCCTTATCGTAACCGCGTAAGAATTCCTCACGCTCCATCTGACTGGCTTCTTCAAAAGGACGGTCGATGGCTTTTTTACCTTCTACCGCGATTTCTTGAATACCGGCATTCAATTTCTCTTGCATATCCGGGTAATAACAATCGCGAATCATTACATCGATGAACGCACCGGTGCGGGCATCACGAGCACCAGCCGTAGTGGTGCGCGGGATGATGGTTTCAGCGATCGCATCCAAGATGGCCAAGCGTGCAGGTCCTGCCATAGTGGTATCTGGATCAAAGGAGCAGCTCTCCAACAAAACCGTTGGCGCTATCAAGGTACCTCCGATGGCTAGTGCCATGCGCTGTACCATTTGTCTACGGGTAAAATCTTTATCTTCCATAGTCAATCCTTTAGAGGTTACCTTTTTTCAATTCACTAACTGCATAGTCCGCAGCACGTGCAGTCATTGCCATGTAGGTCAAAGATGGGTTCACACAAGAAGCCGACGTCATCGCCGCGCCATCCGTCACGAAGACGTTCGGAGCATCCCAAACTTGATTCCATCTGTTCAACACAGAGTTTGTCGGTGCCGTTCCCATGCGTGCCGTTCCCATCTCGTGGATTCCCATACCTAGGGCATAGTCAGTCTCCCATCCGTATACATCTTTGAATCCAGCCGCTTCCAGCATATCCACAGCATCCTGCCTCATATCCGTACGCATTTTCAGCTCGTTTTCCTTCAGCTCAGCATCAATTTCTAATACAGGGAGTCCCCACTTATCAGTACGGGTCATGTCTAAACTGATCATATTTTCATGGTAAGGTAATACTTCCCCGAATCCGGTCATGCCCATGTTCCAAGCTCCAGGTCTACTAACACTATCTTTGAAATCTGCGCCAATACCCATCTCTCGTACTCCACGACGCCAATCGCTCCGAGAAGCAGCTCCTTGGTAGCCAAATCCGCGCAAATAGTCGCGTTTATCGTCACCCCAGTTACGGAAACGAGGAATATAAAATCCAGTCGGTCTTCCTCCGAAGTAGTATTTATCCTCATCGCCTTCCCAAGTGCCTCTGGCTCCAACACGGAAGTGATGGTCCATCAAGTTGTGGCCTAACTCCCCGGAGCTAGATCCTAAACCGCCTTCCCAAACATCGGTGGCGCTGTTCATCAAAATCCAAGTTGAGTTCAATGCTGAAGCATTCAAGAACACGATAGGCGCGGTATACTCGTAAGTCATGTTCGTTTCAGCATCCAAAACGATTACTCCTTTGGCCTTTTTGCCGTCCTTATCGTAGATCAATTCCTTTACAATACTGTGCGGGCGCAAGGTCAAATTCCCGGTAGCCATAGCCGCCGGAAGGGTAGAAGATTGGGTACTGAAATAGCCGCCATAAGGACAGCCCAACCAACATTTGTTGCGGTACTGGCATCCAGTACGACCTTTGTGTGATATTGCAATATTTGCGGTACGACCAATGATTAGTCGGCGCTTCTCATCAAAGGATTTACGTATGCGCTCGGCAGCCGTTTTCTCTACACAGTTCAGCTCCATGGCATGCAAGTATACGCTGTCGGGCAATACATCCATATCTTCATGAGACCCGCTCAAACCGGCATGGCGCTCCACATGCTCGTACCAAGGAGCTATGTCGTCGTAACCAATAGGCCACGGCGTGGCAATACCCTCTTTCTCATTGGCCAAGAAATCCTCGCGGTTCCAGCGGTAGCTCTGGCGACCCCACATGAGTGAACGTCCTCCGACATGGTAGCCACG
>Ga0160423_10003340_pt1 | contig 13370 bp, 18 predicted proteins | sample CRUFie14St8metaG_FD_108191 | JGI IMG/M metagenome (GOLD analysis project Ga0160423, IMG submission 108191) | Marine microbial communities from the Costa Rica Dome - CRUD Field 142mm St8 metaG | ecosystem: Environmental > Aquatic > Marine > Oceanic > Photic zone | place: Costa Rica: the Eastern...
CTGCCATCAACGTGCCATCGCCTGTATTCCTATACAAAGCAATGCCTTCAATATCTACAGCAGAGTTTTGAACGGACAAACGCCGTGCAGGCGATGACGTTCCTACACCAACTTTACCCGAGCTGTCAATCAATATTGCATTGCTACCAGCAGTAGACAGACCAATACTATTAGTGCCTGCATAATATAAACCGTTATCCGTATCACCACTAAACGTATACGCAGGTGCAGCAGCTGTGCCTGAAACTGCTTCAATTGGTGTGGTCACAGTAAGACCACTAATGCTTAGTGTAGGTTCTTCAAGAGAAGTACATCCTGTAATTGCACCGTCGCCGCCGAGTCGTAATGTCATTGTTCTTTAAATTAAACGATGGACCAGTTTTCACCAGTGCCAATAGTGACAGTGACACCAGAATTTAAATAAATAGGACCACAACTAGTGGCGTTTTCTCCTGACGGCAGAGTGAAACTTGTAGTTACATTCTGCTCATTCAATAGGAATACTCTATCACCGCCAGAACCAGTTGCTCCTCCACCAAGGATTGCCCAAGTTCCGTCATATCCTTCAAATTGATTAAGAGTAGTGTTGTACCGGATCATGCCGGTAGATGAAGTTCCTGGTCTAGCAGCTGTTGTACCAGACGGAATTTTTAATGCTCCACTACTAAATAAGTGTGTGTCTCCATTACCTGAAACACGTACCCATTCATTACCATTAGCAGTGACTGAAATAATATCAGGACCAGCTGTAAAGATGCCCGTATTTTCGTCATCAATAAAAGTAATTGACGGTTCAGTAGCACTGCCGCTTTCAAAATAAATTCGATCAACACCAGATAATGTTCCGGTAACTGTTAAGTTTCCGACAATTCCTGTTGTAAACCTGCCAATAGCACCTGAAATGGTGCCGCTATTAGTTGTAATATTTCCTGTTACGGTGTTGTAGTCACCACTATTTGTAATATCACCTTGAACATCTAAGTCACCATTGATGATGACATTACCACTAAAAGTAGGATTACGTAGAAGTCCTGAGACAGGTACAGTAACACTTGCCTCGTTTGGTGAAACGCCTGTAGTAAACGTTATAAAATCAACGCGAACCTCGCCAAACTGTGGCATGATTAAAAGATCTCAGCTACTACTTTTAAATACATTCTAACTCAGTTACCCCAAATTGTTAGGACCGCACCGTAGACACCAGAAGAGATTGTTATTTTCCTGCTTGCACCTGCAGTAAATTCAATTGCATCTCCGGAGCTACTGTATAAACCTGTATTAGCGTCATCAATAAAAGCAATTCCAGGATTAGCTTGATCCCCTGAAGGGAAGAAAGCTTGATCTCTACTTAATAATCCACTCTGGAAATAAGCTTCTCCACTTACATTTAAATCTCCGCTAACAGTTAGATTATCTCCAACAATAAAAATATCATCAATATAAAGATCGTTGAACTGACCTGTTGTAAATGTTGCTGTTTCTCCAGTAACAGTAGTACCAGAAATAGTTCCAGTTACTGTTAGGTTTTGTCCGATAAGAATTCCGCTAACAAAATTACTTGTTCCGGTAACTGTAATACCTTCACGGAATACACTAGATCCATTAACAACAACACCGCTATCAAAGACCGAATTGCCACTAACTTCTAGGTCTCCACTAACGGTAAGATTATCGCCAATAATAAAATCATCATCAACAAATAAATCTTGGAATGTACCTGTAGTAAATAGAGCTGTTGTGCCAGTAATCGTGGCACCAGAAATAGTAGATAAACCTTGAAGTGTATTAGCAATGACTGTTAATCCTGTAACAGTACCTGCAAAAGCACCGCTGGCTGCAGTAATTTCTTGTACAGCATCAATAAATTCACCGGAAATTCGATAGCCAGTAATCGTATTACTGACAAATAAATCACCAGTAATTGATATCTCACCACCACTAATTACAATGCCACTGATTGTACTAGTCCAAATGGGTGCTTCACCAGCTCCTTGTGAAACTAAAACTTGTCCGTGAGCACCGTAGTTTTCTCCTGAGATTCCTAGGGCACCATAACGACTGATACGAAAACGTTCCTGACCACTAGTAGTAAAGCCTAGATATTTATCTTGTGCTGGATTGCCATCTATAACTCCGGTGGTAATAAAGATACCTGTATCATCTTGTCCTTCAAAAGTAATAGAAGGTTTTAATGCAGTCCCAGAAGCAAATACACCAGTTTGTGCATTGACTGTTGTTCCTGAGAACGAAGTGCCTGTTACGTTAGTAAAGACTCCACTTGTTCCTGTAAATGTTGTAAAGGAAGCTGTAGTACCCGTAGCAGTTACAAAATGTCCGCTTGTTGTAGAGACAGTTGTTCCTGTAATAGTTCCACTTACATATACATTGTCACCTGATAAGGTGCCAGTAATTAAAGGAGAGGTAATAATAGTATCAAAATTACCTGATTGGGCCGTAATTATTTCACCGCTTACTTCTCCTGTAATTGTTACACCTGAAGCAAAATAACCTGAACCACTAATAAATAAATTTTCTAATACAGTAAAGCTACCACTAACAGTTTGGTCACCACTAAATTGTAAGTTTGCTGCAGTTAATGTTTGCGCTTCTAACGCTGTAAATAAACCAGAAGCACCCGTAATAGTAGTGCCTGATAGATGAGTAAAGAATCCAGATGTGCCTACAGTTACTGCAAGATTTGCAGTATCACCAGTAATTGTAGTTCCAGATAAAGAAGTAAAGTGTGAACTAAAGCCGGTAACATTTAAGAATTGACCGTTGTCACCTGTAATTGTTGTACCAGATAAATTTGCTACATCAATGAATGTTCCTGTTGTTCTTTCAAAGAAAGCAGAATTACCGGTGATGGTTGTACCAGAAACCTGTGTTGTAAAGACAGCTGTTTGACCTGTAAGTGTCGTATATTTTCCAATATCACCTGTAATTGTTGCACCAGAAATAGTACCTGTTGCATTAATATCATTACTATTAATAGTGCCACTATGAGTTAAAACTCCTGTAAATGTTGCATTATCTACACTAAGAGTATCTATTTGAGCTACTTGTGCGTATAAATCGTTAATTTCAGCATCAACAATAATTCCAGAAACAACGCCAAAACTTTCTCCAGTTACCGTGGCTCCTGACATTGTGTCAAAGAAACCAGTAACAAAATCTATTGTTGTGCCAGTGGCAATTAAAAAGTTACCTGAACTAATTTCAATAAAGTCGGCAACAACATTATTGACTTCAATTTGACTGCCAGTAATCGTTCCTGTTATGGAAAAACTTCCACTGGTTACTAAGTCACCACCGACAATAACTGCTTGAAAATTTGAATCACCACTAACTGTAAGATTATTAAGACTAGTCTCTCCGCTTACACCCAGATTACCTGTGATGGTAATATTATTATAAATAGGATCTTCTCCTACATTGATATAATATTCATCTAGGTACTGCCTAAAACCACTAAAGGTAATCTTTTTATTTCTTAAAGCAGGGTCAACTTCAAAGACATGAACCAGGGTCAGAAGATCTGCATTGGCAATATCTACCGATTCAATCGTCGGAAATTGTGAGATCTTTCTATTTGCCACCTATTTATAAAGTCAAATCCTAACTGATATTATAGGACTGCTTATTTATCGCGAATTTCAATTCGAGGTAAAATATCTGTTGCAAATGACCAGATACCTTGTACACCTAAAACAAGGCCACTAGCAAGAGCAAAAATAACTAAAATTTCTGCCAAAGTTAAATTACGTCTTACGTAAACAATTTTAGGTTCTACTTGCATCTGCTGCGGTTGTTGTACTTGAGGAACAGGAGCAGGTGCAGGCGCTTGAGTAACTTGTTGAATAGCCTGTTGCAAAGCTTCTTTTCTCATTGCTTCAAAATCAGGCACATTAAATTGAACTCCTGGTTGTTGCGGTTGGGGAGTTTGTGATGCCATTGCTTGATCAAACTCTGCTGGATTTTGATAACGAGGTCCAGTTGGATCTGTAAAATAATTATTTTCTTGCGGCATTTGCCCAGGAGTTACGTATTGTTTGCTGGAAGGGACTTGATCTTCCATTAGTACTGGGTTATTGTTCATTGGAAGTGTAGCATTAATCAAAACTTTTTGCGATGAGCAAAACTGAAACAAGTGGGATTGTTAAAGCATTAAACTCTGTTACAGCTGAATTACGTGGAATTCGAAATATTTTATCTTCAATGTGGCACAGTCGATATCAAAACGAAGAAACTGACCTAGTGTCGCCAGAGGTTTATTCTGATGAATATATTTCTACTGAAGAGTGTGCGCGTCGTTTAAATGTAACAGATCAAACAATTAGAAATTGGATTCTACAGGGCAAAAAAAGAAAGGATTTTGGTTGGCAACAAGGGGTGCATTACATTGTCATGCCTGTTGGAACTCATAAAAAAATGATTCGTATTCCTTGGAACCAGCTTATTCTTTCTTACAGGAAAGGAGAAGATGTTAATCTAAGAACATTTGATCCTATAAATTCTGTTGATTTATATTCCGGTGATTCACGCAGGAATTTAGATCATGTACCTGATCCTTCTGTTCCTAATGTAGAAGATTAAAATGACGCATCGTTTTGATGGAATAAAAATAGCTGAACTTACTTTTGATAATTATCAAGAGAACCTACCAAAAAGCTTAGCTGCTCAAGTAGAAAAATTTTTACCACCTCAAGGTTCTTTTGATGAAAATATTATGCGTCGTTATATCCAATCAATTCGTGACTTTGAATTAGAAGATCCCAATAGCAGCATGACGCTTGCAAATAGATTGCGTTTAGCTTTTCAAGATATGATGCCGGAAACAATATGCAGTCGTTTCCCTAATGCAGATCTTCCTTTAAAACGTCGTCTACGTTGTGTAGCTGAGTATTTAATTCGTTCTGGTGAATTTGATAAAGTAAAAGATGAGAACGGAAAATTAATAAAGAAACGTGGTATCTTAGGAAAAATGGTTGTTATTTATCAGCCATTACCAAAAATGCTTTCAATACTTCAAAAACAAAAACTTTTAAAAAATGGATAGACGCGAAAAACTTCTCACTGCTTTGTGTGGAAAAGATCTTGATGGCAATAGCGTGAGATATGCTGATGCAACCATCAAGTTAATTCTTGGTGATATGGGTAAAGAATATATGAAGTTCTGGGAAATTGAAGGTCCAGGAGCTATGTGTTTTCAGCCAAACAGTACAGAGCGTACAATGTTTTGGTTGACTTTAGGTGAGCTGCACAATGCTAAAGAAGAAGCAGAATCATCCAATCAAGAAGACCTTTCTGAATCTTTCAGACGAATTTTAGAATCTGTACAAAAGATTGATCCTACAGCAGGTGCTGGTTATATTCTTAACGACCACCAGGGGATGCGTTATTTTTATATTGATTACAATAAAGAATCTGAGTAATGGGTCTTAAGCGAGGTAACGTACGCTCAGAAGAATTTGAATGGATTACCAATCGTGATTTGGTTGACTCTGCCCATCTCCTTATGGGTCAAATTGACCTCGATCCAGCTAGCTCTACATTTGCTAACGAATACGTCGGAGCAAACCATTACTACACTCCAAAAGAAGACGGCTTAAATGAAGAAAAATGGTTTGGAAATGTTTACTTGTTTCCACCTAGTCAATCTTATTTTTGGCACAAGAAAAGCCAACGTTGGAAAATAACTAGAGGTTTATCTCCGACACTAACCTCAGGCCATGCTTTGTGGTGGAGAACATTAAAACGTAAATGGTTATCTGGAGAAATTGAACAAGGTTTATATTTTTCTAACTTTATTGACATGACAATGTACTGCCAGGATATTTTTGATTATCCTGTTTGCATTTTAAAATCTCGACCTACACTAACTCGTCACTACTATGCTGACGATAAAATTTTATCAAGAAACACAGGCTGTAGCTTAGTTGTTTATTTGCAACCAAGAAACAATATAGAAGAAGCCACTCAAGAATTTATTAATATTTATTCTGAAAAAGGCAGAATTATTGTGTAAAATATTTGAACTGAGTTTTAGTTATGACGGTTTTAAGCGATAAAGAAATTCGTGTATTTGCAGAGGAAGGAATGATTACTCCCTTCCAACCTTCTTTAATCAATAAGGAAAATGAAGTTCCTATTCTTAGTTATGGTCTTAGCTCCTATGGTTACGATATTAGGTTATCGCCTAATCAATGCCTGTTATTTGGTGGTGTCCCGCACGGTATGTGTGATGCTAAAAACTTTGATCCTGAAATCCTAAAAGAAACTGAACTTCATGAGGATGACCACGGACGTTATTTTATCTTACCTCCTTTTGGCTACTGTCTTGGCGTTGCTGTTGAACGCCTGGCTTTACCCCGAGACGTTACCGTGGTTGCTGTGGGTAAAAGTACATACGCCCGCGCTGGAATCATGGCGAACATTACTCCAGCAGAAGCTGGTTGGGAAGGTCATTTGACATTAGAAATCAGTAATTGCACTCCTTTATTCAATAAAATTTATGCTAATGAAGGAATTTGTCAACTGTTATTTTTCCAAGGAGAACCTTGCGAAGTTGATTATCAAACACGCAAAGGAAAATATCAGAAACAACCTTATGAAGTAGTCTTATCTAAGGTTTAAAAACCAAAATAATCTAGATAGTTGTATGCTTTTCCTGTACGCTGTCCTGGTTTATTTGCGTAGTTAGTAGCACCAGCTGTTCCAAACGGATCTCCTTCAATAAAAGCTGGTGTTTGTCCTTGCCTATCTGTATATGGCTGATCGTAATTCATCTTCTGCCGAAACTTTCCGGCTGATTTCTTTGCTCTCAAAAACTTTTCAACACGATCTTGCTGTCGCTCGTTGCGAATGTCCCCAGCATACGCAGTGCGTTTCTCATCATCTCCCAGACGGCGAATATCTACGTCATACGCTCTCTCAGGAGTTAGATCATTAACAAACCCACCAGAGCTAGCTGCCACTATTATCTTTAGAAGTTATCATAGTTGAATTATAATTGAACTTAACTAATGAGAATAAAACGACATGGATTTTTTATCCTCCTTTATTAAGGACAATGATGAGCTAAAAACTCGTTTAGTTACTATTTCTGATTTTGGACAAGAATTAGATAATGAAAATAATGATGTTCCAGTGTATGATCAATTTAATAGAGGACTTGCAGTAACACAAGAAATGCGTCCTCGTACTAACTTAGCTATTGATCCAGAGGAACTACAACGATGCGGAGTAACGGGAACAATTCCGAGTGCGGAACAAGGAATAGCAATGGGAGCAATGCCACAACCACGACAGTTGATGGTGGATATGGGCGACTTCGCTCCGGAGGAAATGGAAATGGACGAGAAAAAACAAAGAAAGATGAGAGCTGGTTTGAACCAGTAATTTCAGAAGAAGAAATATCAGATTGCCCTGGAGGTATTTGTCCTGTGCCTTGGGCTGTTGATACAAGTGATGATAAAGATGAAATAACGTATGACAAAAAAGTATGGAATACCTATGTAAAAAAACACGAAGAAATTTTTGTTGATAATGTTAATCACCCTTCTCATTACAACAACGCAGGAATTGAGTGCATTGAAGCCATCGAAGCACAGCTAACGCCAGAAGAATATAGAGGCTACCTAAAAGGTAACGTAGCAAAATATGTTTGGCGCGAAAGGCATAAAGGGGGTATTGAATCACTTAAGAAAGCACAGTGGTATTTAAATAGACTAATTAATTTAGAATAATAATAATGGATACATTTTTCTAAAGCCTAAAAGTAAACCTAAGGCTAATCCCAACACTGCAATTTTTTCTAAAAAGGACTCAACCAAAAAAAGGACTTAAGTCGTCGTCATCTTCATCTTCGTCTTGATTAGCCATGATTGTTAGGGCTAGCTGAGCTAGCTCTATATCACTTGGAATATCAAATTCTAATTCAATATTTTCAGCTTGTAGCAAATCTTTTACAGCTTGTATCTCTAAGAGACGCTGATGATATAGGTTCAATAGAGCAATATATAGCTGATCCCAGGTTAATTCCTGTGCTTCTAATTCAGCTTTGCGCATGGCAAGCTGCAAGTGTAATGGCAATTCAAACTCTTTAGTAGATGTTGAGTCACCCATCCGATTAACCTTTACTCTACTTATTCTAGTGTATAAATTTACTTTTGAAATTCAAAAATAAAACGCAAATCTTCTTCAGTCAAATCAAAGTCACCACTGTATGTCACATTAAATTTATTAGCAAATTCTGACAAAACATAAGGGTTTATTTCTGTCTCAAGCTGTCTAATAGCAGCAACTTGTTCTGGTGAAGCTGAATAATTTCTAAAAGCTTTTAACAATAAGTTTCCAGGGAGGCTCTCTGAATCTAAAAACAAACAAGCTTCTTGTCGTCTTCTATCTAATAAACCACCAATTACTTCATGCTCTTCATTAAAAATCCATTTACCAAACTCTTGAGCTGCTTGTGCATAATTTTCATTTTCACATAAATCGATAATGGGACTATATAAAAAAGAATCCCATCCTACTGAATGAATAAATGAAATTAATCCTTGCTTCATATCAAGATCAATTTCAAGATTTAACTTATCAATTTCTTCTGCAATAATATTTATTTCATAAAGCAAATACTCTAATGCTTTTTCTTTAGTACAACAATGCCCTTGTTTAACCTGAGACCCGTCTGGATAAAATTGTGTCCCATATCCAAAAGTATAAGGACTACCTCCAGTAATAGGATCAGGGTAAGCCTTCTCGTTAAAACCTTCAAAGGCTTTAATTATAGAAATAGCATCTTGGTAAAGATACATTAGAGCTTTGCATATCTTTATACTATATATTATTTTCCTTGTCCATGGAGTTTTTTGCGTCCATGATTTGGGCGGGAATGTTTACCTTGTCCTTGTTTTGTTTTCTTAGGCTTTCCAACAACGTATCCACCGCCTTTGTTCATGTGTCTAAAGAAGCTTCACACAGTATACTAAATAAAAATAATTTTAGTTGTTGATATTTTTCTTGTTCTTCTGGCAAACCTCCAGGCCAATATTTTAAAGCTTGACATACTGCTTCATATAATGCTCTTACATCTTCAAGAGGTATTTCTATTTTTACAGTTACCATTTGACTTTATGGCTCCAATATCGAGCACTCATTTTACTTGGTTTGCTATCCTGAGCATTATGTCTCGCATAATATGACTTCTTACGTGCTTTCTCTTTGGCTGTTTTCGGATTTTTGCCAGCACCCTTTACACCCTGTTGACCGAAACGAATTATTTTTTCTTTCCCATTTTCACAAGCTTTTACAACGTGTGATTTAGTTTTATGTCCAGGAGTTTTTTTAGGCTTATTACAAGCCATTTTGTCTTTATTTAACTTTGCAGCTTTAGCTGCTTTTTTATATTTTTCTGCCATTATGAACTAAAGAAAGAAGTATATTCTTTAATATAATCCCTCCCAGCGTCACTATAAGAATCTTCTGGTTCATCAAAAAGAGTAAAGTAATTTGAATCTTCTTTATCTTCACTCTTATATCCTCCTGTATTAAATACATCATCTGATTCTCCAAAGAAACTACCTACTTGTGATAATGCTGTAAAAGGATCATCGGAAATAGATTCTAAGCTAAATCCTCCACCTCCAGCCATTCCTTGTGTGATGAATTCAATATCTCCTCTATCTGCATCAGGCATAAATTCTGCAAAGAATTCGTCTTGTGTACCTGAATATCCTGCATCACTAAAAATTTGAAATAAAGCAGTTTGCCCTTCTGGGTCTGTAGGATTAGCATCTTCTTCTCTTTCTATATAACTAACACCTATACGCTCTTGTGTTGGTGTTAATTTTTTTTCATTTAAAAATTTAATAGTTTCTCTAATCTCTTGTGCTGCGCCTGTTCTTGTAATATCAATAATATAATCTTTAACTTCTTCTAGAGAAGCATCCACTTCCATTCCAAACTGTTCGAGAACCTCTTTCCATTCAGGATTATTTTCACTAGGATCAATACCTTTTAAAACTGCATCTGCAAATTCTTCTGGTGTAGTAAAAGAAGAAAATACAGCACCATCTAAATCTAATTGTGCTTGATTAACTGCTGGTATTACTTCATTAGCAATATAGTTTTCAATATCAGCTACGCTAGTAACATCTTGTGCTGGATCATAAAAAATAGGCTTGCCATCTGCATCTTGTCTTAAACCTCGACCTATTATTTCATAATGCAATTCTGCAAATTGTTTTTTATCACTTAAGTTTTTACCATAGTGATATGCATAATCGTTCCAGGTAAGTCCTTGGGGGTTGTAATCACTTACCGTGCCTTCAATAACTGCATTTCCATTGGCATTAGCAGCAGCATAATCAGCTTGAACAACTTCAGCTTGCCTTCTATAATCGTCATCTTTAATACCCGTAATGTTTGGATCAATAGCAACTGTAGGATCAAAGTAAAAATCAGCATCAAAAGATCGAGTACCTATTCCTTTAATTTGTTCTAATTTTGCTGATGCATATGCAGAAGCAGTATTTTTTAATGCCATCATGGCATCTTGTGTTTGAAAAACGTTCTGTTCATCTTCATCTAATGTGTCTAAATAAGATATAAATTCATCCATTGACTTTGATTGATCAAAACGCGGTTTAATATAATCTTCAATAAATAATTCTTTAAATTCATCTTCAATTGTATAGATTTTATTAATTTCACTATCTGCGCCTGATAATAGTTCGGCTGCCTCTTGTTTATTTAAATCACTATCTAAATCATATTTATCTAATAAAGCTTGCCACGTAAATGGACTTTTAATATTTAACGCATCTTGCCTGTTTGTTCCTATTGGAAGGTTATTTGCTTTCATTAAAGCTTTCCATTCTTCTGTAAGTGCGCCATCTTCTCCTCGATTTGTATTTTCTATACTTTGTTGAAAAGTAAGCCATTCTGTTTCATCTAAAATAGGGTCTAAATTTTCTATATCTGCTTTTAATTTTCCTGTAATTTCTTCCATATTTTCATAACGTTCCAGCAATGTTTCATCAAACCATTTTTGCCAATTAAATACACTGCTGTTATTAGATATTCCTGTTACATTACTTAAACTATCTTCCAGAGATTCTGTCATTGCGTCTACATTTACACCTGCCATTGACAGATAACCACCTATCCCACTATCCCCAATTAGTGAGTTAGCAAGACTAGCGTTTGCACCATAAATTTCATTAAAGCCTGGTAGGCCCTTATACATATTTAATTCTCTTTCTCTTTTCTTTTCTGCGTCTAATTTTGCTACAGATGTTTCCAATAAATCTAAAGCTAAAGCTTTAAACTTATCTTGTTCTTCTAAATCTTTTTTACCAAAGATATTAAATATGCTGCCTTCTAAAACACTGACACCATTCGCATTGAGTTTAGGAGTTCTGTTACCAAACTCATCTACTTCATAAATAATATTGCCATCTGCATCTTTTTCAAACGGTTCATTCCATTCAATAGTAGGGCGACCACTTCCTGAACTTGTTCCCGTTAAGCCTAAATAGTCATCTCGATAAGCTTCTCTTTCGCCATCTGATAATTCATTCCAGCCTTCTGCATACTTTTCAGCATTTTCTGCTGCTTCTGCTGCATTACCTCTATTGTTTGCATCAGAATAACCAGAATTTTTACGGTCTGTATAGACACCTTGAAGATATAAATTTATATTTGCATCAGTATTTGCACCACCTCCGTATGGACCAACTTTGTCTAAATCAGGTAAAGTAAGTCCTCTTCCAAGATCAACTCCTGTTAATGATGAACTCCAATCATTTAATGCGGCTGCTCCATAAGTTGTTGTTTTATAATACTCAGGATCAAAACCCTTACCGTCAATTTTATAACTAGGAGGTTGTGCAAGGTCACTTGCATTTACTGGAGTTATTTTATTTTGTAAATAAAAACCTGAAAATAATTCTGCATCCCCATCTAAATTTCCTTGACTATCAAGTCTTGCAATATCGTCAATATAATTTGCAGGTAATGCTTTAATAGCACCTTCAACTAAATTTTTAAATACTTCAGGTCCACTTTCTGCATCATTAAAACTTTTAGCAATATTGTCATAATTTTGTTGTAAACCTGTGCCAACAAATTCTTTGTCATATGTTAATTTGCCATCTTTAATTTGAAATTTATTTCCAGGTAAAGCTCTAGCTTCGTTTTTACCATAATTATTCCAGTGAAATTGTCCATAAGCATTTGCAGCTTTATTGTATGAATCTTCATTTACAAAACTGCTACCATCTGAAGTTAATACAGCTGAGTGTTTTGTTATATTTCCATCTGTACCCAACATTTCAAGTTCACTATATGTTGCAAGGCCACGATCCTTCCCAGGAGGATTTCCAGGTAAATTACCAGTTCCATTGTGCCAATCAAAAGCCATACGGCGTTTAGCTGCATGGTTAACTAATTCATTTTGCCTTTCTGTACTAAGGGTGGCAAAATTTTCAAGTCCTGCTGCAATATCATTGCCAGGTAAATCTTTAATGGTTTCATAAAGCCATCTTCCTTGTGGAGTGTCTCGCTTTATAACTGTTTTTTTTGTATAAACATTTACCCCACCTACTGAATAAGCAAAGTTTGTAGTTTCTTCAAGCCCACTTTTTATCCAATTTGTAAATGTATCTTTATTAGTATTCTGATTATTCCAAACAGTATCAAGAAATGTCCCATGTGCTTTATAATATGTGTTCCATCCTCTTGCTTTTGCTTCTTCATTATTAACAGTATCTCCTAATCCATTAATTAAAACATTATTCGGTTCTCTTCCAACATATTGTCCATAAAGATTAAGAGCTTCCATTATGCAGTTGCTTTATTACTCATATAAGTATCCACTAATTCTAAAGTATTTGACTTGATCCAATTAATAATTGCCGTAAAATTATTTTCATTAAAAAAATTTTGTTTTCTATACCAGCTTTCCATTGGTTCACTTCCTTTATTCGAATTACACCTAGTACAAGCAGGTACTAAGTTATGTCTATTGCTACATCCTGACTTATATTTTGGAACAATATGATCCAAAGATGTTGCTTTTGCTCCACAATAGGCACATTTATATTCCCAATCTTTGTATATTTCTTCTCTAAATCTTTTTTTAGCTAATCGTGGTGTTAGTTCAACGAGGAGGGCGAGAGGTTCGTGCTCCGTTCTGAACATGTTTTATTAGCCGTTATCTTATTTTAAGTGAACTAAACTTTATAAAAAATAACCGGCCTTAAATTAAAGTAAATACGGTTGACGTTTTGTATAACGAACTTAACTTGTGTATGTAGTTTCTACACGATCATGCAAAACAAAGTCTGGTGTTCCGTTAAGGAAAC
>Ga0160423_10003341_pt1 | contig 13366 bp, 9 predicted proteins | sample CRUFie14St8metaG_FD_108191 | JGI IMG/M metagenome (GOLD analysis project Ga0160423, IMG submission 108191) | Marine microbial communities from the Costa Rica Dome - CRUD Field 142mm St8 metaG | ecosystem: Environmental > Aquatic > Marine > Oceanic > Photic zone | place: Costa Rica: the Eastern...
AGAGGCTTCGTCTACCCGGCGAACAAGGTCGCGAATGTCATCAGTAAAGTCGCGCATCGCACTCTCTCGTCAGGCTGCGCCGTGGCAGTTCTTGAATTTTGAACCCGAACCACAAGGACACGGAGCGTTTCGAGGTGTCTTCTCGAACGCGTCTTTCACGACCGTCTGCTGCTTCGCCGCAGGAGGGGGCGCAGCCGTCGGTGCCGGGGCACCTGATTCTTCCGCGACCGCCGCTGCCCTAGCTGAGGCAAATCCGCTCTCGTTCGACGACTCGCTGGAGGTCTGCTGCATATTCAGCACCTTCGGCGTGAGCTGAGGCTCGTCGGGCTGAGTGACCTGCACGTTCATTACGTAACGCACAAAATCTCTTGCAATGCCGGCCATCATTGCGCCGAACATCTGGAAACCCTCGCGCTGCCATTCGACAAGCGGGTCTTTTTGACCCATCGCTCGAAGGTTGATGCCCTCTTGCAGGTAATCCATCTCTTCGAGGTGCTCTCGCCAACGCTGGTCGATAATGCGAAGCATCACTTGGCGTTCGACCTGACGCATGACCTCTTCGCCAAGTTCAACCTCGCGCTGCTCGTAATGGTTGCGCGATTCTGCGAGCAGCACCTCGATGACTTCTTGCGAGGTATGAAGGCGCCCGAGCTCTTCCGACGTTGCGGTCGTTGGCCAATACAACGCAGTTTCTTTCAAGAGACCGTCAAGATCCCACTCGTCGGTGGCTGCCGACACACAGTGAACGCCAATGAGATCAGCGACGGCGTCATCGAGGTATTCGTAGGCAGCAGAGCGCAGGTCGGCCCCCTCAAGAATCTGATCGCGCCGCTGGTAGATGATCTTGCGCTGCTCGTTCATCACCTCGTCGTATTTGAGGACGTTCTTACGAACTTCGGCGTTTTTCTGCTCGACGGTGGTCTGGGCACGTTCAATGGCCTTCGTCACCATCTTGGCTTCGATCGCCTCATCTTCATCGAAACGCCCCATTGCCCACTGCAGGGCGCCGGTGGCGAATAACCGCATCAGTTCATCATCCAGGCTGAGATAGAAGCGACTTTCCCCGGGGTCTCCTTGGCGACCAGAGCGTCCACGCAACTGGTTGTCGATACGGCGGCTGTCGTGGCGTTCAGAGGCAATGACGTACAGGCCGCCGAGCTCCCTTACTTTCGACCCCTCTTCACTGCATTCGGTGGAGAACCGGTTGAGGTGATGCTCGTAGCGCTCGAAGGCGGCAACTCGTTGTTCGCGGAAGTCGTCGGGCATGTGCTCCAACGGCTGTGGAAGTGCGAAATCATCGACGAGTAACTCTTCGTCGAAGCCTTCCTTCAGCACCTCTCTCCGAGCGAGCAGTTCGGCGTTGCCACCGAGAAGGATGTCGACACCGCGACCTGCCATGTTCGTTGCGACCGTGATCGAACCAAGCCGGCCCGCTTGAGCGACGATTTCTGCCTCTCGGGTGTGTTGTTTTGCGTTCAACACCTCGTGGTCAATGCCACGATCCCTCATCATCTTTGAGAGCAACTCGCTCTTCTCGACCGAGACCGTGCCGACGAGCACCGGCTGGCCAGTCTCATGGCGCTCGACAATGTCATCGATGACGGCGTTGAACTTTCCGACTTCGCTTTTGTAGATGAGGTCTGCCTGATCGAGTCGAGCAATTTCTCGATTCGTTGGAATGGGAACGACACCGAGACCGTAGGTATTCATGAGCTCAGCCGCCTCGGTCGAGGCAGTACCGGTCATACCGGCAAGCTTGTCGTACATGCGGAAGTAGTTCTGCAAGGTGATCGTTGCGAGGGTCTGATTCTCCTCTTTGATCTTGACGCCCTCTTTTGCCTCGACTGCCTGGTGGATACCTTCAGACCAACGGCGACCCTCGAGAATTCGACCGGTGAACTCGTCAACGATCTTTACGTCTCCGCCTTGGACGATGTAATCCTTGTCGCGGCGGTACAACTCTTTCGCCTTCAACGCCACCGTGAACTGGTGGACGAAGTTTGCCTGCACGTCGTCGTAGAGGTTCTCGACTCCGAGGGCTTGCTCGACCTTTTCGATGCCGGGCTCGAGCGGAACAACAACTCGCTTGTCTTCTTCAACCTCGTAATCAACGTCACGGGTGAGGGTCCGCACAATCGACGCGAATCGGTAATACAACTTTGCGGCATCGCCCACTCGTCCAGAAATGATCAGTGGGGTTCGGGCCTCGTCGATAAGGATGGAGTCAACCTCGTCAACAATGCAGAAGGCGTGACCGCGTTGCACTTTGTCACTCAATCGACCCGCCATGTTGTCGCGCAGGTAGTCGAAACCAAATTCGTTGTTCGTTCCGTAGGTGATATCGCAGCCGTAACTGGCGCGCTTTTCATCCGAGCCGGTCTTCACTCCCGGAATCACCAAGCCGACCGTCAAGCCGAGCCAACGGTGTAGCTGGCCCATCCACTCAGCATCTCGACGAGCGAGATAGTCGTTGACTGTAACGAGATGCACGCCGTTACCTGACAGCCCGTTGAGGTAGGCCGGCAGGGTTGAGACGAGGGTTTTACCTTCTCCTGTTTTCATTTCAGCTACCCAGCCGAAGTGCAGAGCCGCACCACCCATCAACTGGACGTCGTAATGACGCTGTCCCAGCACACGAGTGGCTGCTTCACGAGTAACTGCAAACGCTTCGATGAGAAGATCGTCGAGCGTTTCGCCACGGTCAAGCCGCTCACGAAATTCAACGGTTTTATGACGGAGGTCATCATCTGACAGCGATCCGATCGAGTCTCCGAGCGCGCCGATATCGGGCACGATGCCCTCAAGAGCCTTTAATTTCTTTCCCTCACCAGCGCGAAGGACGCGATCAAGAATTCCCATGCGGTCATGAGCCTATCGGCGGGTGCTCTCAGGCTGCCGCCCGATATCGCTCGCGTGTTGCCTCACGCCCTTCGCCAACGCGTTTCGGTGTTGCTGCAACCGCAGCCACATGAATGTGGCTGACCCCAGCAGTTCTTAGGGCGCCAGATGCCGCCGCAAGGGTTGCTCCAGTGGTGACAACATCGTCGATCAACAACACTCGCGAATAGTTGGAGCGCCGCCCCCGAAAACCAGGGCCATTCCAACGCTCGACACCGCTCCGGGTTTTCTGCTCTCCCGAGTCAGCCCTCACCAGGGTTCGAGCAACCGGCAGACCGAGCTGAGCGCCGACCATGCGAGCCATCAGCTCACTCGGATCGAAACCGCGCTCACGACGACGACGCGCCGAGGTAGGAACCCACGTCACCGCATGGACATCAACCCCCGGAACGAGGCCGTCGCCGATAATTCGCCGAGATAACAGGCCGCCGAGATACTTGGCCGCACCTTGATGGTTCTTAAATTTCATGCCGTTGACAACGTCACGAAGACACCCGCTGAACTCGCCGACAATCGTTCGGTTGGTCTCGGCCGGTGAACCTGTCGAGACCGAGCGCAACTGTTCGATAATTGAGCATCGACACAACCGGCATACCTCGGCTCCGGCTCTACCGCACGCCGCACAAGTGGGCGGACAGACCGCGTCGACGACCTGCAAAAGGGCTCTTCGGCAGAATTGAAAGAGATTGTTGAACACCACCTCGTCATCATGACGAAAGGGTGTGACAGTCGGTGCTTAGTAGCGGTAGTGCTCTGGCTTGAATGGGCCCGAGGGCTCGATACCGAGGTAATCGGCCTGCTCGTCGGTGAGTTTCGTCAACCGCACACCCAACGAGTCGAGGTGGAATGTAGCGACCCGCTCATCGAGATGCTTCGGCAGCACATGAACACCGAGTGGATAGCGATCGAGATGGTTAAACAACTCGATCTGGGCAAGCACCTGGTTTGAGAACGAGCAACTCATCACAAAGCTCGGGTGACCGGTTGCACAACCCAGATTCACGAGGCGTCCCTCCGCAAGGACGATCACCTGATGACCATCATCGAACGTCCAGACGTCGGTTCCCGGCTTCAACTCGTCACGCACCGCACCTGAGCGAGCAAGTCCAGCCATATCAATTTCGTTGTCGAAGTGACCGATATTGCAGACGATTGCGTTGTGCTTCATCTCACGCATGTGATCGGTAGTGATGATGTCGGCATTACCCGTCGCGGTGACGAACAAATCGGCATCTCCGACAACCTCATCGAGAGGAAGCACCTGCAAGCCCTCCATTGCGGCCTGGAGCGCATTGATCGGATCGATCTCAGTAACGATCACTCGACAACCCTGGCCGCGTAGAGACTGAGCACAGCCCTTACCCACATCGCCATACCCGCAAACGACCGCAACTTTGCCGCCCAACATGATGTCGGTTCCACGACTGATCGAGTCGACCAGCGAGTGGCGGCAACCGTAAAGGTTGTCGAACTTCGATTTCGTGACCGAGTCGTTCACATTGATCGCCGGGAACAACAACGTGTTGTCCTCCGCCATCTTGTAGAGCCGCTTCACACCTGTGGTGGTCTCTTCGGTGACACCCTTGATGAGCTTCGCCATGCGCGTCCACTTTGTTGGGTCGGACTTCAGCGTGCGCTGCAACAGCCCAAGGATGACCGCGAGTTCTGCGTTGTTGGCCTCGGTCGGGTCAGGCACCTGCCCGGCTGCTTCATACTCGACACCCTTGTGAAGCAACAGCGTTGCGTCGCCGCCATCGTCGAGGATCATGTTGGGCCCGTCGTGACCCTCCCAGGTCATCATCTGCTCGGTGCACCACCAATATTCCTCAAGGGTCTCACCTTTCCAAGCAAAGACCGGCACGCCCTGCGGATCGTCTTCGGTGCCGTCAGGCCCCACGACAACCGCGGCCGCCGCGTGGTCTTGGGTCGAAAAAATGTTGCATGAAGCCCATCGAACTTCCGCACCCAAAGCCGTCAACGTCTCAATGAGCACTGCGGTCTGAATCGTCATATGTAGCGAGCCTGAAATGCGGGCGCCAGCAAGCGGCTTGGTGGAGGCATACTCACGGCGAATTGCCATCAGGCCTGGCATTTCATGCTCAGCGAGCAACATCTCTTTGCGGCCAAATGGTGCTAGAGAAAGATCAGCAACACGGAAATCTTGCGAAGCCGAAATACGGGTTTGGGTAGACATGGCGGTTCTCCTCGACTGAAGTCGTTTAGTGAAATTCTGATTGAGGAACGAGCCGGAGCCTCCTGGCCCGATCACGACAGCCCGCCGAAGATTTCAGCCTAACGTCGCGAATCGAAACCGTGACGGACGCTGTCAACCTGCGGCGATCGAAAGCAGCCGCTGCACCTCGTCGTCAGAGATCTGAGAGGCCTCATCAATGAGCATCACCGGGATGTCGTCACGAACCGGATAGGTGCGACAAAGCCGCTCGTTCAACAGCACGCATTCGGACTCGACGTACACCAACGCACCCTTATCTTCAGGGCAAACCAAAATGTCAAGAAGCTGGGGGTCGAGTGACATGTCGTCTCCTTTTCAGATCGATTACAGCGTACCGAGCAGTTACTGTGCAATCAGCACACCTATGCGGTGATGATGTCGAGCACTTCTGCGACATGAGTATCACACGACGCCACATCTGCAGCCTCAAGATTCAATCGAAGTAGCGGTTCGGTATTCGAGGGGCGGAGGTTGAACCACCACTCGCCCGCGTCGACGGTAAGCCCGTCGAGCTCATCGAGATCGCAATGCGAATACGCGTCTCGAACCCAGTCGATGACCGCCGAGGGATCGTCGACCACCGTGTTGATCTCGCCTGAAGCGACATATGGCTCGTAGGGCGTGCGCATCTCTGACAGTATCAAGCCCGATCGAGCGAGTTCAGAGATCATGATGAGACTCGCGATCAAACCCGAATCTGCTCTGAAATTGTCAGCGAAGTAGTAGTGGGCCGAGTGCTCGCCACCAAACACGGCATTCCTACTCGCCATTTCTGTCTTGATGTAACTGTGGCCAACACGAGTGCGAACCGGGTTTCCGCCATGCGCTGAAATCGTCTCTGGCACCGCTTTCGAACAGATGAGATTGTGCAAGATTGTCGACCCCGGGTGATCTCGCAGCATCGCCACTGCCAGGATCGCCGTCGTCACCGACCCGCTCAGCCCAACGCCCTTCTCGTCAACGATGAAGACCCGGTCGGCATCGCCATCGAAGGCCAAACCAATATCGAATCCACCCGACACCACTCTCGCTTGAAGGTCTCGCTGATTCGCTGGCTGCAACGGATCAGCCGGATGATTCGGAAACGTGCCATCGAGCTCTCCATACATAACCTCGAGTTCGATCATCGGGAGCCTCTCGAAGAGTGCTGGCACCACGAGACCACCCATGCCATTCGCCGTATCGGCAACGACACGCATCGGCTTTAGTGCCGAGACATCAACAAACGACATGACGTGATCGACAAACGCATCGAGCATGTCGCGTTGTTCGCGTTGGCCGCGCTCTGCCGCTGCCTCTGGCACGTCTCCGTCGAGCATCGCCTGTGCAGCATCACGAATATCTGCCAAGCCAGAATCAATGCCGACAGGTCGAGCCCCCGCCTGACAGAACTTGATGCCGTTGTACTGCGCAGGGTTGTGGGACGCCGTAAAGACAGCGCCGGGCAGATCAAGGCGCCCCGAAGCGAAATAGAGAAGGTCGGTCGAAACGAGACCGAGGTCGATGACGTTGACGCCTGCATCTTGGGCACCCTCCGCGAACGCATCTACAAACTCAGGCCCACTTGGACGCATATCTCGACCAACAACGATCGCGTCTGAGCCCACATAGCGGGCAAACGCTGAGCCGAGCGCCCGAGCCGTTGCGACATCGAACTCCTCCGGGACGACACCTCGAACGTCGTACGCTTTTACGATCCGGGAAAGATCTGCCATTGCCGGGAGGCTAACTGGCGATTACGAAGTGCCGCTCTCGTTCATGAGAACGACATCGTCGGCGGGAGCATCATCGGCAGCCAGTTCAACCAGTGCAGGTGAGTGACCATGGTCGAGATCTCCCTCGCGACGCCAGCGGATACAAAGGCCGATGCCCGCAAGCGACAGCAGAACCGTCACCCAATCAAGGCCGGTACGGGAATATGTCAGCGACACCTCGTTACTCGCTGGGACGACCACCATTGCGTTCGGAGCGATTCGGTACACCTCGTCAGCTCCTTCAACCGACCAGTTCGGGAAGTAACTCACCTTGATGAGCACCGGCACCCCCGTCTGATCAACTTCAAACTCGATGATGTTCTGATCGATTACCACGTTCTCGATCGATACGGCCGGAAGCAAAACCTGAGTGATGGGCTCGGCAGGGACCACAATGTCAACGCGCCGCCCAGGGCCTCCGGGCACACCTTCCTGGCGGCTCACATCAACTACCGCATCGATGCGCTGCCATGACTCAGGACCATCATCTGCTGGCATTGCGACCCAATCTGAAGGATGCTGAAACCAACTCGTTCCTAGCTCGAGATGACGTTCACGTTGATCACCAGCACGCTCATTGACCACCACCGGCTGCACGGCGAGAGGAACGACGATGTCAGAATGTGCTACCTCGTAGACCTCCCACGGGCCTGACGATGCGGCAAGGGTCAGCTCAGGCTGCTGCCGAGCTTCAACTTTTGCCTCATCGGTGCGAACCATCGCGTATTTCACACCCAAGTCTTGAAGGTGCCGCACGCCCACCGAGGCATTGTTATCGACATAGCGAAGTTCACGAACAGGGTTCGATGACTGCTTCGACATCGCGGCAGTTGCCAAAAATGAATATGGAGTTGTTCCAGATGCTTCGAAGAACAACGCCTCCATCGACCCGATACACCCGTCCGTCCAGAACGGCAAGAGCATCAGCGCCATCGTCGTGCCGTATTGACCGTTATCGGGGCTGTTCTCCCACAGCGCTCGGCCGCAGCCGCGCTCCGGATCGTCACCCAGGGCTGCCATTGCTGCAACGATCGAGTGATACTCGGTATACGCAGCACCTCTCCCCTCGTAACCGGTAAAGTTGTAGCTCGACCACCCATCTCCGGACGCTCTCACGTTGGTTGACGTCGCCTTGAATGGTCCCCAGCCGTACACCTGTGCGCCATTGTGGGTAGTGATGCCTCCCCCTGGCAGCACCTGAAACATGAAGCCCAGCACGCTAAGAACACAGAGAGCCGAAAGTGCTCCGAAGCCCGTCGCGACGCGATGACCAACAGGCTTAACTGCCTGCCGCTCCTTCACGACGTTCCACGCAACATTCATGACCGCAACAGCACCGACCATCATCAGCATGTATCGAACGAGGTAGAGGAACGGCAACAAACGAGGGTTCCACAACAGCCCGATTACGGGCAACGAATCTCGGGCCAGATATACCCCGGAAAAGATAACTAGACCGGTTATGCCCAGCGCACTTCCATTTTGATGGCGGCGAAGCACACTCCACACGATTCCGATGATTGCAAGCACGGAAATGATGATGTCTAACGGCGCGGTCAATGGGAAGAACATGTCCCAGAACGAATCCTCGGCACCTTCTGGTCGTGGGCCGTACTTCATGTCGGTCATGTACTCGTGATTCATCAAGAACGGACCAACCCACCACGCAACGAGCAAAAAGGCCGTGATGCCGGTCGTCAACACCCATCGCCAACGATCGCGATCGACCCACAGGGCAGTGAACACGAGTGCCGCCACCGATATGAAGATGAGGACGATTCCATGCGACACCGCAGCAGCTGCGATCAGTGCCGCCGTCCACACCCGGTATTTGCCGGTTCTCAGCCCAGCAGCGAGTGCACCGAGGGCAAGTATTGCCAAGGTGAGGGCGATCGAAAACGAGAATTCTCCCGCCATCGTCGACTTCAAGTTGCCGCCATAGATCGTGAAACTTTCGTCGAGCAAAAAGGCGAGGCCAGCAAAGGCGAACAACTCAGGAATCGGAAACGCGAATTTTGCGAGTCGGCCGAATCCCCAACATGCGGCAGGCAGCGTCAATAAGCCAAGTACACCGACGAGTTTCAACGCAACGCCGTATGGAAGTAGCACGTCGACCAGCACCACGGCAAGGGCCGGCAACACCATGTAAAAGCGATACGCAGGCATGCCGCCGTACCAGTCCATCGTCCAACCGTTGAGGCGGAAGCCCGGCAGAAGGTGGTCTCGCAGGAATGCAGGCCCCCACACGTGGGCTCCGAAGTCGCCACCGGTCGGCGTGTTGTCATCAAAAATAAGGTCTGCCCCCGGGCTCAATGGATTGAGGTGAACAACGTTCATCATGATCGTCGTCGTCACCGCAAGCGAGAACGCCGTAAACGAACACTTCCAGATGCGACTCGAATCCCACTCTGACGACAGCCAACGGCGTGGACGCTCGGTGAGCCGCAGGATTACTCGCTGCACCAGCGAAGGCGCGCTGACGGCGGTTTCTCCAACGTTAGTGTCAGAACCCTCTTGTTCCTCGACTTCGCTACTCACATTGCCAGTCTGCCACGACCGACCGAATGTTCACCGAACACGAGCTTGCGGTTCCAGGTCAGCCAATGAGCAAGAGCGCAAAGATTCCGGTTGCGTTGAACGATGCATGCGTGATGATCGATGCACCAAGTCGACCCGTTCGTAGCAGCATCCACCCGAAGACAACGCCGGCTAAGGCAAGCCCCGGCAACTCCACCGGACGAAGATGGATGAGACCGAAAAAGATCGACGCGGCAAACAGTCCTGCAACGGGGCCAAATCTGGCTGACGCCGACCGCTGCAACAGGCCGCGGTACACCAACTCTTCGACGAGCGGCGCACCAACCACCACCACAAGCACGAGGAGCACGGTCTTCCAGCCTCCTGCCGAATCAACAAGATCTTTCGCCGTTTCTTCAAGGGCCGAGCTATCAAAGGTGGAGGGCCAGATCGCTCTTAATGGGGCATAGATCACAGGCACAAGGATCACCTGAGCCAACACACCCACTGGAATACCGATGAGATCGATCCACCGAAACGACAGCCCAAACATTGTTCGAAAATCGACCGCCTGCATGCGGCACGCCGTCCACAACGCCGCCAGCAGGCATGTCCACGACGCGGCCGCCATTGTGGTCAATGTGAGGGTGCCGGTTCCATCTTCTGTCGACGAGAGGGCGTAGATCACGCCCCCTAGAACAATGCCCCCGACCGACCAGCCAAGAGACCACAGTGCGAGCGCCTGCCCTAAAGGGACAGACGGAGATCGTTCAGACAGCGACACGCCAGCCGAGTTGCTGGATGCGCCGATCGACAATTTCCCACCCCTTAGGGGCGGTCAGACGGCGAGCGTGATCTCGGCACAAATCGTAAGTATGTGGCTCGCGTTCAGGCGACAATCCGTCAATCCACACCTGTGAATTTTGGTACTCGTAACTCAACGTTGCAGTTGCATGCTCGGAACAACCCGTTTTGGTGCAAAGGCGAAACACGTCACAACCGTAGGGCACGACGTGCCCAGAACGGCGGATGCCTCTATCCTTAGGACATGGACAATCTTCCTCCGCCACCTCCCCCTCCCCCGCGGGGTCGCAGCGAGGGCCGATCGAACCCGCCCCGCAACAATCAATCTCGCAGTGAGAACCGCCGAAATTCAGGCGACCACACATCAGACGGCCAAAACGGCCAAGAAAACCAACCGCAATGGCGGCGTTGGCTTCCCTGGGTCGCTGTTGGTCTCTTTCTTGCTGTCGTCATCTTGCCAGGGATACTGAACGGTCCCAGCGGACCAGCAATTTCGTACTCAGAATTCATCGACGAAGTTCGTAATGGCTCCGTTCAATCGATCGAAATCAATAACGTCACTGGAGAAATCTCGGGCACGCTGACCGACGGTTCATCATTCACTTCCACTGGAGGCGGCGAACGAGGACTCTCAGACACGGATGAAGAACTGATTCGTTCAACCGGTGTCGTTTACGAGTTCATAACCCCATCATCTAATTGGCTGCTCAACCTCGCCGGGTTGCTGCTCCCGGTCATGCTCATCATCGGCTTTTTTATGTGGATGCAACGTCGCGCACAAGGGCAGATGGGCAATGTGATGTCGATCGGTCGTAGCAAAGCGAAGACGTACTCTTCCGACCAACCGACGACGACATTCACCGATATCGCTGGCTACGACGGGGTGAAGCAGGAAATCACCGAAGTTGTTGACTTCCTTCGAATGCCTGAGCGTTTCGCAGAAATTGGTGCCCGAGTTCCAAAGGGCATCCTCCTCGTTGGTCCTCCAGGAACCGGTAAAACCTTGTTCGCCCGAGCGGTCGCGGGTGAAGCAGGGGTTGGATTCCTTAGCGTAACCGGCTCTGACTTCATGGAAATGTTCGTCGGTGTCGGTGCCAGCCGTGTTCGCGATCTCTTTCAGCAGGCCCGCCGCATGGGGAAAGCAATCATCTTCATCGACGAAATTGACTCGATCGGCCGCAAGCGTGGAGCAGGCCTTGGCGGCGGTCACGATGAGCGCGAACAAACCCTCAACCAGATGCTGTCGGAAATGGACGGTTTCGAGACATCAGAGGGCATTGTCATCATGGCGGCGACCAACCGCCCCGACATCCTCGATCCGGCGCTTCTCCGCCCCGGGCGCTTCGACCGCCAAATTGTCGTGCCGCTCCCCGAATATCAGGAGCGCCTCGAGATTCTTGAAGTGCACAGTCGAGATAAGCGGATGGGCAACGACGTCGATCTTTCAACAATGGCACGAGCGACTCCAGGAATGGCTGGCGCCGACCTTGCCAACCTCGTCAACGAAGCCGCTCTCATCGCCGTTCGACGGAGCTCCAATGAGATCGAGCGCATCGACTTCGAAAACGCCCGAGACCGAGTTGTTCTTGGCGCTCGAAGAGAATCGATGATCCTCAATGCAGAAGAGAAGCGAGCGACCGCTTTTCACGAGGCTGGACATGCGCTTCTCGCAACTGTGCTACCCAATGGGGACCCACTTCACAAGGTGACGATTCTGCCTCGGGGAATGGCACTCGGTGTAACGTGGAGCCTCCCTCAGGAACGCCACACCTACTCGAAGGAGTATTTTGAGGACACCATCTGCAAGGCAATGGGTGGCCGCGTTGCCGAAATTCTCGTCTTCGGACACCTCAATTCTGGCGCTGCGAACGACCTCGAGCAGGCGACATCAATTGCTCGCCGCATGGTTCGTGAGTGGGGCATGAGCGACAAGGTTGGCCCGATGGCATGGTCGAGTCAGCAACAGGTCTTTCTCGGCGAAGATCTCATGTCGAACGGCCGTGAATACTCCGACGAGACAGCTCGGATGCTTGACGAAGAAATTGCCTCGATCCTGACAAACCAAGAGGATCGAGCACGAACGCTGCTCACCAAGCACAATCGCGGGCTCGAACTCGTTGCCGAAGCTCTCCTCGAGCATGAGACGATCGACGGGCCGCATGTTGCTGAACTCATTCAGCAAGGTCTGACAGAGTCGGGCACCGACGAACAGATTGAAGCAAACGTCCTAGGAAGCCCCGAATAGTCCTACCCACTCTGATTCAAGGGCAAGAACCAACCTCGAGAAGAGGGTTTGAGACCATCGATTATTCTGAAGGTGATTAATTTTCTGGCGTCCCAGCTGATCCAGATTCACGAACCTCAGCAAGTCCCGCCCACAAGTCTGTTGCGGTGACCGGTCCAATAAACCCTCTTCTAACGACGCCGTTCTCGTCAGCAATGACTGCAGTCGGGACTGCATCAATCCCATAACGCTCATGAAGCTCGACATGTTCTAGGAAATCAACCGTGGTCACCGAGACTGCAGGTGAGGCAAGAACTTCTGCCTTTTCTGCTACATCAGCACAAGTCGAGCAGGTTGACGAAGTGAAAACGACAACTAGCCACTGACCACTTGCAGCAGCGAAATCAGCTGGGTCGAGTTGAGCCGGGAATTGCCATGACGGTTGAGTCGGGGAATCGGCGCCTCGTTGATTCTGTTGCCACCTCACGACCGCAATGATTACGGCCGCAATGACACACGCGAGCAGAAGTTGAAACACCGTGATGTTTTACCATCAGCACACATTCATGCGACTAACGCAGCGCCGTTCAGCAGCAGGGCATACCCGAAATTGCCCACGCCGAGGAGAATGCATCTGCGCTCGGCACACGGCGTTCAACCAGAAGACGACCGGTCGATTCCACTGCGATCGGGCGGCCGAGCACTCCCGTCTCGGTCAGGTCAACGGCAATTCGCGACGCAGCAGGAAGCATCATTTTTGTGAAACCGTCTAACGCAACGAGCCCATTTGAGCCGTAGGTCGACAGCGATACTTCTCGGTCCTCGTCATCGAGATTGACGATGACCAAACCCGACTCAACCTCAACTGAGGGTCCAGCTGCGACGAGCCACGATGTTGGAGCCAGCCCGTCACGCCGATCCGGAATTCCCGAGGCA
>Ga0160423_10003343_pt1 | contig 13357 bp, 11 predicted proteins | sample CRUFie14St8metaG_FD_108191 | JGI IMG/M metagenome (GOLD analysis project Ga0160423, IMG submission 108191) | Marine microbial communities from the Costa Rica Dome - CRUD Field 142mm St8 metaG | ecosystem: Environmental > Aquatic > Marine > Oceanic > Photic zone | place: Costa Rica: the Eastern...
ATAAATCAAGAACAAATGGATAACAATTGGAATGAGTTAATGTCAATCATTGATGAACATTTTGAAGGTGAACAAAAAGAAAATATTTTAAAGTTACATAGTGACTTTGAAGATGAATATAAAACAGCACCCGCTTCGGGTCGTCCAAATTATCACAATTGTTTTAAAGGTGGTTATCTTGATCACATATTACATGTAATTAAAAATTCATTGATGATTAAAAGACAATATGAATCGAATGGTGTCAAAGTAATTCATCCAGATTGTGATGTTGTTATGGCAGCTATGTTTCATGACTTGGGTAAACTTGGTGATGGTACTCAACCATATTATAAATATCAATCGGATGATTGGAGAAGAAAGAAATTAAATGAATGGTATACTCACAATAAAGATTTAGATTATATGACAGTTCACGATAGAGCTTTATGGTTACTGGCTAAGTATCACATTGATGTTAACCCACATGTTTACAAAGCTATTTTATGTGCTGATGGATTATTCGACCCAGCAGCTGAAACTTATTTTAAATCTTATGTGGATACAAGACATGTTCTTGGTTCTATTGTTCACTTCGGTGATTGGTTATCAACCATATGTGAAAAACAAACTTGGTTACAAGGTGAAGAGGAACACTCTGATGAAGCAGTCGAACAAAGAAAAACATCAGATAAAGAAATTAAAAATATGAAAGCAAAGTTCGATGAACTTTTTAATTAGGAGATAATATGTGGTGGACATTATTTATATTATTTTTATTGATTAGTATATTTTCTTCAACTGCATTATTTTATGCACTTAAAAGATTAAATCAATATGAAATATTTTTGAGTAGAATACAAGGTTTGATAGAATATTCCTCTAACAGAATGAAACAAGTTGATTCTACAGGACATTATGAAGCCGATGATGAAACAGGTTTCTTTTTCGAAGAGATAAAAAAAATACAAAACATTTTAGATAATTTATTTGAAACACAGGAGACACGAAATGCCAAGAAAGAAAAGTAAAGGTAGAATGTATTTTGATATGGATGTGCAGAACGCCATTATCGAATATAATTCACTTGATAGTAATGAAAATTCTGCAGAGAGAAGTAATCTTTATGCTAAAGAGATACATCCGGCCTTTGATAAACTGGCTGAAAATATAATCAACACATTTAAGTTTACTTATTTTGATTATGGGTTTGAAGATATTAAACATGAGGTTGTAGCATTTATGGTTATGAACATTCATAAATACGACCACACAAAAGGTTCGAAAGCATTTAGTTATTTTTCTATAGTTGCTAAGAATTATTTAATATTACATAATAATAATAATTACAAAAAATTAAAATCACATATGAAAATAGATAAATCTTTAACATCTAAGTATTCTACATTTGTATCTGAACCACTTCATGATGATTATAATGATTACTTAGAACAACTGATTTGTTATTTTGAAAAAAATATACCTGTGATGTTTAAGAAAAAAAGAGATATTGATATAGCTTTTTCTGTAATAGAACTTTTAACTAAAAAAGATGAAATAGAAAATTTTAATAAAAAATCACTTTATATTCTTATAAGGGAAATGACGAATGTTAATACTAATCATATAACATCTGTGATAAATACAATGAAAAAACATTATAGAAAAGTAAATAATTATTATTCTAAGAATGGTGAAATACTTAGTACAATGAGTGGTAGTTTAAATAAAGTATTTTTTTAATAACAATTAAGTTATTATATTAATATATTAAGCCCTATTGTTAATACAATAGGGTTTTTTATTTACTTATATTTTTACAAATTCTATATTTATATATGAATAACAGTATTTAATTTGATGTATGGAGGTACATATGAAATCTAAAGATGAAATATTTGATGGTAAAACCTTTCAGGATTTAACAAAAGATATATACGATAATCAGAAAAATAAAAAATTACAGTTAGATTTACTAATTCAAGAAATTCATGGTATGATTCAAACCTTAGATGATGCTGTTATGGTTGCACCACTTATAAAAGAATTGTTTGATGTAGCTGTTAAAAATGATGAACATCTTGTTAAACTAGCTGGTGTTTATCAGAGAATATTAGCGAAATCTTCGAGTGGTGATGAGGAATCTATGTTATTATCAGATTCAGAAAAAGAAGATTTAATTAATGCATTACAAGAAGATGTTAATGATTTACAAAAAAGAAGTGATGAAGTAAGTATTTTAGATAATAAAACAAAAACTATATTAGGAAACACATAAATGAGTTCAACATTTGTACAAAAAGAAATTTCTTCTAAAACAGGAAAGGGTGGTTTTGGTACAAGTCAAACTACTGAAGTTTACTTACAATTTGTTCCTGGACAAGTAACTGATGTGGCTACTTCTTTTTTATCTAAAACATTTATTGGTGAAAATGATCAAAATGCAATCTTGGCAAAATCACATATAAAAGATACTGAAACTGAATCTAGAGTTTTTGTACAAGATAAAAAATACATACCACTATTTAGGGGTCAGGTAGATACTCCATCTATTGGAGATCCAGTATTGTTATGTAATATAGGTGGTATAGATTATTATTTAGGACCTTTAAATACTACAAATTCACCAAATCATAATTTAGATTATTTTGGAAAATTAGGAAATGTACCCGGTGAATCACCATCTACTGTAAAATTAAATTCACGAGAACAATATGGTGAATCATTAAATTTTGTTAAAGGTAATTATCCAAGATTACAAAAACCATACAAAGAAGAGTTGGATAATCCAAATAATAATAAAAAAGCTATTAGAGATATACATGGTGATATGATGTTTGAAGGTAGGCATGGAAATAGTATTAGGATAGGAAGTAGACACAAAGATCCTTACATATTCATTTCTAATGGTAGAAATCCAGGAAATTATGTAGAATCTTTAAATGATGGTTCTATATTTGCTATGATAGAAAAGGGGGCTTTAAATAAACATTTTTCTGATGATGCTGTAGTAGATGAATCATCAGGTGAACCTTTAATTGTTGATAAAAACTTTGTTTTACCAAGTGATGTAAAAGAAGGTGTTAAAAGATTTATAGGTGATGAAAAATATAATTATAATTATGAAAACTCACAAATGTTTTTATCATCACACAAAATTACATTGAACTCTATTAGTGATAGTATATTTTTATCATCCATAAATAATGTTGTGATAGGAGCTTCAGAAAATATAGAATTTATATCAGATAAATCAACTATTATTGAATCTTCTAATATTTATTTAGGGAAACAGGCTAAACAAAAAATAGATGAGGGTGAAAAGGCTGAACCCATTGTTTTGGGAAATAAATTAAATGAGTTTTTATTAGAACTCCTAGAAGTTTTACAAGAAGCTAATGGATTGTGTCAAGGTGCACCAATACCATTAATAGACCCAAGTAATAAACCTTTATCTACAAAGTTTAGTGGTTTAATTAGAAAATTAAAAAATCCAGAGTTCTTTAGTGAATATCATTTTATAGAAGATAATGGGCAAAAACCAGAATAAGGAAGGTCATATGAGTAAGAAAAATAATATACGAACATTGATAAGAAAAATTGTTAGAGAAGAAGTTGCTATGGTTATTGATGAAGTCATAACTGAATTGAAACAACCAACTCAACAAGTTTCTAAATCAAAACCAAAAAAGAAAATGGTTGAAAAGAAATCTTTCACTAATAATTCAGTTTTAAACGATGTACTGAATGAAACTGCTATGAGTGATGAGTGGAAAACCATGAGTGGTGGAGCGTATACAAGTAATAATATGGGAAGTGTTTTAAAAAATCAATATGGTGATTTGATGAATAATAATCAAGGTGTAAATCCTGATGCTATGATAGCTTCTATGGGAGCTAATCCTAATTCAGTTCCTGATAATGTTAAAAATATATTCACAAAAGATTATAGTAAAGTATTAAAGGCTATGGATAAAAAAGCTAAAGAGAAGAGGCCTGTATAATGGGTTTAAAGGCAGACTTAGAACAGGCTTGTGTAGAAGGTTTAGGGCCTCAAGCTAGTGATGGTGGTAATTGTGATAAAATATCTCAACTTCAAGCAGATGCTATAATTAAATTTTTACAAGCTCAAGAATTTACTATAACAGAAATGAAAGCTATTTTAGAAGTTGAAGAGTTAAAAACACAAACATTTTTACAAGCAGATATAAATCCAGCAGTAACATATGTGTCACCGGCTGGAGCTCCAGCACCATTAGCTGGTTCTAAGAAAGGTGTAACTATACCTAAAATAAATTTAAGTAAAAATGGTGGCCAAGGTGGTTTGTTAGTATCAACTGGTCATGCATATATAGGTAGAAATCCAGTTAGTCGTAATGAAACAAATGAATCAAAAACTAAAGTTAAATTAGTAAATATAAAAGATGGAACTGAATAATGGCAATATTAGATAAAAGTAGAAAACCATTCATACAAGATAACGATGAAAAACAATTCATTGGTATAAGATTACCATTTATAAAATCTAATGGAATATCAGGATGGTTTGATTCTACAGAAACCACATTGGATGCAGTTAAACAAAATATTAAATTACTTTTGTTAACGGAAGCTGGAGAAAGATTAATGCAACCAACTATTGGTTTGAATTTAAGAAGTTATTTATTTCAACCCATAGATTCAACTACAGTAAATGAAATACAAGCTAATATAACTTCTGTATTTCAAAAAATGTTACCATTCGTAAATATTGTAAAATTAGATGTAGATATAAATGAATCAAATTCTATAGGTAAAAATGCAATTAAAATAGATATAAATTTCCATGTTAACAGAGACCCTAACACATTAGAATCTGTTGTTGTTGAGATATAAATTACTTTAGGAGAGTAAAATGCCATATAATGATAAAGAATATTCTATTAGTAATGTAGAGTATTTAAATAAAGATTTTGCAGATTTTAAAAACACTTTAATTGAATATGCTAAATCTTATTTTCCGGATACATATAAAGATTTTAATGAATCATCACCTGGTATGATGTTAATTGAAATGGGTGCTTATGTTGGTGATGTTTTATCTTTTTATATTGATCAACAATATAAAGAAATGATGTTACCATTAGCACAAGAGAGAAAGAATGTTGTTAATATAGCAAATATGTTAGGATATAAAGTGAAACCAACATCAGCTGCCACTACAACTTTGACGATATCTCAAACTATTTCAGCTGATACTTCAGATTTAAATAATATTAAACCTAACTTTGGTGATTGTATAATTGTAGCTGCTGGTATGGAAATTTCTGCAGATTCAGATTCTTCTATAAAATTTCAAACAACTGAAATAGTAGATTTTACTATTAGTAGTTCTAATGATGTAAATCCAGTTCCTATTGAGTTTGATGATAATGGTGTGGTGACAAGATATGAATTGACACGGGAAGTTAATGTTATATCTACTGAAACTAAATCTAAAAATTTTACTGTTGGTAGCCCAACAAAGTTTTTAAGATTAACTTTAGAAGATTTAAATGTGGTGTCTATAGAATCTGTGATAGACAACTCAACAGGAAATGAATGGAGAGAGGTAGAATTTTTAGCTCAAGATAGAGTTCCTATAGAAGAACATTATACAAATGATAATAGAGATACAGCATATTCATTCAATGACAACAATAGTACAACATCAGACCCTGTACCGTATTCTTTAAAATATGTAAAAACATCCAAAAAATTTATTACTGAAATAAACTCAAGTGGTAAAACATCTTTAGTGTTTGGTAATGGTGTATTAAGAAATCAAAAAACAAATCTTAGTGAAATTGATATATTAGATACTGCTGGTATAACTTTACCAGGAGGTTTTACAGATAATATTGATGTTTCAATAGACCCATTACGAGCTAATGATAGATTAACTTTGGGTGAAGCCCCCTTTAACACTAATTTAACTGTAAATTATCAAGTAGGTGGTGGTATATCATCTAATGTATCTGAGGGAGATTTAACAACAATAGATAACTTTACACTTATAAATGGTGATTCTAGTGGTAAAAACTTATCAATAAAAAGTTCTTTGGCTGCCAAGGGTGGTGAAGGAGAACAAAACATTGAAGATATTAGAAGGGGTGCAAAAGCTTATTTTGCAGCACAAAGTAGATGTGTAACCAAAGAAGATTACGAAGCTAGAACATTAGCACTACCATCTAAATTTGGTAGTATAGCTAAAGTATATTGTAGAAGAACATCTGTAGATCCAGCAAATAGTCAGTACTCACAATTATTATCAAATTTAGATTTTAATAATGATGGTGAAATTTTAGTTAGTGATTTTGAAGCTCTCAGTTCTAACATATCACAGGCAATACTAAATCCATCTGAACCTGCACCAGATTTAGTAGATAATTTAGAACAATTAGGTGATTTATTTAATGAATATCAAGAATTGGTACAATCATATACACAAAACCAAAGTAACATGCCTACTAATTCACAATTTCCAACAATTGATTTGTACATGTTAACTTACGATAATAATAAAAATTTAGTACCCGCTTTGAATGAAAATAGTATTATGCATCCGTTAAAACAAAATCTTGTAAATTATTTAGATAATTTTAGGATGTTAACAGACCAAGTAAATATTCAAGATGGGAAAGTTATAAACTTTGGTGTGGCGTTTGAAGTATTCGCACATCGAAATGCTAACAAATCAGATGTAAAACTTAGATGTATAAATACTATAAGAAATTATTATGATGTTAATAAAATGTTCTTTAAAGATACTATACACACGAATGATTTATATTATGAACTGATGGACTTAGAAGGTGTTAGAAGTGTCAGTTATGTAGAGTTAACACAAGATTTCTCTAATCTTTCGAATGGTAGACAGGTTGACAATATAGAACAAGCACCTCTGATATGGGATTATGGTTATGATAGTTGTCCGAGTGGTGATATTGGAGAATGTACAACACAAAACTCAGGCCAATATGGTTGGATGTATGATTTCTCACAATTCTATGTAAACTCTGGAGTTGAAGATAGTGAATTTTTTGTATCGGATGGTGTTATACTACCATCTACAGACCCAAGCGTTTTTGAATTGAAAAACCCAAATGAAAACATAAGAGGAGTTGTTAGATAATGCATTATTTTATATACCCAACACAAGATACATGGATATCATCAGGTTCTAATAAGATTACTGGTACACCAGAAACTGACCAAAACTTTGGTAGAGATGAAATATTAGAAGTTAAAAAAGAATTTTATAATGGTTCATTTGATTATCCAACAAGAGCTTTGATACAATTTTCTGGAGCCGATTTTACATTTATATCAGAATCTGTCGCAAATGGTACAATAGCTCCAAATCCAAAGTTCTTTTTAAAATTATTTGAAGCTGAAGGAAATACCGATTTAGCAGATTTTGATTATACTTTAAGTTTTCAACCGATATCACAATCTTGGACTGAGGGTACTGGTAAGTTTGGTGACAATCCTAAAGTTACTGAGGGATGTAGTTGGGAAAATCGTTCAAACATTCGAGGTGGTTCTGCAGTTACTTGGAATACATCTGGAGTAGATGTATTAAGTGTAAGTTCTTCAATTCAAACTTTTGAGGGTGAGTCGTCAGATATAAATGTAGATATTAGTGATATGGTTAACATGTGGATAAATGGTGAATATAATAATTATGGAACTTTAATTAAATTTTTAACCACACAAGAAACAAATTCAACCACACAAGGTAAACTAAAATTTTTCTCAAGAAATACAAATACAATTTTTCAACCAAAACTTGAAGTACAATGGGATGACCATGTAGCATGTAGTGGTTCAAATACTGGCTCATTAAATCAGATTACATCAAGTGGTTTAGTTAATAATGATATTAATATGATTGGGCTGAAAGAGTTTTATAGAGAATCTGATAAAGTTAAATTTAGATTGAAAGCTAGAGAAAAATTCGTAAAGAAAACTTTCTCGACATCATATCAAACAGCTACAGGTTCTTATATACCAGAAAAATCAGGTTCTTACTCTATAAAAGATGTGGCGTCTGATGAAACAATAGTTCCATTTAGTGATTATACATTTTTAAGTTGTGATTCAAAATCTAATTATTTTATTCAATGGTTAAACACATTTGAACCTGATAGAGTTTATAAAATTATTTATAAATTGAAATATGATGATGGTCAAGAGGAAATAATAGATAACGATTTTGAATTTAAGATAAAGAGGTAGGTTATGACAAAGTTACAATTAATAGAAAGTTTATTAGATTATATAATTAATTTAATGGTTACTAATTCAAGTGATTTTGATAATTTTGATGTAAGTAGAATCAGAAGAATATTTGGTAGTCAAGGTACTTTAGAAGAAACTGATATAAATAATGTAGATAATTTATCTGATATAGTTGTATATTCTGAAGATTATCAACAGGGGTTAACACCAACTTCTTTTGATGAAACATTACAAGTTATCACAGAGTGTCAATATGATTCAACTACAGATTCATATATAGATTGGAGTGATGCATTTGAATTTTTTGTAACTTATAATTCATCTTATGATGAACTTGAAGAATTAGACCCCAACAACATACCAAATATAACAATATCAATGACTAATTGTGCTCCTCCAAATGATGTACCATTTAATATACCTTTAACAGAATCATTTTTTACACTCTTAGCTAACTTTATTAATTTTAATAATGAAAATTATGTAATTGATATTGAAAAGGCAAAACAGATATTAGATACTGAAATATTTGAATTGATACCAACAAGTACTACTCGTCAAACGAGAATTAATAAATTTTTTACTGAATATGAAGCTTTAAAGGGCATAATACCAGATTATAATTTAGATGTTGATTCTGATGAAATACCTGACACTTGGTCGGATTCTGTGGAATCAAATCAAGATATACATCATAATAATACAGGAATAAAACCATCACAAAACCCAAATGTTGGAGATATAGTAAGGTTAGATAGACATGCAGAAGGAACACTTAATGAAGGACAAACTTTACAATCTTTGAGGGATGATTTAAATCTATATTTAACTGATATAGATAAAGTAAAAGATATAGAACCTGTAGATGAAAGACCTGAGTATGAACCACAATCATCTGGTTATATGAGAATAAACGGATTAAATCAAGGTATTATAATAAAACAAGAGGATACAGATATATCTGAATTAATTGGTAATGATGAATATAATCCTAATTGGTTAACTCAAGGTTTTAGTATAGCTATGTGGGTTAAGTTTTTAAATAAAAGTAATAGTGGTACATTATTTAATTTGGGAAATCCTTTTTATGGGTATAGTGAAAATGGTGAAAATGCTACATGGCAAAATTTAGGTTTTTTACCTGGTAAAGCTTCACCTGGACAAATAAAACCTGCATTTGCATTACAAACATTTACTATAAATAAAAACGATGCAGTAAATCCTGGACTTTTAGATGCTGTCAATGAACAAGGTACTTTGGATAATCCAACTAATGCTTATTGGAATTATGAGGAAAAAAGACCTATAACATGGGGTGAGTATGTAAAAAATGAATATAGTAAAGATGGAAATGGGTTGGATAGAACTATTGATAGGTTTGCGAATAATCAACCACTTTTTGTAGATTCGGATAATGAAAGATTTATAAGATTGATAGTCAGAGATCAATATGGTAGTTTTTGGGATTCTCACACCGGAAAATCTAAATCTGAAAATGGTTGGAATAGTTTACGACTTACCAATCGAGCTGTTAATTATGGATTTGATATGCCAGGAACTATTTCAGATGCACCACCAGAAGGTTATCTTATTAATGATGATTATTTAAGTACTCCTATTAATGATGATTGTACATTTGGTGCCGGTTGTTATAGTGATTTAATTAGTCACTCATCAATAAAACCATTTAGAGATACCTTCCCATATAAAATTATAGATTACTTACATGTACCATCCAATTTAACTGAATGGTATTATGTAGTAGCTAATTGGTATCCTGATATAAAAGAAAATAATATGGGATATACGAGATCTGAAGATTTAGATGGTGATGGTATTAGTAATATAATAAAGATTGGGGATTGTCCCGGTACAGGAGAGTATTGTGCTCCAAGTGGGTATATCAGTTTAAAATTTAGTGAAGATTATTGGAAATGGCATGTAATACCTGAAGGGATACAAGCTACCGATGCAGATTTTTCATCAAATGAAAATTTAAGAGTAGGTACAGAAGACAACCCATGTCCAGAATCTACTGAAGGTATAGATCCAGATTATCCATATTGTTATAAAAACATAGGTAAGTACACACACAATTCCGGAGAAGGTGCTAAATGTAAAGTTGAACTTATATCCAGGTCTGATTTACTGAGAGCTAAGGGCTTTAAAGTTTAATATGGATAAGTCATATGTCACAACCTAATAAAAAACAAAAACAAGCATTAGAAGATGTTTTAGAATTATTACAAACTGAATTTAATCTACCAAAAGATATATTTAAAAAACCCAATGTAAATCCAGATTCAAATAGAGATCCAGGTGAAGGTGATGTAATTGATGACCCAGATGAGGTTAACCCACCTCAATGTTTAGATGTTAATAATGCACCTGATGGTACTAATCGTGAATGTCAAAATAATGCTATAGGTGGATTACCGAAACCTTATTGTAGTGGTAATATTTGTAGAGAGTGTGTTATAGATAGACATTGTTCTGAGGGTTTTGTGTGTAGAAATTTTTCTTGTGGGTTACCTGCTGATGATATTCCCATCCCCACCATCGGATGTTTAGACCCATTAGCTTTAAATTTTAATGATGGTACTTATAGTGGAGAATATACATGTCCTGATAGTGAAACTACATGTCAAGCTTGGTTGGATGAATCATTATCGATAAATGATTACAGAGGTGATTGGATTAACGAAGATTGTTGTTGTTATAATGTTGATGGTATCAATGTAGATATTGTACCAGGAGATGTTAACGGTGATGGAGTTTCCAATGTTCAAGATATTGTTGCAATGGTTAATTATGTATTGGGTGATGGTGTTATTCCAAATCCATTTGATATTTACATACCACCATCATCTCCAGAAGAAGGTGGTCAGGTTACTTGGTATCTTGGTGAGTTACGACAAATAGCGGATATACTTCAAGAATATTTTGATGTAAATATTGATGTAAATCCTCAACTATCAAATAATCTACAAATAGTTCTTAGTAATTTAAATCTTCAGATTAATGATATACAACAAACGATAACTGATTATGAATCATATTTTAGTGATATAATAACAACCATAAACAATTATTTTCCTGAGGAAGATTTTTCACAATTAGATTATAGTTTTTATAACACTATCATCGGTGGTTATCTTTCAGAGTTAGTTACTGCAAATGAAACAATTACAAATTTACAATCACAATTAGATACTGCCAACTCTACGATATCAGATTTAGAAATGGATTTGATTCTCGCAAATCAAGTTAATGAAAATAACTTAGAAACAATATCAGAATTAACAAATCAGTCTTTAGAATTACAAACTCAAGTAAATGAATTACAAGTTCAAGTAGATGAATTACAAGTTCAAGTAAGTGATTTACAAAATGCATTAGATATTGCAAATCAAGCTAATGCAAGCAATCAAGTTACTATATCAGAATTAACAAATCAGGTTTTAGATTTACAAGATTTAAATCAAGAAAATATTACTGATTACACTTTACTAACCACATATTTAGGATTATCTTATACTCTTACAGATGATGATATTCAAGCCGGTTATAATTTGGATGATGGTAGTGTAACATGTTCGAGTTATTTAGACCCTGTAGTTGGTGATAATACCACACGATGTTTACCATCGAACGCAACGGATGGATTAGGTGCAATTAATACACCAACAATTTACATTGAAGCTGGAAGATTTACAGGTTTTGCAGTTCCATCTATTGAGGGTGATTTAAATTTAGGTGAAATAATGAACGCTTCATTTTTTGCTGATGTAGATTTAACCATACCATGTACATGGTGTGATGCAACTCAACTAGGTACTGATTCTAATATAGGTCCTGGAACAAATTCAGGATTCATTGGTTCAGGTTTTAGTTCATCATGGATAGAATTTGGACTTAGTGATACTGGATGGTTTGGTGATGAATTACTTGGTAACGGATATTACTATTATATATTTACACCGGAAGTTAACCCAAATTCTCCAGAAGGTTGTTGTACAGCTGGTTATTTTAAGGTGACAATTCCAAATTAATTATATTTATATATGACAAAATATAGAGAGATACAATGGCATTAACTTTACAAGGTACGGCAGGTACACCTAATGGAATTTCAGTTGAGAATCAAGACATACTGAATCCAGCTAACGATGCCATTAAAGTTCTTTCTAATGGTGTTGAAGTAACTGAAGCTTCAATAAATTTAATTGGTGCATATGTTTCAAATACCGAAACTGGTTATATAGGTTTTTTAGGTGTAGTTCAAATACTAAACTTTCCTTCAATTGATAATAATACTTTAACTTTTAGATATGGTGACCAAAACATAGTGGGTAAAGATGCTATTGGTGGAAATGAATTACAATTTTCTATACCAAATCAAACTACACCTTTTAATTTAGGTGAATTTCAAATATTTTTTGATATTGATGAAGTATATGGTTGTACAGATGAAAATGCAATAAATTATAATCCATTAGCAACTAATGATGATTTTAGTTGCAACTACTATAATTATGCTGATAAATTAAAAATTACAGAAATACATTATTATCCAAATGGTAATGCACAAGTTGGTGCTGGTAATTTAAATGCTACTGACACTTGGGAATTTTTTGAAATAACAAATGTAAGTGATGAAACGATTCCAATGCAGGGTATAAGTTTAGGATTTTTTACAAGTGGTCCGGAATACGATAGAAGTGGTGATTTGTGGGATAATGGATTACCCCTCGGTTCTCAACTAGAACCAGGTGGTAAAATTGTATTCACGGTCAGAAGTGATACTTACAATGGAACTTGTTGGTGTATTTCTGATGAAGCTCCATATGTATGGACAGAAAATACTGAATGTGATGCTAGTGCTTGTCCAGAAGAACATGAATATAGGACATTTGAACATCTTATAGCATATGATGGAACAAATCCAGAAACTGCAAACCTTTATGAATGGCAAAATGGTAATTGGAATCTAAATAATAATGCTGAAACTATTACTATAAGAGATGCCTTGCCAACAGTTATTCAAGGTGAGGTTGTGGATGGGGATGGTGACGCTCATGATAACAACAATAATCCTGGAAGATTAATTGATAAA
>Ga0160423_10003344_pt1 | contig 13355 bp, 11 predicted proteins | sample CRUFie14St8metaG_FD_108191 | JGI IMG/M metagenome (GOLD analysis project Ga0160423, IMG submission 108191) | Marine microbial communities from the Costa Rica Dome - CRUD Field 142mm St8 metaG | ecosystem: Environmental > Aquatic > Marine > Oceanic > Photic zone | place: Costa Rica: the Eastern...
CTTCCGATCGTTTGCCCTCAAGGTCAGACTGCAGAACCTCGAGCTGGCTCTGCCGCGCAATCATGCCCGCCGCCGTATCCGACTCCGACCGACGCCGATGCCAGCCTGCACCCAACCAATGTCCATCGGGCGTCACCACCGACTGCCCCGGCAACAGCTCCGGGCAAAGCCGCTGAGCATCATCGAGATCATCTGCTACCCGCACAGCCTGCAGCCAACTCCTCACTCGAGCCGGACCTCTCACATGGGCTGCAAGGGTGCCAGCCACGTCTCCTGCCAATTCCAGCTTGTTGTCCACCACAAAGGCGCCCGATGGCAGCGCGGCAATGCCGGTCAGCCCTCTCACATCGACATCCGCAAGCAGTTGCGCCGATAGCGCCTCGCCCAAAACTTGCTCGATTGCCGTCTCCCAGCCCGTATCGACTTCGAGAGAGGCATAAACGGTGCCGTCAGACTGCAGAGATTCGGTTTCTATCCAGTTACCCAGTGCAGCACGCTCCCGATCATCGGAGGCCGCCTCCTGAAGTGCCGTCAGCGATGCAATATGCCCTCGTGTCTCCTGAAGCGCAGCCCTGATGTCGTCCTGCTGCCGCCGCGATTGTTCTATCTGTGACTGGGAATCCGTTAGCTGACCCCTCAGATCCGCCATTTCAGCCTCTCGGCTTTCAATCTCACGATCCGCCTGCTCAATCTTTGCTGACAGCGGCGATACGGCCTCATCAGCGGGTTCCGCAGAAAGCGTCTCCAACTCTGCCTGATGTTGTTGCGAGCGCTCCTGAAGCTTGGTCAGTACCTGCTCCAGATAAGCAATCCGACTTTGCTGAACCTCCGCCGCCTGACTGGGTTCTCGCGCTCGCTCGTTGAAACCATCCCAATTTTGCGACCACTGCTGCATCGCAGTGTCCGCTGCGGATAGTGCCTCTGAGGCGAGCCGCGCCTGCGCTCTGAATTCTGTCAACGCAGGCTCGGAACGCTCCAACTCGCTCTCCCAGTCACGAAGCCGCTGCCGGTCACTGTCTAAAAGTTGTCGGGTTTGCTCTAGGCTACTTCGTGTTTGCTCAAGGTCGCGCTGAAGCTCCCCCCGACGCTTCTGGGCAAAACGCAAGGCCTGTTCGACCCGGGTTACCTCTCCGCCAATTGCGTAGAACCGCTCCTGCGCCGAATTCAGCGCATCAGCAGCCTCGCTTTGCTGCGACCGCGCGGCCTCAATCCCGCTGAGGGTGTGCGTGACCTCTGCCTTGGCTGCTTCTCGCTGGACGTCAAGCGCACCTATTTCACCGGCCATTTCACCCCGTGAGGTACTGAGATTGCGCCATTGAATCGCGAACAGCTCGCTCTGTACTGTTCGCTCCTCGGACTTCAGTTCAGCATACTTTTCTGCCGCCCTGGCCTGTCGGTCCAGGTGCGACAGGTTGCGTTGCAGCTCGTCGCGCAAATCGGTAAGGCGTTCCAGATTCTCCACAGTGCGGCGCATGCGACTCTCGGTTTCGCGCCGGCGTTCCTTGTATTTGGAAATGCCGGCCGCCTCTTCAATGAAGACCCGCAGCTCTTCCGGCTTCGACTCGATCAAACGCGACACCACGCCCTGCTCGATAATTGCGTAGCTGCGAGGCCCCAAACCCGTGCCAAGAAACAAATCGGTGATGTCGCGCCGCCGGCACTTCGCACCGTTGAGGTAGTACTCCGACTGCGCCTGCCGGGTGACCACCCGGCGAACGGAAATCTCGTTGTAGGCCGCAAACTCACCCGCGACTTTGCCTTGAGCGTTGTCAAACACCAGCTCTATAGACGCCTGACTGACGGGCTGGCGACTGGTGGTGCCATTGAAAATGACATCGGTCATCGACTCGCCGCGCAGCGTCTTCGCAGAGCTCTCGCCCATCACCCATCTAACCGCATCGATAATATTAGACTTGCCGCAGCCGTTGGGCCCGACCACAGCGCACATGTTGCCGGGAAACTGAACCGTGGTGGGATCGACAAAAGACTTAAAACCGGCCAGTTTGATGGATTTCAGGCGCATTGTTGACTCTGGTTACCCGTCACTCGCGCTGCCGTACCATCTTGGGCCGCCAGCACTCAAAAACACAAGATGTAGTGTATCGACTTCCGGCCAACAACACTATGTTTGATGGCGAAATTCGTCGACTATTCGGCCTGAAGACTGATTTTGACGGGATCCCCGAAACCAACCGGTACCGACGGGCGGGCGCTCCAGGTCAGGGCATTATCGCGCCCCGGTTGTCCATTAGCGGACACCTGCACCTCAATAGAGACAGCGCTGAAACTCGATATTTGCTGCCCTGCCATAGAGGTACTGTCATCGAGCCGCACGGTCAGAGGCCATCTCGACGGCGTTTGTCGCACCACAGCAATCGGCATACCTGTCTCGGCCCCCTCTGGGCGCGCCAGCACAAACAGTGCGGCGTCAGCGGGCAACGACTGATCCCCAGATAGCGAGATCTCTACCTCGACGCCTGCGGTTGCAACGGGCTCGGGCAGAGGCTCGCCCAGCTCCTGACGGGCGCGCTCGATAACTTGGCCAAGCATGTCGTGACCAGGGGAACCCGGTGGCTCCAAATCGCGAAGTCGCTGCCAGTAAACGATCGCCTGCCGGTAGTCCGCCTCCTCAAAAGCTGCCATTCCCATGGTGGCCAAAGCGGCTGCCTGCATCGGATCGACCGCCAACGCCTGTTCGGCACGCGCGCGCGCCAGACGACTCAAAACACGGTCCGAAGAAAGAAATTCAGATTGCGCGGCTTTACCCAGAATCTCGGGCGCAGTGGCGCCTGCTTCAATCAACCGCTCGTAATACCGCAAGGCCTCGGCGGGTTCGTTACCCGACAGATAGTATTCACCTAGTAATAGCGCATAGTCGGCGTTATCGGGGCGCGCCTCTGCGCGAACCGCGATCCGGTCAATGAGCGCTAAAACGTCTTCTGGCTGCGACTGCTCGATCTGCCCAAGCTGTTCAGCAATCTGGACATCCTCCCAACCGCCCAGTAGTCGATACAGCAGCCAGGCCGAGAGCGCGACAACCGCAACGCCAGAGATCTGCGTCAGTACGGAATACGATGGACGCAGACTGATCTCCGGGGCGGCCTCCCCCGCCTGATCCTCGAGCAATCGCAGCGCAGCCTCTTCATGCAGCTGCGCCGCCTCTGCTTCTCCCGCCAACTCGCGCTGACGAAGGCGTAACCAGTCCTCATTCGTCTCGGGGGCATCACCGCGACGCCAGATCCGGGGCAGCCAAATCAACAGTACTGAGGCGGCAGCCCATAACAGCAGCGCGAATACCGGAAAGGCGCTATTCAATCTCGGGGCTCTCCGAGCAATCGTGCGATTTGCGCCTGCTCTGCCTCACTCAAATCGCTGGCAGGGCCATCGGGGCGCTGCCTGAAATGGAGCAGTAGACCGGCAGCCCCGAATATCAGCAACAGCCCGGGGGCAGCCCACAACAGGACCGTATTGCGGTCTACACCGGGGCGATACCGGACAAACTCTCCGTAGCGAGCCACCATATACGCCAAGATCTCGTCATCCGTCGCACCCTGCTCCAACTGCTCGTAGAGCACAACGCGGAGGTCCCGTGCAATCGGCGCATTGGAGTCGGCGATATTTTGATTCTGACACTTGGGACACCGCAGCTCCTGACTCAGCTGGTGGTATCGCACTTCAAGATCAGGTGCAGAGAACTCGTAGGTTTCGATCACTGCCAGCGCCACCGGCGCCAGCCAAAATTGGCCCCAGATCACGGCACGCATCAGCGCTTTCAGCGCGGGCTTCATCGACCGCCCTCCGAGCCCGCAGCGACCGCAGGCGACGCCAGCGTTGGGAACCAGCGACTGAAATCGCGCTGAAACACCGCCTCATCCAAAACGCCCACATGCCGATGCGCAATGTGTCCCGATGCATCGAGCACATAGGTTTCCGGCGCACCATAAACGCCGAGATCCAGTCCGACCGAGCCCTCCATGTCCACCACGTTGAGCTGATAGGGGTCGCCCAACTGTGCCAACCACTCTTTGGCCTTGATCGGCTCGTCTTTGTAATTGAGCCCATAAATCGGCACACCCTGCTCAGCGAGGGTCAACAGATACGGATGCTCCACGCGGCAGGAATAGCACCAGGTAGCCCATACGTTCACCAGCGCGGGTCGCTCAGTGAGCGCTGACACCGAAATCTGGCGGCCACTCGTTAGTTCAGGTTGAGCGAAATCGGGGAAGGGTTGCCCCAACCGCGCAGCGGGCAGCTCGGTGGGGTCAATCGACAAGCCACGAAACAGCAAACCGGCAAGCACCGCAAAGGCAACGAGCGGGATGAATTTTTTAACCTGCAACGGCGGCGACTCCCGGCTCGGTTGCCGACACAGAAGATCGCTGCGACCGGTATCGACGATCGAAGGCAGTGACCAGCGCTCCCAGACCAATCATCAACGCCCCCAACCACAACCAACGCACCATCGGCTTGTACTGCAGGCGCACCGCCCATGCCTGCTCACCAATTGGCTCGCCTAACGCGATGTAGAGATCCCGCCACAAGCTCGCATCGATGGCGGCCTCAGTCATGATCTGTCCGCTGGCAAAGTAGCGACGCTTCTCCGGTATCAGCACTGCAATGAGTTCCTGATTACGTCTCACTTCGAAGACCGCCTGATCGGCCAGATAATTCGGCCCCGGCTGCTGCCCCAGACTCATGAGTTCGAAGCGATAAGCGCCAAGCGTCTCAACATCTCCCACCGCCATTCTCAAGTCCCGCTCCTCGTTTTCCTGGGACACGACCACCGCACCCAAGACCACCGCCGCGAAACCAAGGTGCGCCAATCCCATACCCAAAAAACTCGGCGTTAAACGGTGCCACTTGAGCCCGCCGTCTGCGCCGGCTGCGATACGCCGCCAAAGATCCTTGAACACCCCCAGAGCCAGCCAGCCCGCAAGCAAAACCGCGAGCGCAATCCAAAGGTTGAAACCGTCACTTCCAAAGAAGGCGAGCACGATCGCCACCACCAGCACGCCGAGCCCGGGCACGAGAAGCTCATGCAACCAACGGCGAGTGGTGTCCTCCCGCCAGCGAGAGAGCGGTCCCACTGCCATAAACGGCATGACCAGTGCCATCAACGGCACAAAGACAGCATTGAAGTACGGGGGACCAACGGAATATTTGCCGAGGGAAAAAGCGTCCATGATGAGCGGGAACAATGTGCCCAAGAGGACAACAATCGTCGATACCGTGAACACCAAATTGTTGATCATCAGTAGCGACTCACGAGAGACACCGGCGTAACTCACTCGGCTCGCAACAGATGGCGCGCGCAGCGCATAGAGCAGCAGCGATCCCCCCACTACCAAGGCCAGAAAAATGAGAATAAATAACCCACGCTCTGGGTCGGCAGCAAAGGCGTGGACACTCGTCAACACGCCGGAGCGCACCAGAAACGTCCCCAGTAGTGACAGTGAAAAAGCAAAAATGGCGAGCAGCACTGTCCAGGAGCGAAACACGCCCCTTTTTTCCGTGACTGCCAAGCTGTGCACCAAGGCAGTGCCCATCAGCCAGGGCATAAACGACGCATTTTCGACCGGATCCCAGAACCACCAGCCACCCCATCCCAGCTCGTAGTAGGCCCACCAGCTACCGAGCATGATGCCCAGAGAGAGGAAGCCCCAAGCCACATTCGTCCAGGGCCTCGACCATCGCGCCCATGATGCATCAAGCCGACCACCCATCAAGGCAGCGATAGCGAACGCGAAGGGGACGGATAAACCGACATAACCCATATACAGAAGCGGCGGGTGGATAATCAATCCGGGGTCCTGCAACAGCGGATTCAAGTCGTTGCCATCGAGTGGCGTGTTCGGGAGCAGCCGCTCGAAAGGATTCGATGTCAGCAGCGAGAAGGCCAGGAAACCCACCGCCACCATGCCCATCACACTCAGTACCCGCGCAACCATCACCAGAGGCAGACCGCGACTGAAAGTCGCCACCGCGGTCATCCAGCCGGCCAGAATGAGCACCCACAGCAGGAGCGAGCCCTCATGGTTACCCCAGAGGGCCGAAAACTTGAAGATAGGCGGCAATAGACTGTTGGAGTTGGCGGCCACCACGGCCACCGAGAAATCATCTTGCAAAAAGCTCACGGCCAGCAGCGCAAAGGCCACGGCAACGAAAACCGTCACGCCCACGGCCAGTGATGGAGCCATATTCATGGCGGCGACGTCGCGCCGCATCGCGCCCCACATGGGCACTACGGCCAATCCTATTGCCAGTACAAAGGCAATGATCAGCGCAACGTGACCAAGCTCAGGTATCACGGTAGAACGGGTTGACCTCGCGGCGCCGTCTTGCCCTCGAGTGCGGCAGCCACCTCTGGAGGCATGTAGTTCTCATCGTGCTTGGCAAGCACCTGTGTGGCCACCAACATCCCTGACTCATTCAAGGTGCCTTCGGCTACGACGCCCTCGCCCTCGGCAAACAGATCGGGCAGGATCCCGCTGTAGCGCACCGGCACTGAAGCCTCGTAATCGGTGACCCAAAACGTGGTGTCGAGATCCGTTTCGCTGCGCTCAATGCTGCCCTCGACCACCATACCACCGAGCCGGATACTCCGATCTGTTGGCGCTTTGCCTGCCACGACGTCGGCGGGCGGATAGAATAGATTGATATTGTCGCGCAGTGCGAATGTCACCAGCCCGATGGCGGCGCTCGATAACACAACCATCAGGCTGACCAGAATCAATCGCTGCTTTCGAACCGGATGCATTAGACGTCAGACCCCATCGCCGGTGTTTGAGTTGCTGCCGCAGTGCGGCGTTGTTCCGCCTCGAGCCAACGCCAGTGCTGCCGTATGCGCTTCAAGGGTAGCCATATCATGATCACGAGTGGCAGCAATGTGAGGGCGTAGGCCAGCCAGACGTAGAAGCCGTGGCCGTCCATATGCCACATCGCTGAGAGCGACTCGAAATACATTAGGAATCCCCCACCAGCTGCTTCAACCAGCCAGACGCCCTGTGAGTCCAGACCAGCTCAGCGCGCATGTTCAGTAACAGCGTCACCGTAAAAAGACAGTAAAAGGCCACAATCATCAACAGCAACGGATAGAGCATGCTCGAATCAATCGCCGACTCCCCGGTAAATTTAATCGAAGCGGGCTGATGGAGTGAGTACCACCAGTCAACCGACTTGTAGATGATCGGAATGTTGACCATGCCCACAAGGCTCAGCACAGCGCAGGCGCGTGCTGCTGCGGTTTTGTTTTCATAGGCCTCAAACAGCGCCACAACACCCAGATAGAGAAACAGCAATATCAACATTGAGGTGATGCGAGCATCCCAGACCCACCACGTTCCCCAGGTAGGCTTACCCCAAATCGCACCGGTCACCAGCGCGATCGCCGTGAGGACCGCCCCTACCGGGGCTGCGGCACGCATCGTGACGTCGGCCATCTTGATCCGCCATATCAGACTGACCGCGCCCGCAAATGCCATCACGTAATAACCGGCGAGGGCCACCACCGCAGCGGGCACGTGAATATAGATGATCCGGTAAGAATTCCCCTGCCGGAAATCCGGTGGCGCCACCAAAAGACCCCAAACGGCACCCACCAGCAGCAAAATCACGGTAATGGGCAATAACCACCGAACAAGGGTGCCACTGAAACCAAAAAACCAGGGCGGTGAACCCAATTTGTGAATGAATGTCCACATGCCCGTAGTATAGCGCCTAACCGCCCTCGATGACGCGTTCGACTGGCGCCCAAGTCCATTGCCTGAGGCGATATCAGCTGTCGAGTGAGACCCGCAACGCGGCACCAATCGCCAGCGGGACCACGACCAGCGAGCCCAGCGCTAACCCGGCGAGCAGCGCCAGCCAACTCTCGGGGTTACCCCCCAGCACAGCCTCGCGGACCGCCGTGGTCCCGAAGATCAAAACCGGCACGTTGAGCGGAATGATCAGTATGGACAACAGCAGGCCGCCGCGACGAATGTTGACCGTCAGCGCACTGCCCAACGCGCCAATGAGCGTCAGACAGACTGTCCCCAATAAAAGGCTGATCAGCAGCGTGGCCAGACCCGCCTCCGGCAACCCCAACATGACAGCAAACATTGGTGATACGAGCGAAAGCAAAAATCCGGTAGCGAGCCAATGGGCCGAGACTTCGGCGAGCGCCGTGACCGCGAGCGGATAAGGCGCCAGCGCCAATTGCTCCAAACTGCCGTCCTCGAAATCGGATGCAAACAGCTTGGCGCTGACCATCAGGCTGGCTAACAAGGCCACCACCCAGAGGATGCCCGGCGCAAGCGTCGCCAACCGAGCCGGGTCGGGCCCCAGACCGAGCGGAAACAACGTGATGACCATGAAGAAAAATAGCAGCGGGTTAGCGACATCTGCAGGGCTTGTCATGATGCTCCGTCCATGTCGAAGAAATTGCCGCATAAATGCGGCCCTAAGGGACAACAGCGGACGATCAGACAACATACCGACCCAGATCCAGATCTTGCTGCAGTGTCCCGAACCGGCTCGGCTGGTGACTGGTAAAGACCGTTGCGCCGCCCCCACTCACGTGGCCGCGAACACACGCCTCCAGCCACTCACATCCAGCTACGTCGAGCGCAGTAAAGGGCTCGTCCAATAACCATAGCGGTGCATCACTCAGCAGCAGTCTCGCCAAGGCCACCCGCCGCTGCTGCCCTGCTGATAAGGCGCCTACTGGTCGGTACTCGTAACCTGCCAGATTCACCGCTGCCAGTGCCTCGCAAATCTGCTCGGAGGACGCGGTGACATCGCCAGCGGGGTGCCAGCGAAGATTGTCTACTGCGCTGAGGCCTAATTTGAGCGCGGAGGCGTGCCCCAGATAGAGAAATGTGCTCCGATGATGGATGTCGCCGGTCACTCCCAGCGTGGCGACACCCGCCAAGCCCCTCAGCAGGCTCGTCTTGCCCACACCGTTGGCGCCCACCAACTGCCAGATTTCGCCCGCTGTGACGCTAAGGTCAACACCACTCAGCAGCCTCCGGTCACCCCGCTCAATCGCAACCTGAGTGGCCTCGAGTAGCATCAGAGATTCACAACGCGGATATCGGGCAGACCCAGACTGTCATCTACTTCAACCTTGAGACCCTGAAAATCAAACAGGTTCTGATCGAGCAGATGCGAGGGTGCGACATTACCCAGCGCCCTGAAGATGGTCTCTGTTCTTCCCGGGTACTGCCGCTCCCAATCCGTCAGCATGCCCTTGATCTCCTGCCGCTGCAGGTTTTCCTGAGTGCCACAGAGATTGCAGGGAATAATCGGAAACTGCATGGCGCGCGCGTAAGAGGCGATGTCCGATTCGCGACAGTACGCCAGTGGCCGGATCACGACATGCCGCCCATCGTCACTCTTTAATTTCGGCGGCATTGCCTTGAGCTTGCCCCCGAAAAACAGATTGAGAAACAGCGTTTCCACAATATCGTCACGATGATGGCCCAGGGCAATTTTGGTCGCACCAATTTGCTCGGCAAAGCCATAGAGCGTGCCCCGGCGCAACCGCGAGCACAGGCCACAGGTCGTCTTGCCCTCGGGAATGATGCTGCGCACAACGCTGTAAGTGTCCTTCTCCAATATGTAGAAGGGCACGCCCAGCGTCTCCAAGTAGTCGGGCAAGACGTCCTCGGGATAACCGGGCTGCTTCTGGTCCAGGGTCACAGCCACAATTTCAAAGTCGATCGGCGCACTAGACCGCAGCGAGATCAGTAGCTCGAGCATAGCGTGGGAGTCTTTGCCGCCGGAAATACACACCATGATCCGATCACCCGCCTCGATCATGTTGAAATCAGCGATGGCCTTGCCGGTTTGTCGGCGCAATCGCTTACGCAACTTGTTGAACTCAAGCCGGTCCCTGCGGGTGTCCCTGCCATCACTGACCCGGGCGTTGTCCTGATCTGTCTGCGACATCATTTTTTCCTGCCATGCCCTCTCGCCTTGAGCGTCCTGCGCGCGCCCTGTACTGCGACAGGTGCTGCGACGGATGCTACGAGCGGTGCTGAGCGATGTGCTGGGGATGATATGAGAGACCACTGCACGGCGCAAAAGGCGTCTGATGGAGGGTTTTAGCCAGTGACTTGAGTTTTCGCCCGTCTGACAGGACAATCCGTGCCGCTTCCAACCCATTACAGATTGCCGACAAGCAAGGATCTCCATCATGAAAGCACCCGTTCGCGTTACTGTCACCGGAGCCGCAGGACAAATCGGTTACGCCCTGCTCTTTCGCATCGCTTCGGGGTCGATGCTGGGCGATGACCAACCCGTCATTCTGCAACTACTCGACATCACTCCGGCGATGGACGCGCTCGGTGGTGTCAAGATGGAGCTCGATGACTGTGCGTTTCCGCTACTGACAGGCGTGATCTGCACCGACGACCCGGAGGTCGCGTTCAAAGATTCGGATTACGCGCTACTGGTCGGCGCCCGCCCCCGGGGTCCCGGCATGGAGCGCAAAGACCTGCTCGAGGCCAACGCCGCTATTTTTGGCGTGCAGGGCAAGGCGATTAACGCCGTTGCCAGCAGGGACATCAAGGTGCTGGTGGTGGGCAACCCCGCCAATACCAACGCACTCATCACCCAGCGCAACGCACCGCTTATCGATCCCCGCCAGTTCACCGCCATGACGCGGCTCGACCACAATCGTGCGAAAACCCAGCTCGCACAGAAGACCGGGACTACCGTGAACGACATTCGTCAAATGATGATCTGGGGCAATCATTCCGCCACGCAATATCCCGACCTGCACCACGCTTTGGTGTCTGGCGAATCAGCCATGAGCGGCCTGGACATGGACTGGTATGGCGACAGCTTTATCCCCACGGTGCAACAACGGGGTGCGGCCATCATCGAGGCCCGGGGCGCCTCTTCCGCCGCCTCAGCCGCCAATGCCGCCGTGGATCATATGCGCAGCTGGGCGCTGGGTACGCCAGCGGACGATTGGGTTTCCATGGGAGTCTTTTCCGACGGCTCATACGGCATCGAGCCCGGGCTCATCTACTCGTTCCCCTGCCGCTGCGCCAATGGTGACTGGGAGATCGTTCAGGACCTCGAAATCTCCGCGTTCAGTCGGGAAAAAATGGACGCTACCGCGCAGGAACTGACTGAAGAGCGGGATGCGGTAGCCCATCTTCTGGGCTAAGCATGGCCCCGGGGGTGCGGCACGGCAGTAAGCCAACAGAGCCCCTGCTCAGACCTCTCGAAGAATCACCACCGGCGGGACGTTGACAACCCGCCGGCACGACCAGACGCCCAACGCGCCCACGATCACGGCGCCAAGAGTGGGGCCAAGAACCCACATCAACGGCGTCGGGGTCCAGCTCATCTCAAAGACCTGCGTCTGCAGACCCCAGGCCGCCACCTCCGCACCGACACTGGCGAGCGCGCCAGCAAGTCCACCCAACACCAGAAACTCAACCCACAGTGCGCCTAATACCACGCCCCTACGTGCGCCCACGGCACGCAGTAATGCGCTCTCGCGCAAACGGCCATCCAAGCTCGAACGAACCCCGGAGATCAGCACCAAGCCCCCCGCCAGCAAAATCACGCCTAGCACGAGCTCCAACGCCCGGGCGACCTGATCAATCACCACCCGCATTTCACGTATCACAATATCGAGCTCGATCACGGTCACCGTGGGCAAAATCCCCACGAGCTGATTGAGCAACGACTTCTGCTCGGGCAGCAATCGGAAGCTTGTCATATACATTCCCGGAAACGCCTCGAGCACCTTACGCGGAAACACCATAAAAAAATTGGGGCGCATGGACTGCCAATCCACAGCGCGAATATTCAGTACTGTTACTTCGAGCGCGTCTGCGCCAACGCGCAAGGACAACCGATCGCCCAGGGTCGCTCCAATGTCACTGGCGAATTCTTCTTCAAGCGACACCCAGGCCTGATAGGTATCCGCTGGCCACCATTCTCCATCCAGCAATGCATTGCCAGTGGGGATCTGATCTGACCAGGTGAAGTTTGCCTCCCGCTGCCGCGGGGCACCGTCCTCCTCGAGCTCTTCCCACCGAGGAAGCGCCGCGTCGTTCACACTGATCACCCTTCCTCGGGTCATCGGGTAAAGCGTCTCTGACAGAATCTCGTTGTCCGCGAAAAAGGTTTGTAGCTCCGGTCGCTCCTCGGGCGCCAGATTCATGAGGAAGTGATTCGGGGCGTCAGGTGGCAATTGCGCCTGCCACTGACCGATGAGCGACGTTCGCACAACCGACAAAAGCAACATCAGCATGATCGCCATGGCAAAAATAACCATTTGCAGCGCATTGGCGCGACCGCGACGCTGCAGTCCCGCCAATGCCACGCGCCACAGACTGCCCGCGAATCCACCCACAGACCGACTGCCGGAAAGCAAAACGCTGGCGGCCACATAACCTAGCCCCATCACGACGCATAACCCCGCGATGACGGCGCTGGTCACCAGCACGCTGCCGCTGTACCACCACATGAGCGCGACGATTGCCACACTACCGAGAACAAAGTCACGGGAACGCTGTGCCTCAGCAACCTCCAAGTCGGCACGAAGCACCCGTAGCGGTGACGCCTGCCCCAGACGTCTGAGGGGTGGCCACGCGAAAAACATCAAGCACACCGCTGCGGTCACCCCACCAATCAACACCGGTTTCAACCCGGCAGCGCCGGGCTCAACCGGCAACAAGCTGCCCAGCACCCGAATGAAGGTCTCCTGCAGTACCCAGCCCAACGCGCAGCCGACGAGCGTGCCACACAGCCCGATCCAAAACAGACTCCGGCCATACAGGGTGCCGATTTCCGGAGACTGGGCACCCAGACTTTTCAGAATGGCCACGTGCCGCGTATGCCGTTCACCAAAACGCCGACTGGCCAACGTGATCGCCGCCGCCGCCAGCACGACCGCCAGAGAACCGGCCAGCAGTAAAAACCCCTGCGCCCTGTCCAGCGTCTCACCGATACTGGGCTGCGCGCCTTCAACCGAATCCAACCGCTGGCCCTGTCCTAACTGCGGCTCGACCCACTCCGTAAACGCCGCGATCGCGTCGGACGTGCCGCTAAGCAGCAGTCGATATTCGACACGGCTACCCGGCTGAATCACACCGGTGGAAGGAATATCAGCGGTATTCATCAAAAGGCGAGGCCCAAAACCGAAGACCGCGGTAGTCGCGTCGGGCTCACCCCGGACCGCGCCACTGATCCGCAAGGGTTGCTCCCCGACGAAGATCGAGTCTCCGGGTTCGACATCCAGTAATGAAAACAGTCGTGGCGCCAACCAGACTTCGCCCGCCTCGGGAATGGCACCCGTATCACGGACCTCACCATAGGGCTCCGAAGACCAAAGCAACTCACCCCGCAGC
>Ga0160423_10003345_pt1 | contig 13350 bp, 13 predicted proteins | sample CRUFie14St8metaG_FD_108191 | JGI IMG/M metagenome (GOLD analysis project Ga0160423, IMG submission 108191) | Marine microbial communities from the Costa Rica Dome - CRUD Field 142mm St8 metaG | ecosystem: Environmental > Aquatic > Marine > Oceanic > Photic zone | place: Costa Rica: the Eastern...
GTGGTATGTTCTGGCAGTCCACAGAATTTTGAACCCTTGCGACTTTGTTTGCCGCAGCGTGTGCCGTCATGCTTGTGAGCATGGCACTGGGTTTGGTATTCTGCCCACGGTGCCTTTTTGCCGTGAATGGTCATTGGCTTTGCGTCCCGATATGAACCGGGGCTCTTGCCTCTACCTTTCTTGGCGTACCGTGTTTGTCTTTTTCCAACTTCCGTCGGAATAAGGTGTGGCCGAACTTGGACTTCCTCTCGGTAGTCCTTTCCTGATGCATCAACATCATGGTGTTCGTCCGACGTGATAGCGACTCCGCCGCTAGTTTCCACGCCTGTTTTTGCTGTAAAACGGGTTACAGCGTCCCCGAATCCCTCATGGGACCGACCGGAAAACATCCCGGATTTGTCGGAAGCGACCTTGGCTTCAGCAGGCTTGACACCTGTCTTCACCACCGCTTTCCTAATTTCAGAGTCTGGTGAACTCCTTTCGTTTTTGCTTTGTGCGTCTGTTATTTTCTTCACTTTGCAAACCTCCTGCTCTCACAGGAACTAGGTCGGACGTGCCGACGCTACCGATTTATGTTAATTTCATACCCTTAGGGGTATTCTTAATCAGTTTCTTAACTGAAGAATTAGTAGTAACTCGGTTTGGTCTACTACGGTTTCTTCGTTTATTATTGTTAGAATAGTTCATACTATTCATACTCATAATGACTCCATATCTCATGGTTGTCTAGGGGTATCAATGGGTAAGTAGATTGCGGCCTACACTACGCTTGTCAAATTGCGTATCCCAATGGCTGACACCCGGTCAGGTTCGCTGCATTTCGCTTTTTAGTATTTGATTCCGAATCTCCTACCGTATTATGCTTGCATTCACGAAGCCCTAGAGGGGATTGCTCCCCCATCATCGTTACTCCTCTTCACGGACCAAATTAATGATTTCACCACGGCTTGCGACCACGGTTTATCCTCACGGACCCCTAAGTGCTTCGTCATCCGACGAAGTACCTGAGTATTTCTACAATTCTCAGGGGTCGTTTATTGTCCTTGTTAGAGTAACAAAAAAGAAATACGCTGTTGCAATATACACTACATATCAGCCATAAGGCTGCGAGTATACGCAACAGCGCAAGGTGAGGAGGGGTGTTGTGACTTTCGTCCTCCCCTCCTCATTATGCTAGCGTATGTTATAGTAACGATACCCTAACACTTAGTATATTTCTACTAAGGAGGCCTAGCCTCCGGGTAAAATGCACCTGCCTAACCATTACAATATGCATTTTTTATCTTGGCCCGGGGACACCGGGCCATTTTCTTGTAGGGCTACCTACAGGACTAAGAGGCAATACACTTTTTTTGTGTTTCCTCAGTATTTTGCTCACTCTTCCTCGTAAGGTACGAATACGAATCGTCCAAGACTGGACATATCAATCGCACTCGTAAATAGTGGCTCCCATACGTAGACTTGTTCATCACGGTTATAGTGTCCTAAAGATAGGACCCAATGGGATGGTGCCAATGTGTGCCACGCTCTTAGAAAGGCGTGTAGCACCGGCGTCAAACCAGTAACAACCAAACGGAATTGAGTAATTGAGTTCATCAATTCTTCATCCCTTGTTAGACCAATTAGAAACTCACGTGCTTCCGCAATGTGTGTTTCAAAGTCTAATGGTCGCTCAACGGTTTGAGGATATACTGATTTCTCAGTAACATCTTCTCCATCTACCACGATGTCATGTCTACCAGCGCATAGCGCATATGTTACGGTAGTCATAGTGACCTACGGTGTACAATGAGTTACTACGGAGTAGTTTTTCCGTTTCTCATACCAGTGCTTATATCTACACTGATAATATCATAGGGATATCCATCCCTCCATCATTGTCACCTACTTTGGTTTGTCCGAGTAGTTAGTCCACTCGTCCCTTCTTATCCCCGTCGGGGAAAGGCAGCACCATCTTTACTCACCCCTGATACGTAATTGGGGTTTTCCGGATACTGCTGTGCTTGTTTATTACTTACTGTAATGAGAGTCACAGTCGGGCCTATCAAGCCGTTCTACTTTGGCAACTCTCGTAACGGATTAGTCTTCACCTCCTGTCTAATCCAAGACTATGTATCTATGAGGTCATTCTTCCTCAGTATCTGTTGGGTAAAGTATTCTACCCTTCCAGTCAAATGTTGTATCAATGTGTTTATCTCTTAACCAAGCATCTCTTTCAGCATACGCTGCAGTATATTGGTTGTTCATTTGTTCTTTAGTAATTAGTCCGTCTTCTACTTGATTTTCTAAATTGCGTCTTAGTTTTTTTAGTATGTTGTAACTTTCACGCATTCTAATTTCATAGAATTCACGGCATCTATCTGAACAAGATAAACGTCCTCCTTTGAAGTGGAACTCCCGTTCGCACTCCATACAAGTTCTCATTGTGACCATTGTCTAAGGGTGGGTGCCGATATCCATCGGCTGTATTTCAACGACTCTTTTAGGAGGCATCTCTGCCTCAACTCTTGTCTTCGTCCATCGCCAGTTTGTTTGGCATACCTGCCAACGCTTTCGTATTACAGTACTACTGGCTTGGGGCTGTACCGTAGGTTTCTGTTTCTCCTACCACGGTCTACGCACAAGGGACTACTAATCACATGAAGGCCTCCGGCCTAGCATCAGTTTCGTTTAGGTTCCCATCCTATTCTCCTCTTTTCCCTCCCCCTGTTTTGCTCCAACAGATAAATAGCGGGTTTCCTAACCCGCCTTAAAATCCAATATTCGTCCATTCCCATTACTGGGTGGCTCAACTGTTTCCATAGCGGATGCATCCACTACTTACTTACCGCTTCCAAAGGGCTTTTTTGGGCCACAATATTCACGTACTTTCTTTTCATTGTTCTCTGTCTTCATCACATGGCCGGTTGCAGCCAATCTTACGACTAAGTATCTACGGGTACCTCCAAGTTTGGTGTTCTTTTCACTGGTCCCGGGTTTTGTTTTTAGGTTTAGAGCCGTGTTTCAATAAGTTCCCGTGCATCATCTCGGTAGATGAGCGTCACTTCAACATCAGGTGCGCCTGCGAACCGTTTTGCGTGTTCAAGGTCGTGATACCCCTTGAAGGACACTTCTCGTCCCTTCAAATCGGTTTTACTTACGCCTTGCACAAAAGGTTTCACGTGCTGCTCCCAATAGCATCTGTTTCTGCCACTGCATACGAAAACTACGTTCTTGACTTCCCTGCCAAGATACACAGCGATGAACTTCTTTGCCATCTTAATCTCCTCCTACGTTTAATTTATTTTTCAAACAAAAAAATAGTGGAAGCACGAACAAGTTCGCACTTCCAACCACCTTCCGCATCAGTAAACTGATACTTGCATAAGTGTAGATTTTGTTTCTGCTTCAGAAGAGAAACGCTGTCTAACTTACACCTAAGTTACTGAGCAGGGCCGGCTTTACCCGTACCTGCTATTTATGTTGTACTGTTTAGTTATTGCCAGATTGTACAGTTCTGGTCTTTACTACGTGTCTCCGGGGGTAGCAATGGGGTGGGCCAATACTGCTTCTAGAGCAGATAGGAACGCAGTTTAGGGGCTAACCTATAAAACGTCCCATGACCATTGATTCCATTTCAAGTATTGCTTATAAGTTAGCCCATATTATTGGTTAATATTCTGGTGGACGACCATTACGCCCATGACCTCCTCAATACTTGTAAACTTCATACTGGCTTTCTCGTTCCAGTATACATCGTCACACTCAGCACCATCTCTGGTTGCGCAGGCTTCACGGCTTTTCACACCGCTTCCCTACGTCATTCTCTTTCTAGTGGCTTCCAGATTGTTAGTCCTTTCACACTGCTTGATTCACAGTTGTTTCAATTGCCCTTCGCTCTCCTTTTCAGAATCGCTATAGGTGCCTCAGGCATTGGGAGCCCAAGTACTTTAGAAAGCAGGTCTACTCCAGAGGGTTCTCTAAGCCCTTACTGGTCCATCACTTTCGTTATCCGCCAGTGGCGGGTCAATTCCCCTTAAAGTCCTGTTGCATCCACAACTAGTTCACCGACTTTCCGAGATGGATTCATCGTTTACCTAGTGCTTAATGCTTGCAACATACGGTTCCTTCGCAGGTCTTGACAGCCGACTTTCTCATTCGCCGGCACAATTTCAGTCTTACGACATAACGTATAGCCCCGGATTGGTTACCGGCTAACAAATACGTCATACATCACTTTTCAGTTATGCTTCGTGGCATTAATTCTCGTTTGTATAAGAATTCTACCCGTTCTTGCACGGGTATAGTTATGCTACACCCCGGCAAGACACTTCGCACTGCAAGGAGGCCAAGCCTCACAATAACAGCGTCTGTCTGACGGTCGCCTCAGTAATTTCCTTTCGGATTTGTCCCTTGCGGGTAACGGCAGTTGTCAGGTTACTATGAGAAGGCCCTTGTCGTCCTTCTCGTACCAAGAATTTTACCTCTCGGGCTCTTGGGACCCGAGTTAGTTGGTTTTACCAACCTCCTGTATGTTTATGGACATTACTGCTCCTCTATGATGAATAAATCCATCACCATTAACACAAGTGCTAATGGTTAGTATAAACAACAAGTTGTTCATATTAACTAAGTTACTATCTGGGGCTATTTCCTCAGCGAATTTATTGCGCACCACCACATTTTCCAGACAGAGAGGCACTAATGGATGTGCTAGACGTTGGTGGCTTCATACCGCTCCCTATACCAACGCTACCTACTCAAGTACGGCTAATGAGGCCGCCCGGAGCAATCTGCTTCGTCTCTTCGCTTCATAGGAATGGAAAGTTTCTTACTTCTCCGAAACTTTCCTCCTATTCTCTTAAGGAGAGATAGTTGGACTTGCTACTGGTTAGTTCGCTTCTTCTGTCCTTCCCCTCCTCATTATGCTAGCGTATCGGATAGTACCGATACCCCAACATCTAAGCCCTGTTAAGGGCGACAGGAGAGGCTTTTCACAATGACTTCCAATCACAACCTCTCCTATCTATGTATCTATTTTTGTAAATACTAATATCTATTTCTTATTAGACATAATTGTTTGATTGATTCTATAGTAACTCAATCTAAACAATCACCCTCCCACCACCGTTCAATTTCCTTATCACGTATTTCCTATTACACCTTTCAAGTGCTACTTTTGGTGATTGAACTCGGATTAAATTATTCATATGAATAATTTTATCCTAACCATAAGTTAAGGAAAGTAGTTTCTTTTTGGTTGGAAATCTACGTTTGCTAAGAAACTCGTTAAGTTTCTGTATTAGCGCATGTAGGTCTTCCAGCGAGTAGAATATAATTTGATTCTACAAAAACTCGCTGTATCTCATTGGCCCTACTCGTTTGGAGATTGCTTTCCTTGCAATCCGATACTTTCAGGGGTTATTCCTCAATACTACGCCGGCTCCCCTTCGGCCAAAGCCAAAGGTTTGCGGCAAACACGCTCATCGGCGTGTGATACTCCGTATATTTCAACGGGCTTAACGAATGCGTTTTTTAGATTTTTTACGGAATGCATTACGGGCAACCCTATCAGGGTTCATGCCTTTAGCATTCTTATCATACTTGATACGTTCTAGGTTCCGCTTATCCCAGTTGAATGGGTTACGGTTATGATTACCTAGACTATTTCTGTAGTCATTCCCATTTTCCAACGGGTATGGTAGTTTAGTACCTCGGAAATTGCAGTTGCTAAACTGCACCGATTTTAGTACCGCTTTTGAAAAGTCGGCACCTCGGAAATCACAATCTTTGAACATTACCATCTTCAAAGTGCCAGTAAATACGGCTCTTGTGAAGTCGCAGTTTTCAATGACACCTCCCGGCGTCCTGCGTTTCTTATGTTTCATAAAATTAGTAAAATGGCAATCAAACTTACAGTTCTTGAACTGAGAGTTCTTTATGATGGCACGTCGTCTGCTATACCTTGTTTTAGGCATTGCATGGTTACCATCAATGATTAACTTAATTTTCCTATTACTGGTAAATGTTATTCCATTGCAATTTACACTACGTAACCCACCGTATGATGATAAAATCTTCATAGCATTGGTCTGGTCAAGTCGTGTTAATTCCGTAGTACCTTTCTTTCTTGGTAGTACGATTCTTAATTTGTATTCGTTGTTGGGTTGTTTTTGTTTGTCTTTAATCAACTCCTGACTTTCGTCTAGGGTCAGCATTACCTGTTACCACAACGCCTTTACTCGGGCGTACCGCCCTCTCATGGCGGACTCTTATCCATGGTTATGCAGGTACCATGGGTTATGATTTTGCGGTCCAGTCATGTGATAATTAGTTACCATCCGCATCATACACACTTGCCGTCGCAAATATGTTTTTCGGTCTAGCCTTTCCATCTTGGGTTGCTTTCGCTAATATCCCCTGCTCATACTGGTTCTCCGTCTGTGCCACACTCAACGTGCAGTGGCCGGCAGGTGAGATTATTCTATAGGGTTCTCTACACTATCCCAAATGGTATTGATGACAGAGAGGATTACCAGCCCTCTCACATTCTTCAATCCACACAAGGTTATATTCCGCACCCGTGCTTCATTTCATGCATCATTGGTCCTCTTTGTTAGAGGCACTAATTGTGGGGTTGCTTCAATGCACCAGAACGATAACTGGCCCCCAACTAAGTTAGCATACCTGCTAACGATTATCTAAGTATATTCACGTCCATGCTCGCTTTTGTTATACGTTTGTTGATACGTTAAACGACATAGCACCCGGAATTCCACACCAAGCAAAACCATCAGCATGACCTGTAAGGTTTCTTAATTACTTGACGCAACACTTCTCTTCGTATCCCGGTTTCTGTTTTTCAAATGTTATTACTATACGCACTTCCCCTCCTGTATTTCTACCGAATGGAGGCCCCCTGTCGGGTATTTATGCTCACACTATGTCGCACGATTATCAACTAAGGCCGATAGTCATGCATGGATTGTTAGGTGGTTAGTAAGTACCACAAAGGAAACTAATATTCTTCCCGTAAGAAGGTTCCAGAGTGGGTCATTACATAACCTAAGTCTAACTACGAATCCTATTTCTGCTTCTGAGCCCCTGTATTCAGAGGGGGTTTGTGATTCGGTTTTCTCCGCTTATGAAGTTATATCTCAAACTTCGTCTTCGTAATCGCACGTTGATATTGTGCAATAAATGTAGAAGTCTTCCATCCATCCTCCTGTCCAATAACCATCAAGAGAGTCCTTGTGGCACTTTGGGCAAGGGTGGTCAGTTACTTTTCTACCTGTTTCGCTTGTTTCGCTCATACTGTGAGGAAAGAGATTTACTGCCGTCTACAGTGCTAGCGCACCTACACGGTATCTAAAACTAGATACTGACAGCGACCGCTAGGCCAATGTCTCCCTCCTCATTATACTAGCGTATCGTGGGGTATCGCTACCCTAACACTATTACTACGAAAAAGGCCCCCTCGGAGGCCGAAGCCTCCGAAGGGACAGTTATACAACGCATTGTATATCAGTTCATATTTATATTCAAACATTATCTGATATTCAGACATTATCCCTTTGCCACTTTCTCATAGCACGATGTTCCTTCATCACTTTTGATTGCTTTAACCTTCGTACTTCTGCAGCAAGTTCTGCTTTTGTCTTGGCGATTTCTTCGTCTGTTTTCTTTTCCTTTTTCTCGTCTTTATCTGACATTTCTAAGTGGCCCCTCAGAGTCTGGTAAACTCGTCATCGGACACACCGTTTTTGTTTTTCAATGTTACAGTCACTCGTCCTCAGACAACTGCACCTGCATACTTGCACGAACGTACATTTCTGCAGTGATATCTACTTTGAGTTCAGCGAGTAAGTCCTCGCCGGTTTCAATGTAGTGTTCAACAAGGCCTAAAAATAGGCCAGTAGGTGAAAGGTCATCAATTTTGTAAATTTTGATGAGTTCCATCAGAATTCGTGGCACTCTAGACATATTGCTAGAGTTTCCACGGTGGTTACTATTGAGCCACCCTTTGTCTTTGGAAAAGATTAGTCGTGTTCTCGGGATGTTTATTTCCCCAATCATCACGGCTTCATCAATCGCAATCCTTACCTTAGTAATGGTATGTTGCGTTACCTTCTTACTGATAACTCCGTGTTCAGTACTCACCTTAACAACAGAGTCTTTGCAATCCCCACACACGGTTGTTTTACGACCATGTACGTGGTTTGCTTTCATCTGGTGTGGCAAATATACTGCTTCGTCGCATCCATCACACTTTACAGTATGATATTTACATTGATGCTTTCCATCATCAGTAATAATCAGTAGTCCATTGTCAAATGGGCTCAAAGTGAATGTCAATTCATCCACTTTATTATCCACTTCATTAGGGGTACAAGCCAACAAAGGCTTGTTCAATTCCATCGGGTTCACCGATTTAATCACCCACATATGTCCACCTACACTTAGGTAGTTGTCTTTTATGTAACAAGTTATTCCGTTAATTTTTATTTTATTCATTGTTAAAACCTCCCCGTAGGGACTAAGGTTCTCCAAGTTTGGTATTACTCTTCATAGAACCGATTGTCTTCGTTTTTATTTCAAACACCTTCTCACCAACGGTTGATACCTGCACGGTTAGCGCAGGAATAACAACGGTTTAGTGCATCATTTGTACCGAAAATGAATAGAGTTAATACGAATCCCTTGTCAGGTTCGTACTTGTACGTTAGTCTTCCACATCCGTCTATTTCGCATTGGTATTTCTCCAATAGCGGTAGTCCGGTGTGTGGGCTAATGTATTCCCATGGTGCATCTTCTGGCAAGTCACCTTGCTGTTGAAGATTCTTAATCACCACGTTATTCTTTCTTTCCGTTTCCAATTGGTACTTACGACTGAACGGCATTATTGTTCACCCACGAAGGATGTAACTGTCACGTTCACTGCACACTTTCCACTGTTAATGAATTTCACGCATTGGTCTAATGACCCTGCGAATAGTTCTCGTCGTGTTTTCCAATGTTTTACTCTGTATACTCTTGACATACTGCGGAGAAGGCACAGTTTTGATACGGGGACTGTTCGCACCCGATATTTCCCATCTTTACAAGATGACAGTTATTGCATAGGACGACTGTTCGCATCCTCTTCTCCGTTATACTAGCGGAATTAGGGGTATCGGTACCTTTACGCATCGGCTAGTTTCCAATAAGTTACCTGTCTATTGGTACCGTGTATACGTTCTGTACGCCCTAACAAAAATTGGGGCCTACGACGCAATAAATTGGTCAAACTTTGAGTACTAATTCCATAACGACTATGCTCGTTATAATCGGCTTGAATTTGCCTTGTATTTACTTCTTCAACGCCTTCTCGCTCCATTATACGGATAAAAGATGCTTCAATGTGTTTAATCACTCTCGTATACTTCGCCATTATACCTTCTCCTTTTCTAAACGCTCTAATTTCTTTAGTTTGCGTACTATGGCTTGTAGCCCACCTAAAGACTCAACTTTGTCAATGATATCCAACAACCTAGCCTGAGTTTTCCAGTTTGGTTCCTTAGGAAGTGCGTATCCCATTATTCGCTCTTTGTCATAACGACGGGTTTGAGTCGTGACATAGACCTCTTTCTCCCACTCCTTAGGACTCGCCATTAAGTATAACTTGTAAGTAGGTAGGTTATGAACTTATAGGTTACCAACAAGTATATTGATAACCTACCTGAATAGTCGTTTGTTGCATGAGGACTACCACATTCTCCATCCAAATTCAGGTTAAAGCCATGAATGAAGCAAGCGCCAAGAAGAAACTAAAACAGTGGCTTGAACCAAGTCTTGCTCTAAAGAAGAATTCAGATATTACTGCAAAGAACCTAACAGTAGTTGGTTCTGATGCAGTAGGTTCTACTGCAAAGAAAACAAGTTCGGCACCTAAGCGTAAGTCTGAACCAGAATATGATGAGGACTATGACGAAGAGTTTGATGACTTAGACTGGGAAAGCCTTGACGAAGAAGATGAAGAAGACGAGATTGAGGAAGACGAAGACGACGACTGGGACGATGATGAAGACGATTGGTCAGAATGGGACGAAGATACTGATTCAGATGATAAAGAAGCCGAGAAGGAAGAGTCAAAGGACGAAGAAAAAGAAGAAAAGGATGAAGATGACGACCTTGACGACTTACTAGACTTTGACGATGACGACTGGTGAGATTATATCCCACCATTCCATCGGACTAGCATGGACCCGCTCAAACACTCAAGGGTACCTCAACACATTATCCTTAGTCCTACACAGTCTAAAGCAGTGTTAAAGCAATTAGGAGTACCCCATGAGCAACTACCGGGACTATTGATTAGCGACCCCGCATTGGAAAACGCAGCAAGGAATCAAGAGTTAGAATTTATTCCGTCTGATGCAGTAATCAAAATCATTCGTAATTCGCCATTAGGTGATGCTGAATCAGTCTACTATCGTAGACCTATTGTGATGTGAGGCTATGACTGTATACCATGTTTGGACAGACGGTTCAGAAGGCGAACATGGTGATGCAGGAATTGGTGTTGTTATTGTTAATCGTGACCTTGATGGTATAGAATACTTGTTTGGCGAATACATTGGTAAGAAGACTAGTAATTATGCCGAGTTCTATGCCGTACAGAGAGCGTTAGAAACAATCTATGAGCGAGTCACATCACCTACACGATTAGATATTCAAATCAGAAGCGACTCTCAATTACTTGTAAAAGGTATGAACGGCGAGTATGATATCAAAAAGCCTCACCTAGTACAAATCAAAACAGAATTAGAGAAATTACACTTCAAACTAAAGACAGAACCGGAATATATCTGGGTCAAAGCCCATGTAGGGAACCGATTGAATGAATTGGCGGACTTTTTGGCAGTAAAGTCAATGGCCGGGTGAACCTTATGTCCAACAACCTTGTAGGGTGATATGATGAGAGCCGATAACACTGTCCTGTTTAACCGCTTTTCATTCTCATCAGTACCATTTATTGGAATAGGAAATGCTAGTAGAATTGAACTACTAAGACACCCGTACCTACGTTCAGTCCCACAAGGAGTTCACAAACAACAAACACCGTGGACAGACACAAGTTCTACGATGGTTGGAATTGCAAAGAACGGAGTCACGTTTGCGGCGATTTCATTAGACGGAAACGTAGATTATGTAAACAAACCAAGCATTGAACCATTTGAATGTACATTACAAAACGCAGGAGCCCAAGAATATCATGTTGATATTTATGCAACCGACGACTTTAGATTCCCAAAAGAATACTGTATAGAAGCATATCCAAAGGTATTCTCGGCCATTCCTTTAGACATCACATATTCAATAATGATTGACAAACTCATTACCAATGTCCCCAACACAGGAAGTGGAGCCCTAATGATGGAAGGCAACTCCACTAGAATGATGAATGGGCAGATATTCGTCCCGGCGGGACAAATCGTGGACCTTGGGCCTATCTTAAAGATGATACGTAGAAGAGAATCTGAAACGTACCCCAAAGATAACCACCTGATAACCCGCCATGTACACTTAGGTATCAGGAAGCGGTTATATGGATGAGGAAAAGCGTATCACATCATTCTTTTGGCCTGTTAGGTTAGAAGAAATTGAAACATTGGAAGACAACCGCCAAGCAGTAAATCTAAACTTCCCCTCTAGTAGATGGGTACCTGCGACTAAGACTTCAGCAATCAAGTGGTTGCTAAAGCATGAGAATGCGGCAGGACTAAGAGAGTATGATGGTACATACATGGTAGTAAAGTGTATATTAGGTATGACTTGGGAAGAAAGATATGCCGAGATTGAAGAAGTACCAGAAATGCCCGATGAATGGTTAGAGCCTCCTGTTGTCTATGATTTGATTGACGAGGATAATATGCCCCAAGAAACAATTGATGGCTACAGAGGGTACTTACTGCCAAAGAACTTCAAGCATCTACTTCTAATTAGCCCACGCATAAACGCTGAACAAATAGTTCACACTAAAAAGAAAGAGTTGAAGTCATTACAAGTAAGTATTATGTCACCTGAAGACATTATTGCAATGTCGGCAGTAGAAGTATTTGAAGATGAAATATTTACCCAGAAACGTGGAGATGAAACACCGCTTGAACATGGTCCAATGGATTTGCGTATGGGTTCTACTGATAAAGGCACACAATGTTTCACCTGCAATAATACCTACAAAGACGAATCATCAATAGATGGTTGTCCCGGACACTTCGGACATATTTTACTTGCTTCACCAGTACCCAACTACCTATTCCTACAAGGTGGAGGATATACAGGTAGTACAACTTCTCCACTGCACGTAACTGCAAACTTAGTGTGTCATAACTGTAACGAAATAAGAGCAACGGATAAACAGTTAGAAGATATTGAGTTTGCAGTAGATACTATAGCAAGAACAGAACGTAATGACTTTGGGTATCAACAAATACGTAACTTGCTAAAGAACAAAGTAAAGACTAATACTGACGCTGAAGATTTGAAGAAAAAGATAGTACACTGTCCTAGATGTAATGAGTATTCTTCAATGATTCAGTGGAACCACCAATATCAACAGTGGCTTATTGAGACACCTAAACGACATAGGCTTACTGAGGCGTCAAATATACAAATGGGCGCAGTATATGAGTTACTAGAGAACATACCAACAAACCAGAGGAAATTCTTAGGATTCTTTGGGGACTCCAAACCTTCTGATATGTATTGGTCTGTAATACCTGTGGCACCTAATATCACTAGACCTCTAGCATTTGCAGACGACGGTACACCAGAACCCAATGATTTGACACATCTATACCAGAATATTGTTTCAATAAACAACAGGCTAATCAGACGAAGACAAACAAACTCCGCACCGAGTCTTATTGCTAAATTTGAAGGAGATTTATACAAGGCATGTACCCATTTGATTACTTCTCAAAATGCTGCATTAGGAGCAGGCGGTAGTAGGACTGTTAGAGATAGGCGAGGTAGACAAAAGGAGCAAGCCTACAAGGGATTACTAGACAGACTTACTGGTGGTAAGCGTAAGTCAAGAATGCGAAGCGTCATTCAAAGTAAAGTAGTAAATCAAGTATCTTATTCTGTAGTTACACCTAATCCAGATTTAGCAATTGACGAAGTAGGAGTTCCATTTCATGTATGTGCCACAGCAACAGTAGATGAATATGTTACTGCATCTAATATTGATGAACTGCAAGAAATGGTAATTAACGGCCCAATGGAGTATAAGAAAGACACTAAAGAATACAAGCCGTTTGCAAGGTACATTATTGAAGGAGGATTCCGTAGAGATGAGGTATCAACTATAGCACCATTTAGAAGAAA
>Ga0160423_10003346_pt1 | contig 13348 bp, 14 predicted proteins | sample CRUFie14St8metaG_FD_108191 | JGI IMG/M metagenome (GOLD analysis project Ga0160423, IMG submission 108191) | Marine microbial communities from the Costa Rica Dome - CRUD Field 142mm St8 metaG | ecosystem: Environmental > Aquatic > Marine > Oceanic > Photic zone | place: Costa Rica: the Eastern...
TATGGAATCTTGGGTTAGAGATGAGATGATAGTAAGCTGTTCCTCATCTTGGGCGATCAATTTCAAATTACTACTCATTCTTATCTCTTTTTCTTTCTATTGCTGCTCCACAGGATTTCAGTTTCTTTTCTATTTTATCAAAACCTCTATCTAAATGATATACTCGTCTTATAGTTGATGTTCCCTCTGCTCTCAAGGCTGCAATTATTAATGATGCTGAGGCTCTTAAATCTGTTGCCATTAAAGGTGCTCCATACAGTTTCTTAACCCCGTCAACAATAGCAGTATCCCTTTGAAGTTCAATTTTTGCTCCTAACCTTACAAGCTCTTGGACATGCATAAATCTATTTTCAAAAATAGTCTCTTTAATTTTACTTCTACCGTTTGAATAGGTCATTAAAGCCATAAACTGAGCTTGTAAATCTGTAGGAAAACCTGGATAGGGTTTTGTTTCGATATCTGTAGGCTGGATTATTCTATTTTTCTTTATAAGTTCGATAGAATTTTTATATGATTTTATATCTACATCAGTATTTTCTAATACATGTCTTAAAGTTTCAATTTCTTTTATACCTATCGAATTTAATTTCAATTTACCACTTGTTGCTGCTAAGGCTAAAGCATAAGTTCCCGCCTCAATTCGATCAGGTGGTGAAATAATATCTATACCTTTGAGATATGAGCATCCTTTTACAATAATTTTATTAGTTCCATACCCTGTTATGTGAGCGCCCATTTTATTTAACATTTTAGCAAGTGATATTACCTCTGGCTCCATTGCAGCGTTCCTTAGTATTGATTCTCCTTCAACTAAAGATGACATCATTAAAAAAAAGTGAGTAACACCAACAGATGGAAAATTTAATTTGTAGTTAATGGGTTTTAAATTATTTCTTACAGATGCCTTTACGTAGCCGTCTTTTATTGTTATTGAAGCACCCATTTTTTCTAATATTGATAAATAAAAGTTAATTGGTCTTATACCTATCGCACAGCCACCAGGAAGAGAAACTTTTGCCTCTCCATATCTCAAAATTAGAGGTGCTAAAACCCAAAAACTTGCTCTCATTCTTCTTACTAAATCATAAGAAGCTAAATTATTTTTTATTTCTTTTGTTTGAATAATTAATTTGTACGAGGAATCATTTTCATTTTTTAATTTAAACTCTGAACCAAGAGTTTTAATTAATTCAAGTAAGGTAGATACATCTGAAAGATCAGGAATATTCTTAATTTTAACTTTATCTTTAGTTAACAAAGAAGCAATTATCATGGGAAGAGAAGCATTTTTAGATCCTGAAATATTTATTTCGCCCTCTAAGAAATTTCCACCTTTGACTTGAATTAAATCCATAATCAATCTTCTTCAATTTTTAATTTTTGTTTTTTTATTTGTTGTTTTCGCCTTCTCAAATTTTTCCTTAATGCTTCGTATAATTTTTGATCTTTAATTTTATCTTTTTCTTTATTTTTCATAATTTTAAAAACCTTTAGCTTTAGACGGGTAATTATTTATTGACATACTTGTATCTTTAGTTGATTTAACTTAGTAAGCCCACGTAGCTCAGTGGTAGAGCACTCCCTTGGTAAGGGAGAGGCCAAGAGTTCAATTCTCTTCGTGGGCACCATTTTAAATTCTTTATATATTAACATTATCACTTTTTGGATAAAATTTAAAAAATTTGTAATTTATTCTTAATTTAAACGGACTGTTATTTTTAGAATCAATTTTTCAAAAAAAAATAAATTTTAATTATAATTGTGTCTATATAATTTTTTTCAAATATCTAAATAATGGCTATTTTAAGCTATTTTTTTAGTATTTTAAATAAATTATGGCTAAAATATGTCAAAAAAAAGGAAAGATTTGTTGACAAATCATTATTAAAAAGATGGAATCCCAATATTGATTTGTTTTTCAATAAATCATTCAAACATGCAAGGGAGGATATAGCATGCTAAATACTGCAAAAAACTTTTTAAGTGAAGTTGTATCATTAGGTCTTTTATTGATAGCTGTAGGCGTTGTTCTACAAGTTATTTTTGGTTCAGCTGTTCCATTTGTTGGTGGTGACATTGTTGGAAATTTAACTAACCTTATTGGTAGCCTTGGTGAAGGTGGTTTAGTTGGATTAATTTCAATTGGAATTATTCTTTACTTAATTCAACGTGCTTAAATAAAAATCAATTTTTTAATAGGGGTATCTTTTGATGCCCCTTTTTTTTATTAAAAATAAAACTTATAAAATTTTGGAGTTTATCATGTCAAAAACTGGTAGTTGTTTATGTGGAGATGTTAATTTTTCTTATAAATCAGATCCTGTTATGTTCTTAATGTGTCATTGTACAGATTGTCAAAAATCAACAGGAAGCCCTGTTGCATCTATAATTGTTGTTTCTGAGAATGATTTTAGCGTCAGTGGTCCAACTAGCAGTTATGAATGTGAAGCAAAAGTTACTAGATCATTTTGTAAAATTTGTGGTTCTCAAGTTTTCAGTCGAATTGAGAGTGCACCAGGAGTTGTAGCAATTAAAACAGGTGTTTTGGATGAACAACCAACTGCTAAGCCTAATTTAGTATGTTGGACAAAAAGTAAACCTGATTGGTTCGATATAAGCCACCCTAAAGTTTCCTTTGAAGAAAACCCAAATTAAAATGAGACATTCAGTCACATAAATTTTAAATTATTTTAGTAGTATTTTTTTGTATAATTATTAAATACTAGGAATAATTAAAATGGTTAAAAAATCACGAAGAGAATTTATTAAAAATGCAGGGCTAGGGTGTCTCTCTCTGTCTGTTACTCCTTATTTGATTGGTATTAATAATGAGGCCTCTTCTGAAACTGTTGGAAACTTTAATAAACATAGTTTTTTAAACCCTAATCTTATCAGCTGGAATGATATAGGTCCTCTTCAAGATCCAAACGAATTTGGCGTCATGGTTCCAAAAGGTATGCAATGTAAGTTAATTGCTCAGTCTGGAAAAAAAATATCTAATTCATATATTTGGCATGGCTCTCCTGACGGGGCATCTGTTTTCCCAAGTAATAATGGCTGGATATATGTAAGTAATTCAGAGCTTGGAGATAATGAAGGTGGAGTAGGAGTAATTAAGTTTAATAGAGATGGCAAAATTGAAGATTCATATTCCATTCTCCAGCATTCCTCAAGAAATTGTTCTGGAGGTAAAACTCCATGGAATACATGGCTATCTTGCGAAGAGCATTCCAAAGGAATTGTATGGGAAACATCACCAATTAAAAATGATCCTAATTTTCCAAAAAAAAGAGAAATGTTAGGAGCCTTTAGGCATGAAGGTGCGGCAATAGATCCAAAATCAAATTTTATTTATATGACTCATGACGATATGGAAGGTTTCTTTTATAGGTTCATTTCAAATGAAATTGCAGGATCAGAAAAATACTATTTAAGAGGTGAATTACAAGCCGCAAAAGTTAATAGTGATGCATCAGTTACCTGGATTAAAGTCCCTGATCCACTTGCAAAAGAAAAATCAATAATAGAACAAATTCCTGAAGCAACTGTATTTAAAAGAGGAGAAGGTATTGCTTATTTTAATAGAAAGATCTTCTTTACAACTACACATGATCATAGAGTATGGGTTTATGAGCCAGACATAAATAAAATATCACTTTTCTATGATGGTATTCAAAAAACTAATTATAAAAATCCTTTTAATTTTTTTAACAGATGGAGAAAAGATAATAATGGTTATGCATTAAAAAGTCCTGACCAGATGACTGTTAATGCTGATGGCTATCCTTTGGTTGCAGAAGATGGAGATAATATGGAACTTTGTTTTCTTGATAATGACGGTTTCGCAAAACCCTTGGTTCGATTGGATGGTCATTGGCTTTCAGAAATTACAGGACCAGCTTTTTCTCCCGATGGATCAAGACTATATTTTTCATCTCAGAGAGGTAGAACTGGTTCACGAAGAACTGGTGGAATGACTTTTGAAATAAAAAAAATAGTTTAATTATTTTTGTAAAATTTTATTCGCATTTTCCTCGAATTTTTTTACTTCTTCTGAGTTATCGTCCTCTGGCAGTTCCAATGGATGAGGAACTTCAACACCTTTTTTACAGGCAGGTCTTTCTCCAACAAGCTCCATCCATCTCATAAGGTTAGGTAAGTCATCTATTTCGACACCAGACCATTTATGGATTCTAATCCAAGACCAATTTGCAATATCTGCTAATGAAAAATCACCTGCTAGATATTCATTTTCATTAAGATGGTCATTAATAACTGTGAATAGTCTTTTACTTTCATTTTGATAACGATCTATTACAGATTGAATTTTCTCTGGGAAATACCTATAAAAGACGTTTGCTTGACCCATCATTGGTCCAATCCCACCCATCTGGAACATTAGCCACTGAAGAACTTTTGCTTTTTTTACTGGATCCTTTGGTAAAAGCTTACCCTCTTTTTCAGCTAGATAAATCATTATTGCTCCAGATTCGAAAACAGCTAAATCATTTTCACCTCTATCCACTATCGCAGGTATTCGTCCATTAGGATTGATTTTTAAAAAAGACGATTCTTTTTGTTCTCCCTTTATTAAATCTATAGGAATAATATTATAAGGAATATTTAATTCCTCTAGAGTAATTGAAACTTTCCAACCATTTGGAGTCGATGCTGTATATAAATCAATCATATTTTTCTCACATTAATGTTATTAAATTTACATTTAAAAAACCTTTGATCAATAAAAATATTATGATTGACGCAATGAAAATCGTTTGCAAAGTTTGTATATGAAAAAATTAACTACACCCATTTTATTAGCTTATGGTGGTCTTGCGGTACCTCTTGCTGCTCTTGGCCTTCCTCTAGCTGTTTACATCCCTCCTTTTTATGCTGGACCAATTGGTTTAGGAGTAGGTACAGTGGGTATAATTTTTATGGTAGCAAGATTTTGGGATATTTTTACTGATCCTATAATGGGAATGATTGTAGATCGATATCCTAGTAAATGGGGTAAACGTAAGCATTGGATTGCTATTGGTGTCCCAGTTTTGATGCTTGCGGCTTGGTTTATTTTTTTTCCAGGGGGTAGTCAATCAACATTTTATCTTATTTTTTGGCTATTTATTCTGTATTTGGCTTTTACTTTTGTTGGATTGACTCAACAGGCGTGGGGAGTTGATATTTCAAAAAGTTATAATGATAGATCAAAAGTTTATGGTTGGAGAGAGATTGGATCAATTTTTGGAATGATGTCAGTTTTAGCTTTGCCGGCTATTTTAGAAAATGCTGGATCTAATTTTACTGAGATGATTTCTGGTATGGGTTATTTTTTTATTATTGTTCTACCTATTACAGCACTTATTGGATTAATTGTTATTCCAGACAATGAAAGAAATGAAGGGACAAGTTTTCCAAGTTTTTCAGATCTACCATTAATTTTGAAAGATAATAGACCATTAATTAGAACATTATTAATAGAATTTTTATGTAGTAGTGCCTCATCAATATCTGCGGTTACATACATATATCTTGCTAAACACGTTTTTGATTTAGAAGAAATTTCAAGTAGAATATTATTTTTATATTTCTTTGCTGGTTTACTAGTAATGCCACTTTGGATGAAAGTATCTTACTTGATAGGCAAGTCTAAGACTTTGTTTACCTCAACAATTTTATGCTCACTTACATTGGCTTCTTATTTATTTATAAATACAAATGATGCGCTCATAACGTTAGTAATTTTGACAGTTTTATATGGAATTGGATATGGGGCACCATTTACCTTAACAAGAGCTTTAATGGCAGATATTGTTGATGCAGACGAATTAAAAAGTAAGAAAAAAAGGCCAGGTTTATTTTACTCTATACTTACAACTTTTTCAAAAGTTGGAGCTGCAATTGCAGTTGGTCTGGTATATACCTATTTAGAATTTAATGGTTTTAAGCCTGATCAAATCGCATCAGAAAAAATTAAAGAAATCTTATTATTTGTTTTTGCTTTTATCCCAATGATTTTATATTTTTGCGCTTCTTTATTTTGTGTTGGGTATGAGTTAACATCAGAAAAACATAAAGAGATTCAAAAACAACTTGAACTTAGGAATGGGACTTAATTAAATAAAATTTTTGGGGAGAATAAAATGAATGGACCTCTAGATGGTGTAAAAGTTATTGATCTATCAACAATTGTATCAGGACCCTTGGCGGGATCTCTATTGGGTGACCAAGGAGCAGATGTTATAAAAATTGAGTCACCTCTGCGGCCTGATAATGCTAGATTTATGGGTCCTCTTAGAGGAGAAAATGGAGCATTATTTGCAGCTGCTAATAGATCAAAAAGAAGTCTTGCCCTGGATTTAAAAAAGGATGGTTCAAAAGCAATAATTTATGAGTTAATCAAAAACTCTGATGTTATAATTGATAATTTTCGTCCAGGTATTTTAAAGAAACTTGGTCTCGAATACGAGGATGTTAAGAAATACAACCCAAGAATAATTCAATTGTCTATAACAGGATATGGAGTTGATGGACCTTATTCAAAAAGGCGTGTCTATGATCCTTTAATTCAAGCAACCGCAGGTATTGCAAATGCTCAATCAATTGACGGAACCCCAAAATTTGTAAAAACATTAATGTGCGATAAAATTACCTCTCTTACAGCTGCTCAATCAGTTACTGCGGCACTTTATGCGCGAGAAAAAACAGATGAGGGACAAAAAATTAATCTATCTATGTTAGATACAGCTTTATATTTCTTGTGGTCAGATAATATGTATAACTTTACTTGGTTAGGTGATGGTTGGGAGCCAATTCCAAATATAGCTGACTTTTATGAGCCTGTTAAAACTAAAGATGGTTATATAGCCCTAGTCGCAATAAATGATAGCGAGTTTGCAGGTGTTTGCAAAGCTATTGATAGAGAAGATTTATTAACCGATGAGAGATTTTCAACTATGCAAAATAGAATGATGAATGTCATAGAAATGCAAAAAATTCTCTTACATGCATATACTTTATTTACTTCTGAGGAATTAGTTGCTCGTATGGATGAAAACGATGTTCCTTCAGCAATAATTAATAAACTTGAGGATGTGATTGATGATCCGCAAGTAAAAAATAATGATTCAATCATGAAACTTTCAAGCAATGATAACAATTCAATGCAAAGCCCAAAGTCACCAGCCCAATATAGTTCAACTCCTTGTTCTGATAACCCAAAATTTATGCCAGCTCTTGGCGAACACTCAAGAGAAATTTTATTAGAAAATGGCTTTTCTGATGAAAAGATTAGAGAGCTCTCTGAAAATCAAATAATAGCTGTCAGGTAATGATAAGCATTAGAGGAAAAGTTTGGTTTATATTATTAGCTTTAATAAGAAAACGGATAGGGTCTCTTTTAAAAGTAACAAAATCAAGAAGAATTAGAGCTGCTTCACAAAGATGGAAAAAAAATAATAAATTTTTAATTTCTGAGAAATTTCTTGATAAAATAAAAGTTATTGAATTTGAACCAAAGAATTCTGATAATGAGGGTGTAATTTTATATCTTCATGGTGGTGGTTATGTTACTTGTGGCCCAGAGACTCATGCTTCATTGGTCACTCAATTGTCAGAGTTTACAAGATCTAAGATTATCTTTCCGGAATATCGACTAGCTCCAAAGGATCCTTTTCCTGCCGCCATAGATGATTGTTTAATGGTTTATCAAGAATTAATCAGAAACGGTATTGATTCAAAAAATATTTCACTAGTAGGAGACTCTGCAGGGGGTGGTTTGGTTATGGCTCTTTTACAAATTATTCAGAGAGATAATCTTAATACACCTTCTTCTGCTGTACTGATTTCTCCTTGGACGGATTTAACATTAAGTGGGGATTCAATGTCTTCAAGAGTTGATCGTGACCCAATGTTAATGCCAGGTAAGGATATGGATCATGTTGTAAAGTCTTACCTAGATGGAGAAGATCCTAAAAATCCATTAATATCGTCAATTTTTTGCGAGGATTTAAAATTACCGCCTATGCAAATTCATGTTGGTACTGAAGAAATATTATTCGACGATTCTGTAAGATTATTTGAAAAAATATCTACTGGCAATAATGTCAAACTAGAGATTTGGGATGGTATGTTTCATGTTTTCAATATTTTCTGTAAAGGATTTCTTGCTATACCTGAAGCAAAAAAGGCAAATTTACAGATAGCAAATTTTATTTCTGAAAATTATCCCAGAAAATAAGGTACTAACTTTACTGCAATTATTGACACTAAAATTATTCCTATAATATTTAATGCTAATCCCGCTCTCATCATTTGATTAATATCAAATAAATTTGATCCATATACTATTAAGTTTGGAGGAGTTGCAACAGGAAGCATAAAAGCGCAACTAGCTGCTAAAGTAATTGATGCTGTAAGAATAAGAGGACTTTCTCCTAAACCGACCGCCATGGATGCAATTACAGGAAGAAAAACACTTGTTGTTGCTAGATTAGAGGTAAGTTCGGTAAGGAAAACTATTAAGGATACAGATGCAATAACTAGTATTATTAATCCAAACGAACCAAGTGGTTCTAGATTACCACCTAACCAAACTGATAAACCACTATACGATACTGCGTTAGCAAGACTTAGACCTCCTCCAAATAATATTAAAAGATTCCAGGGCACATTTTTTGCGGTCTCCCAATCCATCAATTTTTCATCTTTATTTCCACTTGGTAGTAAAAAAAGAGCTACTGATGCAACTACAGCAATAACATGATCAGTTAAATTTTGAAGGCCAGGTATATTTTGAAGAAGATCTCTTGTTATCCAGGAAAAAGCAGTTAATCCAAAAACGATTAAGACCCTTTTTTCAGCAACACTCATTTTTCCTAAATTATTGTATCTTTGTTTAATTAGCTCTACAGCTTCGTTATTAGAGGAAAAGTTTGTTACAAAGATTACTTTTGTAAGAATAAACCAAGTGAGAGGAAGCATTAATATTGCTAGAGGTAGACCCACCAATAACCAGTTGAAAAAACTGATTTGAACTTCGTAATTTTCTTCTATAAAGCTTGCAAAAACTGCATTTGGAGCTGTTCCGATAAGTGTTGTCATTCCTCCAATGGTAGCTGAATATGCAATTCCTAACATTAAGGCAGTTGCGAAACCATTATTTTTATTTATATCCTTACCTATATTTTGTTGAGCAATAGTTGCTACTGATATCCCAATAGGAAGAAGCATTAACGTGGTAGATGTATTCATCATCCACATTGACAAAAAAGCGCTTACACCCATAAATCCAGCAATTAAAGTTGATCCATCTCTTCCCGAATATCTTAAGATTCCTAAAGCAATTCTCTCATGTAGATTTGATTTCTGGATACTTAATGCAAGTATAAAACCTCCTAGAAATAAAAAGATATTTTTATTTGAAAATGGTATAGCCGCTTCTGAAAAAGAGGTTATACCAAACATTGGAAAGAAAATTAGAGGAAGTAAGGCTGTTATAAATAAAGGTATAGCCTCTGTAGCCCAAAGTGATGCCATTAAAATTCCTACCGCAGCAACTCTCCAAGCTTCTATGGATAGCCCTTCAGGCTTAGGAAAAAATAAAATAATTATGAAAGCTGATAATGAGAAGATTAATTTTAAGTTAATTTGATTAAAATTTATCATAATTGAATTTATAACATAGATTTATATTGAAATATTATTAATTAATATTAGCTTGTGTGATACTAATTACAAACATTTTATATTTATGGAGAATAAAGGTTATGGGAAACATGTTAACTAATAGAATGCTTAGATTGAAGACTAGACCAAAAGGTGCTGTTAGTTCAGATAATTTCGAATTATCAGAAGAGCAAGTACCAGAACTTAGAGATGGTCAAATTTTAGTTAAGGTCCTTTATTTATCCTTTGATCCTACACAGAGAGGCTGGTTAAATGATGTTAAGTCTTATGTACCACCAGTACAAATTGGTGAGATAATGAGAGCTAGTTCAGTTGGCCAAATTATTGAGTCCAAAGATGAAAATTTTTCAATTGGCGATATTGTGATGGGTACTTTTGGCTGGCAAGAATATGCAGCTGTAGATAGTTCCTTTGGATTACTTCCAATACAAAAATTACCCGAAGGAATTCCTCACACATCAGCATTGAGTATTTATGGAATTACTGGATTAACTGCCTTTTTTGGCATGATTGATATAGGTCAACCTAAAGAGGGCGATACAGTTCTAGTTTCTGGCGCTGCCGGAGCAACTGGATCTGTTGCGGGCCAGATAGCAAGAATTCACGGGGCTAAAAATGTTATCGGAATTGCTGGCGGATCCGAGAAATGTGAATGGGTAGTAAAAGAAGCTGGATTTGATTCATGTATTGACTATAAGAACGAAGATGTTGCCTCAAAGTTATTAGAATTGGCTCCGAAAGGTATCGATGTTTACTTTGATAATGTTGGTGGGAAAATTCTAGAAATTGCTCTTTCACAAATTGCTCAGAATGCAAGAATTGTGATGTGCGGTGGTATCTCATCTGGATACACTATTGAAGCACTTCCTCCAGGGCCATCAACCTTAACAAATTTAATTATTCAAAGAGGAAGAATGGAAGGCTTTATAGTTCTAGACTTTGCCCAAAGATTTGGTGAAGCAATGATACAGTTAGGCACTTGGGTATCCGAAGGAAAAATTGTATACCAGGAAGATATTGCTGAAGGCCTGGAGAACTGCCCAGCTACACTTGCTCGATTATTTGAGGGTAAAAACTTTGGGAAACAGTTATTAAAAGTTGCAGATCCAGAATAAATACCAAGATCAGTTTAATGCAATTTTTTAGGAGTTTTTAAGTTTTATTTTAATTAAAACTCATTTGTATGAAAATAATAAATAAAATATCAAATTTTTTTTCAAAAAGAACAATTACAGCATCAATTAGAAATAAATTGATGATGGATTGGTCTGATGAAAATAAATTTCTTGAAAATAGGGTTAAAAGAGAAAATTTAAGACAATTGGAGAAAAGATCTCATATTGTTTATTATTTTCATTCACTAGCAGATCCATACTCACATCTAACTTCTCAAGTATTAGAAAATTTCATTAATAAATATAATATAGAATTAAAGATATTATTTGTATCTGATCCAAATAATGTCTTTACTCCTGAGAGGAAGATGTTTGATGATTATTGTTTGAGAGATGCAGCAGAATTGGCAAAATATCATGGTTTGAAATTTGAAAATGCAGTTCAAATTTCCAAAAGTAATATTTTAAGTGCATATAAAATCTTGAATTACTATTATTTTCATAAAAAAATTTCCCAAATTGAATTTATAAAATTACTAAAAGAAATTTCGTCATACCTATGGTCAAATCAAACCAATAGGCTAAATCAAATAATTTCAAATTTTGATGAACAAGAAAAAGTTTTTTTTAATATTCAAGAAAATATTCTTTTAGAGGATGGTAACAAAAAATTAGCTGATTTTGATTATTACTTTGGTTCCTCCTTTCATTATGAAGGCGAGAACTATTGGGGAATTGATAGACTTCATCATTTAGAAGATAGATTAAATGAATTAAATTTAAATAGAAAAAAATCTCATTCCTATATTATTAGTCATAAGGATATTAATAATGATTTAGAAAACATTGATTTTAGTCAAATAAATCTAAAGCTCGAATTTTTCCCTTCATTAAATAGTCCTTACACATACCTGAGCTTTAAAAGAATTAGAGCTATTTTTGAAAAATATCCTATTAAATTTGAGGTAAGGCCTGTTTTGCCTATGCTTATGCGTAATATGAAAATACCCCCAATTAAAGGTAAGTATATTTTATCGGATGCCGCTAGAGAGGGTAGAAAAAACGGTGTCATAATTAAAAATATTTATTCACCAATTGGTAAACCTGCCGAGAAGGCTTATTCTCTTTTTCCTAAAATAAATGAGAAAGGTTTTGGTTTTGATTATCTTGAAAAGTTAATGGTTTCATCTTTTTACTATGGGCAAAATATTGGTGAGGATAAATACTTAGAAAAAACTGTTTCTGATTTTGGTTTATCTTGGTTAGAATTAAAAAAAGAACTATCAAATAATGACTGGAGACATATACTAAATAATAATTTGGAAGATATGTATAAAGGAGGTTGTTGGGGGGTTCCAACAATAAAATTATCAAGTGTTAATGACGACTATGTTTATTATCAATGGGGACAAGACAGAATTCATTTTGTTGAGAAAGAAATAATATCCAAGCTCAGTATTAACCACCAGTAACAGACATATGACGATCTACAGCTGGCTTTTGGTTTCTTTTAGATATATTAAATTCATGAGCTTTAGGCTTAATTTTCATAGCTTTATCAATAGAAGAATTTAATTGAGAAATATTTCCGGATCTTAATATCGACCTAAAATCAATATTATCATTTTGACCAAGACACATAAAAAGTTTACCAGTGCTAGTTAATCTAATTCTATTACAATTTGCACAAAAATTATTACTTAAGGGTGTTATAAATCCAATCAAATTATTCGATTTATTTGTAGTCTTATAAGATGAAGGTCCAGCAGTTCTATAGTTAGTTTCTTTAAGTAAATATTTTTTTCTAATTTCTTTTTCTACATCAATTAGCGACACATATTGCTCTATTCTATCTTGATCAGTGAGACCCATCGGCATTGTCTCAATCAAACTAATATCAAATTCATTTTTATGAGCCCATTCAATTATTTCATTTATTTCATTAAAATTTTTATTTTTTATTACCACGGTATTTATTTTAATTTTTAAACCATTGTCTTTAGCTGTCATTATACCGTGAATGACATTTTCTAGATCATCTCTTCGTGTTATTTGATAAAATTTATCCTTGATTAATGTATCAAGTGAAACGTTTATTCTTCTGATACCAGAGTCATACAATTGTTTGGACATTTTATTTAAAAGACTTCCATTCGTTGTTAAGGTAATTTCTTTTAAATCTCCATATGAAATAAAACGAGAAAGATTTGAAATAAAATCAATTAAACCTTTTCTCGCAAGTGGTTCGCCACCACTAAGTCTAATTTTCTTTATACCTCTTGCGATAAATAATGAACAAAGATTGTCCATTTCTTCGAAAGTTAATAAATCATCTTTTGGAAGAAACTTCATATTCTCGGGCATACAATATGTACAACGAAAGTTGCACCTATCGGTTACTGATATTCTAAGGTAGTCAATCTTTCTTCCAAAACTATCTATAAGTTTTTTATTTTTTTCTGGTTTATTAACAAGAATTTTATTCATCACCTATATTAACATAAGTGATTTTATTTTAATTACTTTTTTGCAATTAGAATAAAAAA
>Ga0160423_10003347_pt1 | contig 13346 bp, 4 predicted proteins | sample CRUFie14St8metaG_FD_108191 | JGI IMG/M metagenome (GOLD analysis project Ga0160423, IMG submission 108191) | Marine microbial communities from the Costa Rica Dome - CRUD Field 142mm St8 metaG | ecosystem: Environmental > Aquatic > Marine > Oceanic > Photic zone | place: Costa Rica: the Eastern...
CATACAAAGTTCCCAAAGGATACCGGGAAGCCGCAGGGTGTATCGTTCAACGCAAGACCGACGGGAAAATTCTCTTGCTCCGTCGCTCGAAACTCGAAACCTCCATGCACGGAATGTATGAGTTGCCCGGTGGCAAGTTGGAGGAGGGCGAGACACCAAAGCAAGCGGCTCTCATCGAGACCGAAGAAGAAGCGGGGCTCAAGGTTCGCATTGCATACCGTCTTCCGTCACACATCGACCACGACATGAAGAAGGTCTACCATTGCTTCTTGGGACGAGCAAAGAAGGGAGCCCGTGTCAAAATCTCCGAAGAACATGACGAATACAAGTGGGTTTCAATCGCCGCGGCCCTGAAGTTGCCCGACAAGAAACTGAGCCATCACGCTCGTCATATCCTCCAACACATGAAAGAAACGCCGAAGGTCCACGTTTTGGGCAAAACCAAGACCGCTTCCGGAGGAATTGCTATTCACCTGCGAATCCCTCCACGGGTTGACCCAAAGAAGGCGAAGGCAAGCATCAAGGGGACCAAGATTGTTCAGAAGCCCGGTCCCGACGACAAAAAGTGTGTCAGTTGCACCCAGTATTGCGTGAAAACAGGGAAGTGCCACATTTGGTCCAAGAAGAAAGGAAGCGAGGTGTATGTCCTCCCCGATTGGTATTGTCAGGCATATGAGATGGTCACCCTACCGAATCCCTTGCCGAAACCACGCAAGAAGAACGGACGAAAGGAGCCATCAAAGGCATTCGTTAAGCGTATGATGGGCAACAAGAAGATGCTTTCTGAATTCCCTGCCGCAGACCAACGCTACGCTGTCACCCTGCGACTCGTCGAGAAGCACTACGGTAAAGCCGCTCGCAAGAAGATTGCTCCAAGAGACAACGGCTCTCATTGGCTTTCGAAGGATTTGGCGTCTATCGACCCCTACCTTGGAATCGACTACGTTGACGCAAAGAAATGGGCACAGGCGCTCGCTGACAGAGACCAAAAAACGTGGTATATCTTCCAAGACCTCTTTGGCTCATCTCCCGCAATGATGGGTGGCGGTTGGCACATAAGCGAAGTCAAAATCCCACGGGAAGGGACCGTAGTCGGCGTCACCGCTATAGAGCCCCAAAATTCTCGTCCTAACGGGTTGTTCGGCTCGAAGAAGCATGCTTTCACTTATCGAGATTCCTTTGGCACTTACGCCTATGCCGACCGAAAAATGAAATCACCGATTTACCAAGAAGGTAGCAATCCCGTTCCCCCCGATGTCGACATGACCAATGGAGACCTTGTCCTACGCTTCAAGGACGGCGGATATCCGGAATGGATTGAATACACTTCCGCTTCGAGCGAGATACCCGACCAAGGAAGAATTTACGGACCATTCACGTATTTCAAATTCAGGCGCGACGGTGTTGGGGGTGCCGACTACCGCAAATTGACCAGCACAGACCGAATGCTTGACGCAATGGACCGAGGAGCCTCCACACAGGAAATCAGAGACATCTACCAAGAAGGGCAACCCGACCCGCAACGCATGCAGGCAATGCGAGAACGGTTCGGGCTCCCTCCAAGGAACAATCCCAACAATTCTTCCGTTCAATCTTGGCTCGATAAGAGGAGTCGCGAACTCAGTTCAGAAAATGAGGCCATGATGCAAGAACTCATTGACCGAAACGCCAAGGAGACAGCACAACTTCGCAGTCAGTTCGACGCACGGGTTTCTCAACTCAGGCAAGAAAACGCAGAGATGAGAAAGAAACTCGGACTCCCTCCGAGAAACAATCCTCCGAAAATCCTTCCCGTTTTCTCAGGCGAACCAAAGGGCATCACCAAGAATCTCGGTGGCATCTTTGCAGAAATTCAAATCGGAAGGAACCTCGTCAAAGACGTCGGAGAAGTCGTGCAAAGTGTCTACCGTGGTTTGATTGGCGGACGCACCACTATGGCCGAGAAGCGCATGGCTATGGCAATCGCTGAAATGCAAAAGGAATTGTCAGATGCGGCAATCGCCAAAGGCGGGAATGCCGTAGCCAACCTGAAGGTTGACTACGAAATGATTCCTGAAACCGCCACGCTCACGCTTATTGCCCACGCAGACGCTATCAAAATGCGGTCTCCTCCAAAACGAAATCCCGCTCCCTCCAAGAAAATCAACAAAGCCAAGAACGCATACAAGAAGTTCCACGGCGGCAAGGCACCCAAAAATGTCAAGACTGAAACCATTGACGTCGGAGACGTTTGGTATGCTCTTGGTCCCTGTTGGTCTATTGGCTACATGTCTCCAAAAGAAACCGGCGATGATGGGCAGAAATACATTCACCACACGAATGAAGACAGTAAGGACGGCAACTTCCCAATGATGTATGCGACTATGCCCGAAAGCGGCGAGCCGATGATTGTCATCAAGGGCGGTTCGATGAAGATTGGAATGCGCGACGGCTTGGCATGGTTGATTGATTGAGGTGATTGAATGGCAGGACACGACATTGGAATCTTCGGTTTCAGAGACTCCACGTGGGCCCGCATTGACGCTCTTTCAGCATCAGCAGTTGCCATTTCTCTCGCCCGAGAACTTCTCGAAAAGCGCGGTAGGAAGGTGTCATTTGGTCTTTCTCGCCGCGCTTGGAGCAACATCGAGTTGGCATCCATTTCATTTGCCATGCTATTCGCATTCCGCAACATCTACGAAGCGGTGAAAGAAGTTGAAGAAATTGAGGGAGTCGGTTCCTTATTCAACCCGAACCCTGTGGCTTTGTCAGGACCGAAGAGGTTCAACGAGTTCTGAGGAGGTGAAACAATGACGAAATACGACCCATACAAAGGATTGAAGCCAAACCGGGGGAGCGGTTCGCGCCTTTCTTCTTCTGCTCGTTCAAAGTGGGGAGTTCTTGCGGCTACCGCGTTTGGACTCTTCATCTACAACAAGCAGAACCGCAGTTCTGCCGCCGCAGGCGGAATTACCGGCGGAACCCCGAGTAGCGTAGAATTCACGCAGTCTGCCGCGGCTACCATGGTTTCTGACGTAGTTTCTGTCTCACCGGGCGGCTCGTTTGAATCAGGGATGGCACTCGATACCTCTCAATTGAACGTGTCAGTCCAACTCAGGCAAAGCGAGCGAGGACACACCATCCGTGTGTCCCCGGAAGTTGATGGACTCGAATTGAGCATTGTCAAGGTCAGCACCACCGATGGCAATGGCGCGGCCTCTATTACGTTCTCCGCCGAAGAGATGAACGTTATCAAGAACAGCGGCATCATGGTGAGTTCTGTCACCTTCCGGATTGTTGTCGATGGGGCATACGCCGACTCCGTTAAGGTCAGGTGCCCCATCGGAGCATGAGGGCGATGTCGGACAACAAGCAGAATTACCGACGCGCCAAGCCCATCTACATGGGTCTACGTCGGAAACCTGATGGTAATCTTCAGAACCTTGTCAACGACAACGACCGTAAATTCGGCAAGCAAGCAGAAAAAGCGTTGACTCCGTTCATCACCCAACGCTACAACATGTATTACGATTTCACACGGACCTCCTCCGGTGATGGTTTCGATTATTCCCCTCGACTGTCAGAAATCCTCGGCAACCATGTCTACGGAGATTACCGTCTGAACATGGTAGATGGCAATGCCATTTACCAATTCATGCACCGGAATTATCCCTATGCCCGTCGTGGCTTTGGCGCTTTCGGAATGGGAGTGCCCCGCCCCCTTGCTCCACCTGTCGACCCTCGTGACATTGCGGGTTTCGACCCACAACTGCACCTTGAACGAGGCCAAAGCAACTCCGAGGGCCGTCCCGGCCTGATGGGTGCCTCACAGAACAACAACGGGGAGTTTCTGCCTACCACCGCCGAACTGTTCACCCGTCTTATCAACCAACGAGACCCTTCTTCGATTTTCTTTCTCCCCTCCATTGGAACCGGAATTATGTCTTTTGCATCCCTTACCAACGAATGGCCAACAGCCATTCAGCAATATTTTGCAGGCCATCAAAGCGACGACAAAAAGCGTGGCCGAATCCCCGAACTCTTCAACCGACTGCTCGTCAATACCGACAATGATGACGACAACAAACTGAGAATGGGAAGTTCTCCGCTTGGTCGTGCACCTTGGTTCGAAGATGTATCACTTGGCTCAGACAGTTCCCTTTTCATGCGCATTGCAGGTATCGCCTACGGCGCTAACGCCATACCGGGAGAAGTGAGTGGGGAAGAGGTGAATCTGTTCTTCGTATCGTGGGCTTCATCGATTCTTGACAGTCCTGACTTCAATGCCTTGCCGAACAATGGGACAATCGCACAGCAACTTGCTCAAGTTGCCATTCAAGCCACCTTCAACTCTCGAAACGACCTCCTGACTCAAAACGAGGTCAACGCTTTCGGATTTTCAGGCGGCGCCGGAAACATCCCGTCCCGCGACCGATATCGAAACCAAGGAATGAATTTCCGAGGCGCAACGCTTGAGTTCATGCAAATCATGCGCCTTGATTTGTTTGCCGACGCCATGACCACGGACCTCGGCAAAAAGGTCCTTCTCAATCAAGACCGTTATTTCTATCGGATTCTTTTCGAAGATGAAGAAATTCTTGACAGAGGTGGAAACCCCTTCAACCATGGAGTGACAGGCAACCCCGATATCGACGAATGGAGGCTCAACAATGGATACATCGACGGCGAACTTGCTTACGATGTAGACGGCGAATGGGAGATTACCTCAGAAGCAGGAGGACAATACACCGTCGCTCAGATGGGTAGTCCACTTGAAGAAAATGAAGAAGGGGACGTGGTCGGAGTCAATACTGAAGAAGACCAACTCTACCAACTCATGGGACTCCAGCCTCAAGATATTCGTTTTGTTGATGAGGAGGACGACGACAATGAAGAAGAGAAAGTCGATTTCTCCGTTGGCGGATTCAACCCCACACTCGTCACGCTGTCACGAATCATGCTTGATGCATATTTCGAGATGGAGTCCTATCTCGCTCTCGCTTTGAATTCAACCAAGATTGCGTTCAACAAATACTCGAAAGAATACAACGAAAACAATCCTGACATTCTCGATGGGGTCGAAGGTTTCTACACCACGAAAGGGAAAGGGAAGGCTCCTATCGCTGATTTTCTCGCACAAGAGCGTGCCACTATCATGGGTAGCCTCGCCGCGACATTCCTCGCTATGGCTGGCGACAAAAACTACCGGGACTTGTATGAAGGCGACTTGAACCTCAAAGAAGTCAAGTGGTATTCAGATTACATTGCGGCTCAGTTGCTTCAGGCTCGTCCGATTGAAGAACAACGCTCTGTCCTTGCGGAGATGCGTGCAGAGCCACTTCCCGCCCCAGCAGGGGTTGCTTCTGTGCAATTGGTTGGACCCTCAACGGTTCTCCGCCAACTTGACGTTCCGACCCTTCGCCTCATCATGGGGGAATATTTCTCTCAGTTCTACCAAACGCTTGCCGCTGTCGCGCAGGAACTCGATAACGCTCCCAAAAAGAAGAACCAAAAGAAGAAGAAGAAGAAAGGCAAGAAGTTGAACGTTCAGATGTGGGAAACCGTAGAGGCGACCTTGGTCACGATGCTGTCGCTCGAAGGCGTCAACCCTGCGGAATATTGGCGTCAGACATTTTCCGCAGTAGAGCAATCTCGTGGAAACGACGCAAGCAGGCTTGTGCTCCCTCCCTCTTGGGCAGGCAGGGTGTTCCGTGCGGATTTGGAGAGGGATGCTTTCCTGACCGGTCAAACGCCTGACATTCCCAAGAACACCGAATTGTTCCGCAACTACGTCTCCTTCCTCCGGGCAACATATGCAACCGATTACTCTCTCATCGGCCGGTTGCTCGGAGCGTTCCAAAGAACTGCCGCACAGCAAATCAAGGACATCGAAGAACTCCGAGCGTTCTTCGCGACCCGTCTTCAGAATGACGAGAAGTTCCGACTGCGTGGTCGCTCTGTTCCTGCTTACCGTTTGTTCATCTACATATGCAGAGGAGTCCTTTCGATTCCTGCCTATGAAGTGGCCGCCTCCATGGTGGAAGCAAGAGCCTCTGAACAACAGGCGCTCACCGCTATGGAGTTAGTCGGAGGGACCCCTGTTGGAGCCGGCATGGAAGCGATTACCAGCGAAGCGTTGATTCCTCCTGCCCCTCCCGCTCGCGCTCCAGACCCCGTTCCATTGCCGAACCCGAGCCTCCTGAGACCGAATAGGGGGGCTTGATTTGCGAGACTACTCTCTTTACCTCGTCGAGTTCAGCAAGTTCGTAAATCTCATCGTAAAGTCGGGTCGTATTCCCGGCGAGACAGATGTAGATTTGTTCATCGAAAAGATGTGGTCACGGCCGTATTGGGCTTATGATGAATCTAACCATTCTCAAGCCGCGACGTTCAAAGGCGTTCTTGCCTTTGACGCGGTAAGTGGTGAAAAGATTCTCGACATCGCCAACTTTGCCTACAAGGACTACGTTGCGGAAGTGAAGCCTGTTCTGATGGAAAAACTGACCTCCGTGGTCGGAGAAACGGGTGAAAGCGGCATTCGTGAATGGGACCCGACGCCTATGTCCGTGGAGCGTCTTGCAGAGAAGTATGCCAAGAGTGATGGCTACAAAGGATGGGAAGCACTTGCTCGAAAAGACCGCCGAAACACGGAATATTGGGTCAATGCAGATGCCGAGATTCAATACATCAAATCACGCATTCTCGAATACAACCGGAAGGTCGTTCCGTATCAACTGCGCAAGACTCTGCACCACCAACTCCTCTCAATTCAATTCTCCTCAAGTAGCGGGAAGTGTTTCCCCGCCGAAGCAAAGAAAACCCTTCACAGCGAAGAGGACATGCAAAACTTCCTTTCTCGTCATGTAGAATCCGGTAATCACCGAGCGTTGTGGTTCACCATCAGCAACACCGGCAAAGACTACAAAGCGGGCGTTGTCGACATTGACTTTCATCACTTTGACGCAAACGAGAAGGAAAAGAAGCGGGTTGTCAAAGAGGTGGCAAAGCGACTTCAGAACGCAGGCTATCCCATCCTGATTCAATACAGCGGACACGGATACCACGTGTGGTTCGGAAGAGGAACCGGACCACAGTTCAGCGACCGGTTTGTCATCAACAACCTTGCTCGTCGCGCTCTTGGAAATGTTCCGGGTGCCGCGTTCAGTCGTCCCGAAGCCATTGCAGAAGGGCTTGCACACATTGAGTTGGAAGACAAGTCACAGAAGACTTGGGCAATGTATCTCGGTATGCACTACAAGCCGAACCAAGACAAGAAGTTGGAGGACGACGGATTCCCCCCTATTCCCGGTAGTGGTCTTTGTCGTGTGCCATTGAACCTCGACACCATCGAGGCATTCGACCCATTTTACGATGCGCACCCCGAGCAAGTTCTTGCCAACTTTGACAAACATGCAGTCCTCATTGACAACTTCTTCGACCAAATCGAGATTGGATACGGACACGAAGAAGAGGGAGACACTCTCGCACAGCCACCCTGCTTCCGAAGTGAAGGTGTGATTCCCGACCACCCTCTCACGCTCGCGGCGGCAGAGTGGAAAAAGAAACCTGATTTCAAGCAACTTCGGTGGGAGGATGCACTCGAAATGTTCTCAGACAAAGAAGACTTCTCTGTCACTCCGAAATTCAACGGAGCATTGTTCGCCATCCATTACAAAGAAGGCGGCGGACACAAAGTGGAAGGCTCTGTTTTGACGAAGGAGCAAAGCATTGTTTCTCGTTCTTCCGGAGGAGCAGTCCTCAAAACTCCTGTGACCACCATCATGGCAAGCAAAGGTGGAGCCATTCTTTGGGAAAACCACATTACACGAGAGTTCGAGGATGCATGTGCTAAGCGCGGAGTAGGAGAAGCCTTGCTCATCGGAGAACTGTTCGAGCACGACGCCTTCGGAGTAGTTCGTGGCCCACAAGCCATCACCGCTACCGTCATGCGGAAAGAGATTGACCCTCAAGCATTCAAGCGACTCCGCTATGCTCTCATTGATGTTGTCAGCATCGACAATCAGAATCCTGATGTTGAATATCGTTTGCGCCACGCTGAATTGATTCCATTTGAGGGAGACCGCGTCAAAGTTGTTCCGTTAGAACATATTCTTGAAGGCGCAGGGCCACGAATGGAGGCACTTTGGAGCCTCCACGTTTCACAGAACCAGCAGGAGGGTCTTGTCATCCACCACCAAGGTAAGCGATACAAAGTCAAGCGGCGTCACACGTTGGACGCTGTTATCATCTCCGTCGCGACCAATTCGAAGCCATGGATGGACGGGCGTAAGAACCGACATGTGTTTGAGGTCGCCGTCGCTCGTAAGACCAAATACGCAGACCCCACCTACATCTACATTGGCAAGGTCGGGTGGGGGCCCGGATGGGACAACGCGAAGCAGTCTGCGCTGTTTGACGAAGTCATGGGAGAGCAGTTGTCTGAAGGAAGGTGGGAACATACAATCAACGTGCCTCCTGTGCCACCCGAAGACCCCATCTCTTTTGCGGTCAAAGACCGTCATTTCGTTGAGCCAAGGGTCGTAGTGGAAATCGAATACGAGCGTCTGTCCGAAGGAACTTCTCTATCATTCGGTTCGTATTTCTACCAAGGGACAAAGCGCCCACGAGGAAGCAGAGTTCCGAAGTCTGGCTACCGGATTTACCCGACATTGCTCAAATCCCGTCGAATGATTGGTCCAGCCGTCATCACCGAAGTCCGAAGGGACAAAGACCCCAACGACACCTTCGATATTCGTGCAGAGCAAGCGGAAGGGGCGGGCGGTCTTGAAATTGGTCGAGCCCCCGTTCGGAAAAACCCCACAGAAGTCTACGGATACCCGAGTTGGATTCAGAAAATTGCGAACTTCTTCCCCATTGTTCCATCAACGAGTTCGCCTGTCGACCGGATTTTGATTCTTGACGAGAGTCTCAGTAAGATGAAGTTCTTGTATTCAGCACAAGGGTTCCCCCGCGACCAGCCATGGCTCATGCCCATTGAAGCCTACCGTAAGTTGTGGAACCTCAGCAAGCGTTCAGGACGAAGCAAGGAGTTTGGCGGCTACGTGATGGATGGGACCATCTATTACGGTTCTTCACACGAACGAGGAGGTATCGCATTGTGGAATACAGACGATGTTGTCGGTGCAGATTTCATTTTCCATACTCACCCCAAGGACTCCTACAAACCCCCGAGCATTCCAATCATCTCTGACGCTGACCTCGCCACCAGCCTTCCGACTGCCATCGGGTATGGCGTGCCATGGGAATTGATTGTGGCTCCCCACGGGTTCTTGTTTTTCCGTCCGGCAGGATACCGTAAGGGGTCAAAAATACTGAAAGCAATTGAAAAAACAAAAAGTTCTCCGTCTGAGAAGTCTGTTGAGGAACTGTTGAAGGCAATCGAGAACGAACAACGGGCAATCCGTAAAGCCTACAGCGCCAGCCAAAAGACGTTGCGAAATGAGGAGAGGAAGCAACAGAAGCAATACGGTTTCATCTCGGACCACCCTTGGTGGTATGAGTCGTCCCTCATCGACACAATGAACGAGAGTGGCCTGTGCGACACGCATTTCGAAACGGTGTATGTCCCCCTCTACGTGTATGGACCGAACTACCGAAAACGCCGCTATGAGTCAATCAAGTCGAATCCTTCTACCGGGTATTTCGGAGTTCAAGTGAGCCGTCCTACCTTTGAGGCAGGCGTCATTGGCCCCGAAGGACGTCCGATGCCCAAATCCCTCAGTTTGGAGAAAGAGTTCCCTGAGGCGATTGCTCGCGCTCGCCGTGCTGACCCTGACGAAAAAGGATTCAAGTTGTATCTCCCTCAATACAAGATTCTGCAAAAGCAGGGCTATCCGTTCGTGCTCGGACTGCCCATGAGCCTTCACACCGACTTCGCAGACCTGTATGGTGGCCCCGGAGCCAAAAGCATCGCTATGCTCGGCTCATCGGAAGGAAATATTCGTTCCACAACCGAGCAGTTCAATCTCCATTACCGCGAGTTCAATCCACAACAGAGTGCCAACGACATGTCCGTGTATTACGCTTCATCGATGGAAATGCCTGCCAAAGAAGACCCCGAAAGCACGACTGCTCCACCTACGCTGTATGACACAGGCAGGATGAAAGGAGAACTTGTCGACAACATGGAAAGGGCCCTCAAAGGAAGCACCTTTACCGGCAACCAAAGTGAAAAGTTGGCGCACCTACGCACGTTGTATGAGGACCTTGGGGTGATGACGAATCCTCCAACGGACATCGAAGAATGGGACCAGCGAGTCGAACAATACCGAAAAGACTACGCGGCATACCTGCAAGACCCCTCTTTCCAAAAGTGGGCAGACTACGCTTTGGGCATCTATCCGTCATGGGAGTTCCCTCTGTTGGAGAAGGGACGTTTGCTCATGGAAGCCATTGAAGCACACACTCTCACCGATGAAGAGGAGAACCTTGTGCTTCAGGAATACTCATCTATGACTCTTGACCTCGCTAATCCATTGGGGAACCTCCTCGCGGGCCTCGATTCCGACGAAGAGGAGGAAGACGACGACGAGGAGGACGATGAATATGACGAGATTGAATGAGTTCGTCATTGCCAACGCCTACGGGTTTCCGGCAGAAGGAACCCTTGTTGGCGACTCAATGGTAGCCGCTTCGGGAGTTGATATTGCAAACAATCGATGGTTTGTCATTTTCGACGGAACCGTTCAGAAGCCGACTATCAGCGAGATGCTGAAGAAGTCGCTTGGAAGAACGAAATATTTCACCAGCAACGGAGACGTCTACGAGATTTCCACCGGCAAGAAGTTCGGAGTCGAGTCCACTCGAACGAATCCCTCCAGCGGATTGCAGACCGTCGTGAGCGGTAGCATCACCTCCACTCATATTCGCAAGAATCCCGTGAGTGTGTCCGATTTCCGCTCCGAAATGCGGGACATGTTCGTGAGCGACCCTCGACGCGATTTCAAAGAAATCAATTCCCCAAAAGCCCACTCATCGGCCTTCCGCGACGTTTTGTTCTCGTTCGTTTCCTACCGTGGTGAATCATACGGATGGCTGAAAGGCGGCAAGATTTACCACCGTCGTGGTTCACTTATCATGCCAAAACTGAAAGTGAACCGAGCCGTTGAAGGTTCCTCAGCATTCTATCACACCCACCCCTCCAAGGACGAACCATCTCTTTCAAGCGCGGACGATTACCAATTCTATCTCGACCTCGCGTATGCGTTCGGCATCAAACACTTCTACACGGTGATGGAGAATCGTATTGACCACTTCCAATTCACCGTGAAGAAAGCAAAGGAAGAGGATTACCTCAAAATGGACGAGGACAAATTGCTTGATGACATCAATGCCATCATTGACGGTGCAGAAGCAGACATTTCAAAGAAGCATAAAGGAGACAAAGGTCTGACTGACGAAGACTTCTATTCCAAGATGACGAGGGAAACCGTGAACCGTCTGAACAAGCGGTTCAAGGAATTCGTGACCATCAAATACAGCGGGCATGCAAAGCCGGGCCTTGTGAGGGAGAATCCCGGTGATGCCGGGTTTCGCCACAACCCCCCAATCCGAATCTCTCACATCCACAAAGCCTCTCAACTCGAAGAACTCCGAGACACCACCAACAACTTCGAACACTACGGAGCCAACGAATACGGCCACTCCCAATATGTCTATTGGTGGGTCGACCACCACTTCTCATTGACTCCTCTTCACCCCCATGGAAGACTGTTCAAACTGAAAGACTTGGGACTCGACGACGAGACCCGACGAAGTCTTCGCGCATACATGTCCGAGGAACTCGCGCCCGGGTATTCGCATCTCGATGTCCTGTTGCTTCTGGCGCTTTACCACGATGTTGGGAAGGTCAGGGAAAAGGAAACAGGTGTTCATCATTCAATTATCGCTTCGGAGATGTTCCAAAACGAAATTGGGCCAGAATTGGGACTTCCACCGGAAATCACCGATGCATGTGCACTTCTCATGATGACTGACTGTGGTCGTCGCAACATCACACCTGACGGATTCATCGCGCAAGCAGGAGACTACCTTCCTGTAGCATACATGTTGCAGATGGCCGACATGCTCGCTCACCATCCATTCATGTTCACTTCTCGTGCTTCTGAAGCAAAGGCAGAAGGTCTCATCGACAAAGCCAACGTCGAAGAATACAAGAAGAAAATTGCCCGCGACCTGTTTGCCAACATCAAGACATTCCTTGAACAGCGAGTCAAGACCAACCCGCCTCCGTCTGTGTCCTACATCGTCGTTCGCGGGTCCTACGAGACTCCGATTGACGGAGACATTGCCGAAGAATATTTTGGAGAAGAATGGGAGAATCCGAAGACAATCAAATCCGGATTCTACCATAACGGACAGATTCGTCTACGCGACCCAAAGTCCGGCCTCGCATTTGCAATCACCGTCAAGGATGGTAGTTTCACGATGTATGTTCGTAAGCAGTTCTTTTCTCCTGATGATGAATATGGTCTCGAACTCGCGAAAGATATCTACACGCGTGTGGGAAGGATTTTGAGTGAATTTACGCCCGGTATTCGCTTAGAAGATGTTCCTGAGCCAGATGTGATGGTGAACCCACGCCATTCCGTGAACCTTCACGTCATTACGGTAAGTGGCCCGTCCGGTGTTGGCAAGTCTACAATCGCGCGAAACCTCGCGGCAATGCTCGACGCCGACCTGATTCCAACCGTCACTACACGCCCGCGACGCCCGCGCGAGAAGATTGGTCAAGACCGCGTATTCGTGACGGAGAAGAGGTTCCGCGAGATGATTGATGCCGGCGACCTCGTTGAATGGAAGAAGCAGAAGAACGGCCACTTCTACGGCCGCCGATTCTCTGACTTTACCAAGCCTACCGCAGTTGTCGATGTCAGCCTGAAGGGCATGCGCAAATACCGCGAAGCATTCCCACACACTACGACCATCTTCCTCGACCCCGACGTCACTCCCGAACAACTCGCAAAGCGTATCCTGCGTCGTGGGGGCATGACCAAAGAAGAGGCAACGGCTCGCGCTCGCATCGCGTCAAAGCAAATCGCTGACGCACACAACATGGACTTCGACATGTATGTCAAGTCCAAAACAGGAAAGTTCGAAGAAATTGCAAAGCAGATTGCAGACGATATCGAAAAAAAGAATCCTCCAGCCACCAATTTTTTTCCCGGTGAGGCCGTAGTTGATTATCCGTGGCTACGACACGCAGACCTCATCAAGCAGAATGTGCCAATCTATGAGATGAGTAGCAGGAAAATTCCTGAAGTGATGTATCACGGGACTTCTGCTTCGCGGCTCGAACAAATCCTCAAGGATGGCAATTTGGCTCCACGACATTCGCACTTCATGGG
>Ga0160423_10003348_pt1 | contig 13346 bp, 6 predicted proteins | sample CRUFie14St8metaG_FD_108191 | JGI IMG/M metagenome (GOLD analysis project Ga0160423, IMG submission 108191) | Marine microbial communities from the Costa Rica Dome - CRUD Field 142mm St8 metaG | ecosystem: Environmental > Aquatic > Marine > Oceanic > Photic zone | place: Costa Rica: the Eastern...
TTGAGGACCTTGTGGACCTTGTAAACCTACAGCACCTTTTGCACCTGTTGGGGAATCACCTATTCCACCTTTTGGACCTGTAGGACCTGTATCACCGGTTGCACCTTTTGGACCTACATTAGTAAATGAGCTAGTTAAATAACCATTAACAATGTTAGGCGTTGCAGGAGTAACCTGTTCTAATCTTGGATATGCGAATACTAATTCTGTACCTTGACTATTAGCATAATAATGATACGTTCTATGTCTAAGCCTCGTGGTACCTGTTTGCATAACAGCATCACCACTTAGGTTACAACCATTAGTGTTAAATACTTTACCACCAGACATTGTATATACACCTGTCTGTGAATCTCTACCAACATTCGTACTACCAGAAGGGAATACGTGACCTACCACTAAATACCATACATCCTTTGTATAACCACTAACACCACGACATTCAAAATAAGGATTAGTTTGTTGAGTTGAACCATCTTGGTATAGCACCGGTGCTCCGTCACCGTTTGTTCCTAAATAGAATGTACCGTTTGCTTGGTCTGAAATTCTTTTCATCCAGACACTAAGTCTATACTTTTTAGTATGGTCTACATCGACGTATGTAGAATTCCATCCACCATCAGCATTACTACCAACACCATTTGGGAATGTTTTCCATAATAGAGTATTCTCACCGAAAGGACCTTCTCCTTCTACAATTTGGTTTTCAGATGGACTAATACTAGAGAAACCGGTAGCAGATGTGTTACCAGCCGCCCATGTTGAATAATCAAGCATGTTACCGCCATCAAAGGAGCCTGAACCACCTTCTACATTATTAACACTTACGTAACCGTCTAGACCAGTCGCACCAGTTGGGCCTTGACCGCCTTTTTGACCCTTATTACCTTTTGAACCCTTTATACCTTTATCACCGCCGCCTCCAGTTGCACCTACGTCACCTTTAGGACCTATATCACCTTGACCACCACCAGAACCAGAACCACCGCCTGGACTATCACCAACACCACCAGGGCCGCCTTGTTCACCTACATCACCTTTAGGACCAGTAGCACCTTGGTCTCCAATATCTGCATTAGGATTATCTTTTTCTGCACCACTTACGTCTAGACCAGTATCACCAACTCCACCTTGAGCACCTATTTCACCTTTTTGACCTTTAGCACCTTGTGGACTTGGACCAGTTACACCTTTAGCACCTTGTGCACCTTTTTGACCTGCTGGACTTGAGCCTGGAGTACCGTCATCACCTACTCCACCTTTTTGACCTTTATCACCAGTTGGACCTACAGCACCAGTCGTACCTTTTTGACCAGTTACACCTTTAGCACCTTGTGCACCTTTAACACCCTTGGCACCTTTTGCACCGCCATCACCAGTTGGACCCTGAACACCTTTCGCGCCAGAACCACCTAGATTACCTTTGATACCTTTTTGGCCTTTTGCACCGTCATCACCAATCTCACCCTGTTCACCTTGAGCACCTGTGGCACCTTTTGCACCAGTATTACCTTTATCACCCTGGGCTCCTGAAGCTGCTTTTAATTCTATATCTGCACCAGCATCACCTTTACGTCCTTTTGCACCTTTATCACCCTGTGGACCTACACCACCCTTTGTTCCTTTTGAACCTTGGTCACCTTGTCCACCTTCAGCACCTTTTGCACCTTTTGCACCCTTTGTACCTTTAGCACCAGTTGTACCTTTTGAACCAGTACCACCGGTGGTACCTTTCTCACCTAATAAATGTGGGAAGTTGTCCTCGGAAAAGTTATCGGTTGTTAGTACCGGATTACCTGCAATAAGTATTCTATTGTAGTCAGCCATGCCTTTGCTTTATTATATTATTAAGATCCAATTTGGTTCTCAATATCAGTTATTTTCGTATCTAATTCTTTAACAGCTTCAATTAATACCGCTGACAATTTGGAGTAATCAACTCCTCTATAATTATCCGCTTCAGGTAAATCAGGAAGTCTAAATACTAATTCAGGGAATTGTGCTTCAACCTCTTCTGCAACTACACCATATCTTGGAGCAGTACCCATACCTATTGCTTGAGCGAATTCGTTAGGGTTCCATACAACACCTCTGATCGCATTAATTTTAGTTAAGGTATTTCCAATCGGACCTTCTATATTCTTTAATCTACTATCGGAAGAACCTGGAGAACCAGTTGGGCCAGTATTACCTTTCTGTCCTTTCTGTCCTTTTTGACCTTTAGCACCAGGACCACCACTTGGACCTGCTGGACCCTGAGGGCCAGTGTTACCTTTAGCACCAGTATTACCCTGTGGGCCAGTGTTACCTTTAGCACCTTGTGAACCAGTGTTACCTTTAGCACCTTGTGGACCAGTATTACCTTTTGGACCAGTATTACCTTTAGCACCAGTAGAACCGCCGCCACCTTGAGCACCAGTTAGACCTTGGTCACCTTTAGGACCAGTATTACCTTTTGCACCTTGACCACCTGCTGGACCAGTATTACCTTTTGCACCAGTTGGACCAGTTGGACCAGTATTACCTTTTGCACCAGTTGGACCGGTTGGACCGGTATTACCTTTAAGACCTTGAGCACCTTGTGGACCTTGTGGACCTACGCCACCACCAGAACCTGAGCCACCCTGAGGACCTTGAGGACCAGTATTACCTTTTGCACCAGTTGGACCAGTATTACCTTTAGCACCCTGTGGACCAGTTGGACCAGTATTACCTTTTGCACCTGTTGGACCAGTTACACCTTTAGCACCTTGTGGACCAGTATTACCTTTTGGACCTTTAGATCCTTGTGTACCCTGTGGACCAGTATTACCTTTTGCACCAGTACCACCCTGTGGACCAGTATTACCTTTTAAACCAGTACCACCTTGTGGTCCGATTGCACCTTTACTACCTTGTGGACCTTGACCACCCTGTGGACCTAGTGGACCCTTTGCACCTTGTGCACCAGTCAAACCAATTTCACCTTGTAAACCAGTAACACCTTTTTGACCTTGAGGACCTTTAGCACCTTGTGGACCAGTATTACCTTTTGCACCTGTTGGACCAGTTGGACCAGTATTACCTTTTGCACCTGTTGGACCAGTTGGACCTATACTACCTTGTGGACCCTTTGCACCTTGTGGACCTGTATCTCCTTTTTGGCCTTGGTCTCCTTTTGGACCCTGAGGGCCTGTTGTACCTTTTGCACCAGTATCACCTTTAGCTCCTTGAGGACCTTGAGAACCTTTTACACCTTGTGGTCCCTTTGCACCTTGTGGACCAGTTGGACCTTTAGCACCTTGCGGTCCTATTTCACCTTTTTGACCTTTAGCACCCTGTGGACCAGTATTACCTTTTGCACCAGCAGGACCAGTTGTACCTTTAGAACCAGTTGCACCTACTTCACCTTTTTGGCCTTTAGAACCTTGTGGACCAGTATCACCTCCAGGGCCTTGAGCTCCTGTTGCACCTTTCTGACCTTTAGCACCATCTGAACCATCCGAACCATCGTCACCTTTAGGACCTGTAGCACCAGTTGGACCTTTAGCACCCTGTGCACCTGTTTGACCTTTTTCACCTTGAGCACCTTGAGCACCTACGCCACCACCAGCACCTGAACCACCTGGAGCACCAGTATCACCTTTTGAACCAGTTGGACCAGTTGGACCTTTAGCACCTGCTGCACCCTGGTCACCAGTACCTCCTTGTCCACCTTGTTCACCCTGTGGACCTACTTCACCTTTTTGACCCTTTGCACCTTGTGCACCTGTTTGACCTTTTTGACCTTTATCACCTGCTGCACCTGGAGAACCTGCCGCTCCTTGTTCACCAGTATCACCTTGTGGACCAGTTGGACCTTTAGCACCTTGTGCTCCACCAGCTCCTGGTGCACCTTGAGGTCCCTTTGCTCCTTGTTCACCAGTATCACCTCCTGGACCTTGTTGACCAGTTGAACCTTTAGAACCTTGCGGTCCAGTTGAACCAGTTGCTCCTTTCATACCAGGGAATGAGGTAGGGTCAAAATTACCGGCGTGTAAAATTGTGAATCCTTGTATTGTAGCTCCTGCTTTTAGATTAGCCATTATTTAGTTTTTCTGTTTTTATCTTATTGTATATATTCAATTCTTTTATTATGCCTCACCAACATCCCAGAAGAATGCTTGTCCTTCGTCATTAAAATTAGCAGGATCTATCTCTACTATAAATGGGTATGTAAATTCTACCCATAGATCCGTACTACTATATTGTTCTACGACTATTCTAGGTGCTATCTTAACAACACTAGAATTCATACCTGCTACATAACCTGCTCCAGCAGTATTAATACCATAGCCAGTAATTCCAGTCATACATTTATCAGGATCTGAACCTTCACCATGTTCAAATTGTCCAGCCCATTTACCCCAATAGTCAGTCTTCCATGTAGCTCTTTCTGAAGTTGTCATCCAAGAAGGTAAGAAGAAACCATTTAATAGTTTCCACTCTTGTCTATCTGCTGTTAGATTAGGATAACTGTTTAAACCAATTGATTGTAACATGTGAAAACCAGACGGCGATGAACTTGTATTAGATGACATTTGAATAGCATTACCAGAACTATTTAAACCTGTCGCTGCTAAGCTAATTCTATTTGGAGCAACACCCTCACCTGTTGGACTATTTCTTCTCACTCTCATCCAAACACCAGCCATATATAATTTCTCGTGGTTTATTGAAGTACCTGTTAAACTTGTTGTCGGGCCTCCAGCACCTATTTCCCAAATTTTTGTTATATTACTAGTTGGACTAGGAGCTTCATGTACAAAGAAATCTTCATTACTACTTGTAGTTGAAGTAAATGAATAAGGTCCTATTCTTGGAAAATTGTATGAACCTTGTGTACCTGCAGTTGAACCTCCATGGTGTTGTCTATTTCTGAGTGAACTTCCACCACCTGTTAAATCAGTGTATGTGGTATATGTTTCAGTCTGATCTGCTAGATTTCTATTAGTATCATAGAAACCTTTAAACTTTTCTATGTCTCCCATTTTAAAATCAGCAGGAGACTCCTCTATATCTAATGCATTTACATGCCATTTATGTACGGCAACATCTCTTTGATTGTCTGGACCAAAACCACATTTAAAGACTTCTAAATTCTTAACATCTACTTTCTGAAAACCAACATTACCAGAACCATTATCTACATTTATCTTGATATTAATATATGGAGTAGTACCGTTTGTTTGAGTTGACTTTTTAAGTCTTACCTCATACTTATTCCATATATCACATGGATATTCTAAATCACCGACATTAGTAGATGTCATAGGACCACCTACTGACTCTTCTTGTAATTGTACTTGTACTGAACCACCACCAATAAGTGCACCTTGTCCTACTCTAGCTTCAAATGTAGCTCTAACATATTCTTCTTTTGATACAGATTGATAATTAGGATTAGCGTTGTTTATAGTTACTTGTCTTGTTTGGTTTGATGTCATTCCTAGATAATTACTACCTTTACCAAAACCAGATGCTAAATCTTTTCCATAACCAGCATGTCCAATTTTATCTTTATCATGTTCAATACATAATTCAATTGCTCCGTTAACATGACCACTTCCAGTACCAGCTAAAGACTCAGATATTATACCTATTGCATTTACAGCTGGTGATATTGGAGCGTTCGCGTTAGAAGAGGCTATATTAGTCATACAAGTTGCATAACTAAAAGATTTTAATGTTGAACTTGTACCTATAGAAACTTCATGTCTCCAAGATCTTGCTAATAACATTGCATTATTTAAAGTACCGTTACTAGCAATTCTATTTTTATTGACAATTACTAAGAAACCTTCTGCATATCCAGATTGATTTAGAAAAGCATCTATTTGTTCACCAAGACCTGTATAACCAGTATCATTATTTGTATAATGTGTTGCTGATGTTAGTCTAATACCAGGGGCAGTATTACTATTGTTATATGTATTAGTATCATCATAGTATGTAAAGTAAAGAGCATGATAACCATTACTGGTACAATTATACTGTAAATAACCAGAAGAAGATAGGTTGGTTGCAACCGTACCTGACAAGTAACCAGAACCACTCTTGTTATTAGGTACCCATCTTACAAAAGCATCAGAACTAGCGCTTGTGCTGCTAGCTCCTTGTGCTTCTATAAAAGTATCTGTATAACTACCCGCAACTCCGATGTGGTCGTGTGTTGCTTTCCTGTATTTTGTTAAGTCTAAACTCATCTCTTATTCTTTACTGTTAATTAAAATTGGAACCTCATTGTACTACCGTCCGATGTTATTTCACCTCCACTGTTAAAGACATATTTAGTAGTAACGATGTGTCCAGTTGAAACAGTAAGAATACTAGTAGAATCATTGAACGTCATGTTTGCTTCCCCGGTAAATGGTGTGCTTGCATTACCTGTCATAGTAACAACTCTGTTGTTGGTGTTACCTGCGGCAATTGAAACAACGGCATCAGTACCAGATGTACCTGAAGAACCAGAAGTTCCTGAAGAACCTGAAGTTCCAGATGAACCTGAAGAACCTGAAGTTCCTGAAGAACCAGACGAACCACTTGAACCTGAAGTTCCTGAAGAACCAGAAGAACCACTTGAACCTGAAGTTCCGCTTGAACCTGAAGAACCAGAAGAACCACTTGAACCTGAAGTTCCTGAAGAACCAGAAGAACCAGATGTACCGTCTTCACCATCAGTACCTACACCATCAGCACCATCAGTACCTGAGGTACCTGAAGAACCAGATGTACCTGAAGAACCTGAAGTTCCAGACGAACCTGAAGAACCACTTGAACCAGAAGAACCAGAAGTACCAGATGAACCACTTGAACCTGAAGTACCTGAAGAACCAGATGAACCACTCGATCCACTTGAACCTGAAGTACCATTTAAGTTTTGTACTAGTTCCCATTCACTGCCATTCCATCTATACATTAAACCTTCATCAGTGAAACCAGTTTGACCTGTATATTCACCCTCACCTAAAGCTTCTACGTCGGCTCCTTGTTTAGCACCTGAGAAACCTGAAGAACCTGAAGTACCGGATGAACCTGAACTACCAGATGAACCTGAAGAACCTGAAGTACCAGATGAACCTGAAGAACCACTTGAACCAGATGAACCTGAAGTACCAGATGAGCCGCTTGAGCCTGAAGATCCAGAAGAACCAGAAGTTCCTGAAGAACCACTCGAGCCAGATGAACCTGAAGAACCTGATGTACCAGATGCACCAGTATCACCTTTATCACCAGTTGCAACTAATGAAATTACAATATCATCAAAATGTGAGAATGGAGCAGCTGCAGATGAACCTACATTTGATAAATCACTTAATGTCCACCATGCGCCATTGTCTGTTAAATCACCGATTGCAAATAATAAGTATGTGTCGGTGTCGAATTTTTTAGAAATTCTGATATGTGCTTTAACAGCAGATGTTACTGCATCTAATGTTGTAAAGAATGACTCTATACTACCACCAGCCTCATCGGTTTGGCTTATGTAAATTTGATTTGCACTTGTTTGTGTTGTAAAGTTATTTAATCTTAATATACCATTGCCCGGTTGAGCAGCACCTGTCGAATTTGAAATTTTGTAATCAAATGATGCGCCACCAAAGTTACCGTCTTGACCTGATGTACCAGAAGAACCTGAAGATCCAGAAGAACCAGAAGTTCCTGAAGAACCACTCGAGCCAGATGAACCTGAAGAACCTGATGTACCAGATGAACCTGAAGAACCACTTGAACCAGATGAACCTGAAGTACCAGATGAACCACTAGAACCTGAAGAACCAGATGTACCATTTAAGTTTTGTACTGGTTCCCATGACTCACCATTCCATTGGTAAACTCTACCATCTGATGTAAAACCTAATTGACCGTTAAATTCACCAGAACCTAAGTTTTGAAGAGCTGTACCTGATTTTGCACCACTAAAACCTGAAGAACCTGAAGTTCCAGATGAACCTGAACTACCAGATGAACCTGAGCTACCAGATGAACCAGATGAACCTGAAGTTCCTGAAGAACCAGACGAACCACTTGAACCTGATGTTCCACTTGAGCCGCTTGAACCTGATGTTCCGCTTGAACCAGATGAACCACTAGAACCTGAAGAACCAGATGTACCGTTTAGGTTTATGTCTTGCTCCCATGCAGATCCATTCCATCTGTAAATTCTACCTTGATTATCAATACCTTTTTGACCGTTAAATTCACCGGCTGGGAAAGATTCACTGTCATTAGTACCAAATACTACAATACCTGTTCTACCCGAAGAACCACTTGAGCCTGAAGATCCGCTTGATCCGCTTGAACCCGATGTTCCACTTGAACCTGAAGAACCTGATGAACCAGATGTTCCATCTGCACCGTTTTCACCTGAAGTACCTGAAGAACCTGATGTTCCTGAGCTACCAGATGAACCTGATGAACCAGATGTTCCGCTTGAACCAGATGAACCAGATGAACCTGAAGTACCATCTGCACCTGCAGCACCATCTTCACCATCACTACCATCAGCACCAGATGTACCTGAAGAGCCTGAAGTACCAGAAGAACCGCTTGAACCAGATGAACCTGAAGTACCTGGAGTACCTGCAGCACCATCTTCACCAGCAGCACCATCTTCACCTGAAGTACCTGAAGAACCGCTTGTGCCACTTGAGCCTGAAGATCCACTTGAGCCACTTGAACCTGATGTTCCGCTTGAACCTGAAGAACCCGAAGAACCTGAAGTTCCTGAGCTACCCGATGTACCTGAGCTACCAGAAGAGCCGCTTGAGCCACTTGTTCCATCTTCACCAGCTGCACCATCTTCACCAGAAGAACCAGATGAACCAGAAGAACCAGAAGAACCTGATGTTCCACTTGAGCCACTTGAACCGGAAGAACCTGATGTTCCAGAAAGTGGAGCAGAGGCATTTTCGAACTGTCCGGTTGAGGCATTATATTCTAAATAATCACCCTGTTGAGGATTATTTAGTAAAAAATCCTGTATTTGTTTTAATTTTAGTCTAGACATTTAATACTGTTTGTATTTTTTTACGCGTTATATTATATATCTTCGGCAATGTCTCACCAAGTTAGATTTGGGTAGTTTAAATATCCCAAATTCCATGGTAATGACATCGAACGTAAAAACCATCGTCAATTAACATCCCTTGACCTTCCTTTCTGACACCTCTTGCAAATAAAGTATCTTCAGAAATTCCGCCAGCCTTAGGATCTGATATATGGTCTTTCCATCTTGTAATGCAGTCTGATCTATGTACTGTTGCCCATGTAGTTGATTGTACATGTTTAGTAGGCTCATCCATAGAATACTTCTGCCATTTACTCTTTAAACCTTCTATCTTAAAAGGTTCTGTCCTTGGTCCAAACATTTGACTTTCATTGTTTTCTAACCATTTTGCCATTGCTTCATTCTCAATCCAATGTGTCATTGCTCCCCATTTATATTCTACGTCTGGGTTAGCCTTGCAAATAGAATTCCAAAATCTTTTTATGATTTGAGAAGCATTTGGCATTAAGTAATCATCCGAGTCTATATAAGCTGTTAAATATCCCTCTGCTAACGCGCGTGCAGCTTGTCTGGGCAGCCCTCTATAATACTGGTTGTTACTACCATCCTTAGATTTTTCGTACATCTTAGGTGTGTTCTTGTCAACGTAGACATACTCTATCCTTGGTTCTTTCTTAAAATGTTTATAGTAGAGTTTATGAGTTATCTCACAACCATCCGATGCAATTACCAATTGAGTTCTTTCATCTGGAATTGCTAAGAATGATTTTACAGCTCTAATAAACTTTTTATCTGAATTAGCTCTACTACCTTCATACTCACCAAGGTAAGATTGCATAATCCAAGTAATATCATATTTATACATAATTTACAAATTTTTTGTAGCTTCGGTTTTACCCATTTTTCTGTTTTTCCAGCCAATGTGTTTAACATATCCATCCTCGTCATCTTTAGATAGAGAAACTACCATATAACCTAATCTACTGTAAACAGCATCAATTATATGTTCATGTAAACATCTTGTGTAATTACCGGATATAGGGTCTAATAACCAATCTGATTTTCTTCTCAAACCAGGGTTCCAACTAAAGCCCATGTAATTTTTTACTATTCCTGTTTTTATTTTAAAGCTTACCGGTAAAACTCTTCTAACAACCACACCACCAGGTAAAGTAAATTGTCTCTTTTCAATAGGATTGAGTATTTTATCTGACTTTGGTCTAATCCATACTTGTAAAACTTTAGGTTGAGTTTCTAAGACTTTCATAGAATCTTCTATAAAACCACCTCTATAGAATTCCCAATCTTCTTCACAATGAAATATGTATTCTGTACTAACATTTTTGTACATTTTATCTATGGAAGCATTCTGGCCTATGTTTTTATTATTTAAAAACAACATAAATCTACTATCCCATTTTTCAGCATTTAACTTTTTTAGAATATCATGTTGTTCTGGATCTCCTGAATCTTCAACAATAAACCAGTTTTTAATTGGATAATCATTGTACTTAATAAAACTATCAACAGTTTTCTCAAGCTCATCCATTCTACCACAGCTTGTTAAACAAAATGTTACATCTTTTATTTCTTTGTTCATTTCTTATATAAATTAGTTTTCCAGTCGTAATCGTAACTTAGATTACTAGTTCTTTCACCTGACATTAAATCTTTTAATAATTTAATATAGGTTTTGAGTAAATCTCTATTATGGTCAACACAATACCTAGATAATACATTTTCAGATCTTTCATTATATTCTTCTAGAGTATCATCGTGGGTTTCGATTGCATGTTTTAGTTTATCATAACCTTCTTTAATATCAAAGTCTTTATAGTAATATCCTGCATCCTGAATCATATCTGCGTTATGTATCAATGGATATTGTAGATAAAGAGTATCTAAATAAGCATAATTAAGTGGGTTATGCCATTGATGAGAAACAACTACATCTGCATGTTTAGCTAATGTAACTGCAACCGGACTTCTACCATAAGTTCTAATATCTGTATCTCCTGGTTTAGTTAAATCAAATGTTGTAATAATACTCTTCCAGTAAGAACTAGTAATTAAACCTTTCGAGCTCATTAAATTCAAACTATCTAATTTGTTACCAGCTCTTTTCCACTGTTCAACAATCATTATGGGTAACATGTTAAATTTAACAACATTTAGGTTAGGTTCAAATACACAGAACTTTAAGTTTTGTTTATCCTTTCATGGAACATAGATAGGAATACCATAAGCTTTAGTACCTACTTTCTTAATAATACTTTCAAAGTTAGAAATCTCTATGTCTAAGAAATAAGGGTCCCATATAAATGGTACTGGAATTACTTTTTCTAGAGGTAAATCATAGAGTACAGAATAATAAGCTCTGTTTTGATGTCCCTGTTGAGGTACATACCAAACCTCATCCATACATCCTCTTTGGTAAGCTGCTGCACCAGAATTCCTGTGACCTTTCTTTGGGAAGATACATCTTTCCATGTCAATTACATAATTATTACCACAATGATATTTTATTACTTTTCGATTTGGACCCATTAACTTCCAGTGTTTAATTGAGTCAGTATCGAAAGATGTACCAAGCATAATCATTAAATCTACAGTATGTTGAACTTTACCGTATTTTTCACAGGGGAATTCTTTCAGATCCCATTGGACTGTATCTTTTGTAATTTTCTTTACATTCTTACCAGTATCTAGAATAGTAACTTTATGTCCAGTTTTCTGAAGAGTTTTAGATAAAAATAGAGCGTTAAGTTTGATACCATTAATCCAGAGAGACTCTTTCTCTCCCATCAAACTTATGGTTATACCGATATGCATGCAAATAAGTTTTAATTTGTATTGTATATATCAAACAAATAAAAAAGGGTCCCCGAGGGGACCCTTAGTTTTCCTAAAAATTAGAACTTTGACTATTATCTGTGTCCGATAACATATACTTCATCCTCAGCATCGATTGAGTAACCAATGTTAGTTAGAGTAAATGTTTGACCATCAACAGTTGAGTAACCATGCGTCGGATCACCTTCAACACCAGTTAATGGGTGAATGTTGTGTCCGTTAATGAATACTAATAAGTCATCACCACCACCAAACTTCAGAGGAGCATTCAATTGGAATGATGTTGCATTCAACACAGTACCAAACTTATGCGAATATGTTACCATATCCTCTAATGAATCGATAGAAGCATCAGCATCACCAGCATCCGCAGCAACTAATGTCTCTAATGAATCAACTGAAGCATTGACGTTTGTAACGTCAGTGTTAGTTGCAGAGATTTCGTTACCTAACGCAGTTTCTAATGAATCGATAGAAGCATCAGCATCGCCAGCATCAGCAGCAACTAGAGTTTCTAATGAATCGATAGAGTTGCTAATAGCAGTAGTATCACCGCCAGTTGCAGTTTCTAATGAATCGATAGAAGCACCGATATTAGTTACGTCTGTGTTAGTCGCAGAGATTTCGTTACCTAATGCAGTTTCTAATGAATCAATTGAAGCGTCAGCATCTGCAGCATCAGCAGCAACTAAAACTTCTAATGAATCAACAGAATTACCTAGGAACCCGTCAGCAGCTTCTAATGAATCGATAGATGCATCAGCGTCAGCAGCATCAGCAGCAACTAAAACTTCTAATGAATCGATAGATGCACCAGTGTTAGTAGCTAATGTAGTAATTGTTCCATCAGTTACTGTATCAACAGACTCGATGAAAGCAACAACTTCAGCAAACTGATCTAAATCACCAGCTGAACCAGCTAAGATAGCATCAATTCTTGCATTTTCTGAATCAATAGCACTTTGTAACCCTGAATCAACAGTTTCTAATGAATCGATAGAGTTATTGATTGCAGTAGTGTCACCACCAGTTGCAGACTCTAATGAATCGATAGATGCAGTAACGTTAGTTACGTCAGTATTCGTAGCTGAAATCTCGTTACCTAACGCTGTTTCTAATGAATCGATAGAAGCATCAGCATCAGCAGCATCAGCACCAACTAGGGTTTCTAATGAATCAATAGAAGCACCTTGGTTAGTTACGATACCTGTTAAAGCAGTAGCATCAGTTTCAATAGAATCTATAGAAGCATTCTGGTTAGTGTTAACTGTTTCAGCAGCACCAACTTGAGTTTCTAATGAATCGATTGAAGCGTCAGCATCAGCAGCATCAGCACCAACTAGAGTTTCTAATGAATCGATAGAAGCACCTTGGTTAGTTACGATACCTGTTAAAGCAGTAGCATCAGTTTCAATAGAATCTATAGAAGCATTCTGGTTAGTGTTAACTGTTTCAGCAGCACCAA
>Ga0160423_10003351_pt1 | contig 13336 bp, 9 predicted proteins | sample CRUFie14St8metaG_FD_108191 | JGI IMG/M metagenome (GOLD analysis project Ga0160423, IMG submission 108191) | Marine microbial communities from the Costa Rica Dome - CRUD Field 142mm St8 metaG | ecosystem: Environmental > Aquatic > Marine > Oceanic > Photic zone | place: Costa Rica: the Eastern...
GGAATTAAACTGTACCACAATCTAATGCTACCAAAGGTCATGCACAACAGAGCCATAATCCAAGGCCAATAACGTGGCAAGTCAGATTGCATCTCATTTTTGCTAAATGCACAATAAAATGAGTATAGTATCGAATATGCAAATAGAGTGCCAACAACAGCAATTAAAGGAGACCAAAATATAATTCCGATAACACAAGACAAACCAAACCAAATCAACGGTTTGTGCAAAATTTGACCTATTCTATCAGATATTTCCCCTTTATTTTCGAGATCATTTCTATTTGTTTTTGACATCGACCAGCCCACTAGCCATACAGCACATAGGCCGCCAATTGCTCTCGGAATCATGGCTGAGTATTTCAACATGGCATGACTCAGGATGAATAATGAAATTACGGCTATGAAGGATGCAAATATTTTCCAATTTGATTTTATTTCATTTCGATTTAATCCCAGTGCTAGTATGAAAAAAACACCAATCATTATCCAGGTAAATATCGAAATTAAAATGTCACTATCACGCGAAAAATCTCCATCTGATGGGATTAATTCCCAATCTATCTCATCCTGTGATAGGTCAGGGTTGTCAACTCCATTTTCCTTATCAAAAAACAGTTGTCTTTGATATGCTGCGTCCCAATTCCAGCTTTCAATCACAGACTTCTCACTATCAGAATAATCCAGAATATCCAATGGTATTCTGCCATGGAGTTGTATTGGAAATGGTAACCCCAATATTACTGGAACAATAGCAGAAAGGTCTCTCTGGTGCCCGGAACTTTCAGATTTAGAAACAATATTTGGGCCGGAAATAATTGCTGCAACATCTCGTGTTATCTCTTCTGAGGAACCATGAGTTCCCATATCTGTCATTCCATGGTCAGCAGTTATGATTACAGACCATTGAGATGGAATTAAATCCAGTAGTTCAGCAACTTGTAGGTCAACAGCAGTGATTTTAGTTCTGTACTCCGGGCTGTTTGCACCCCATGTGTGTCCGACTTTATCTGGTCCTGAGAAATGTACAGCCATCACGTTGTAATCCGAATTATTCAGCCAATCTGCGGCTACTTCTAATGTATCCTTATCCCCTTCATAATAGTCAGAATGTCCTTTGAAAGTATTTACAAAATCAATATTTGAAAAATCTCGATACATATTCCCCATCACGTAACTTCCAACCATAGCAACATTGTATCTTGGATCATTTGCTGCTAACAGATAAGGGTCATTCATCCCAGGGTGGCCTAGATTGAAATTTCGTAATCCATTGATGGGGGCGTTTGGCACTCCTGTCATCATTTCGCTAATACATGTGGCTGAAAGGGTAAGTGGACCAGTTCTAATCTTGACTGTAGCAGAATATTCCCTGTATTTATTTATCTCTGGCATCAATTCTTCGTTGAGAAAATAATCTTCACCAATCCCATCTAAAACGATTAAAACAAAACCTTCTGAATCAACGCTTATGTTTTCAGGAAATGGTATTTCTCCACTTGGATTATCTGGAGTCATTAATACATGGGGCACTGTTACCGATGAAGGTAGGATTAACAAAACCAAGATTATGGCTAAAGGGTATTTCCTGATGAATACCGATAACCTGTTCGCATCCAAAATGAAGTCCTCCAAAGATTGTACTTTTAGGTTGCCCTAAACAATGCCCCTTATACTTTACTGAATTGGTGACTTGCAGTTTGATTTAGGGTGGCCTAAAATATATTAAGCAGGTTATTTTAGGGCAGCCTAATTGTGATACCATGAATGCCAAATTGACCCTCCCGTTTTTAGTAACGATTTTCTTTATATCCGCTGCAATGCCCGGCTGTTTATTTACAGACGATAGTATGGTGACATTCAAGAAATGTGATGACCCAGACAACTGTTTAACAATCGCATTCGAGACAAAAGAAGAATACCAGAATACCGAAGAAAACCCACAGGAACTAGCAGATAGACTTTCAGAAATTATTGGAATGGACGTTGAAATCTACCCCGTATCAAGTCCTGGTGCAACTATTGAAGCATTGAGATTTGGACATGCAGATATTGGATTCCTTGACGGCGGTGCTGCTTGGCTTAGTTGGCAAACACACGACTTACAGGTATTAGGAGCTGAACAAAAGCAAGATGGACGACCATTTTACAATGCTATCGCATGGGTTCACAAAGATTCAGACATGGCATTAGCCGACCAAGATGATGATAATTCAACAGACCCATTCGCTTTGATGGAAGGTAAAACGTCATGCCACACATCTGCTTTAGGAAGTTCAGGAATGCTACTTCCAATGGGGTGGATGATTGACCGAGGTTATGTCGAAGTTATTGGAGACCCAGATGACATCAGTTCCTTGACAGATACAGTGTACAATCATTTCTCTGAAGATTCTAGTATACCAGATAGCGGTACAAAATATCACAAGTACATTGGCTCTCTTCGCTGTTTAGCAGAGGGTGGAAAAGACTTCATTTCCTTCGCTAAGGATCCTACAGTTCCAGATTACTGTGGCAATGAAGACCCAGATGACAATGAAGATTGGTGCTTTGAAGGTGAATTTAAAGACGTGAACGACTATTACGCACTGCCAACATTTGGAAAGGCTCCAAGCCATCCAATCATGTACAATCCGGATTATATGTCAGATGAAATGGTTGTGATAATACAGAATGCATTCTCTGATATGAGTTCTAACCCAGATGACGTAGAAATTTTACAGGATGTAATGAGCACTCCTGGAATTACTATCATTAATACGCAAGATCACCTCGGTAACTATGGTAGTCTGATTGAGGACGTACCTGGAATCACCGCATACTTTAATGATAAATACGATTGAAATGAAAAAAGTTCGTACATATCTTATTGCTATTTTCTTGCTATCTAGCGTCCTTTCTGGATGCTTCGGAGATGAAAAAGAGGAAGAAAAGAAAGGATTTATCTGGCCTGAGCAAGTTGAAATTGATTGTAATATATCCAATGAAACTGGTCTAGTTTGTGAATACTACGCCAGCATGAATTCAACTCCTATCATTACATTGGAAGACCCATTGAGTGATTCAATTTGGATAGCTAACTTGGATGGAGTCATCACGAAGTGGTCACTGCCTGAAGGTCAACAACTGCCTATACAATCAGATGTTGTTGGTGATTTGTCGGGTATCGTTTCAAGATGTCACCACGAACAGGGTCTACTTGGAATGGATTTTGATGAAGACTATGCAAACACTGGAAGGGTTTTGTTGGTGTATACCGAAAACAACACTTGTGAGAACGCGAAGGATTCTAATGTAGTTTTAGCACATGCAAAAGTGATAGATGAAAAGATTCAAATGGACACATTAGAGGTACTAATAACTGTAAATAAATCAAATAGAAACCACAATGGAGGAAATATACTGTCCATAGGCAATAATCAGTATTTGTGGAGTCTTGGAGATGGAGGGGGAAGCTTCGACCCACACGAGCACGGACAAAATTCATCCTCGCCTCTTGGCACTATACAATTAATTCAGTATGAAAATGAAAGTATAGTGCCCTTTGAAGAATCACAAAATCTGAGCCAAACACTACACTATGGTCTTAGAAATCCGTGGAGAATCGATGTAGATCCCACAGGTAATCTTTGGATAGCAGACGTTGGTCAATTATGTTATGAGGAAGTTAATGTAATCCCGGTAATGCAAAGTTCTAATTTTGGATGGTCTGAAAGGGAAGGATTCCATGACCTTGATAGAAATGGAGGTTGTTACGATAATAGGTCTACTCCTGATCCAAAATTTACCGATCCTGTTGCACAGTATAACCATGATGGGCATTGCTCAATCATCGGAGGTTTCTGGATGGATTGGGGGCCAAATCCTTTACGAGATGGCTACTTGTATGGCGATTTCTGCAGTGGACAATTGTGGACAATCAAAAACATCGATGGCAATTGGTCGACATCAGAGGTAGGCAATGTTGGAACCATGATAGTAGGATTTGGTAAAGGAACAAATGATGAATTACTGATATTCAGTTGGGCTGGAACAATTTATCAATTGAACCAAATTCATTCTTCTTCCGATTTACCATGATGGTATTTCTTTGCTTGATTTGGAGATAAGAATATTGTTGACCAAGATGGTCGTTTTACATCACCATCTTCTGTAACGAATGAGCGTATGTACATCGACATCAAATCTATGATTATCACAACCACCAGAATAACAACGATGAAAGCCATAACGTGTTTATACATCAAGAAGTTCAAATAGAATTGCAAATAAAATCCTATGCCTCCTGCTCCAACTAAACCAAGGATTGAACCGTGTCTAACATTGTATTCAAACATAAATAGCAGTTGACTAAGTAGATTATTGCTTGATTCTGGTATGACAACGTTAGCTACGATTTCTGGATGAGATAACCCCATTGCCCTCGCAGCCTCAAGAGGGCTATTTTGAACACCTTCCATTTCTTCATACTGCAATTTACCTAGATACCCTACTGTGTAAAATGTCATTGCTAGTACTCCAGCTAAAGGACCTAGGCCTACAATTACTACGAAGATTATAGCCCATATAATGCTTGGAAGACTTCTAGTTGCTGATAGAATTATTCTCATTGGGATGTAAACCCAGGCAGATGTGAGGTTTTTTGCTGCAAACGGAGACAGAAATATTGCTATGGTAAACCCAATTATTGTTGCAACAAATGCCATTTTTAGTGTTTCAAGCATTCCAATGTAGGCTTTGGAACAGAAAAACCCTATGCTTGATCCACACTCTGGGTATTTCCTGGCTTCTAACATACTCCATTCTGGAGGCCAAAGAGACTCATTCCAAAATGTTTCTAGGTTATCCCAACTTGCAGAGAGAACACTCCAATCACCTTGCAGTAAATCATTAAGAAAGATATAGCACAGCACAGAAAGAGTAAACGTTGTGAAGATGATTTTTTTGAGTGCTCTATTCATTGTAACACCTCATATTAAACCACCATCTAGATCAAATTTCATTTCTGAAGGATTGTACTCTACTAATTCGCCATTTTTAATCTGAAGTAGACGAGTAGAAATTTCGCTTGCTCTCTGAATGTTATGTTCAACAATAATCATTGCAGATTCGCTAGCAGCCATATATTCTTTTACAGCATCTAGAACAATTGAAATATTATCTTCATCCAGTTCGCTTAAAAACTCATCAGCAAGAATTAATTTTGGTCTTTGAGCCAGTGTTCTCGCTGTAGCAACTCTTCTTTGCTGGCCACCAGATAAACGCCTTACTGGCTCATTCATTTTATCTGAAAGTCCCATTCTTTCGACTGCTGTTGTAACTCTTTCACTTCTTCGCTTGAACCATGTTATTGGTTCCGAAAAAAATCTCGAGCCTGACCTAGCACCTAAGTCCACATTGTGATAGACACTAGTATGGCGTACTAGTCCTAACTTTTGAGGGATGTATCCAATTCCTCCCCTCTTAGGAGCCTTACAAAAAATGTCACCTGAAATTGGTTTCACTAATCCCGCAATAGTCCTCAATAGCGTTGTTTTTCCTATACCAGAAGGGCCGACAACAGCAATCACATCTCCCGTATTTATCTCTAAGTTGATTTTTGAAATCAACTCTTCATTGTAACCGACTGCTAGATTTTCAACAGAGAGAATCAATTCGCTGTTTGACAAATTAAGTCCCCCTAACAAACCCACTAGTTCCGTGTATTCAAAACCTTACAATTGCATCAATCAGATGCCCTTGCTCTTTTGACCAAGGTTATTATCTCAACTCTTGCTTCTTCTGAATTGCTGGCTTGGTTATCAAAGGCCAAACGAATCGGACGTTCTCCATCTTCAGTTACCGCAGACATTTCAAATCCATAACGATCTATTGCCACCATCACAGCATCTGTCGTATCGGTGGCTTTACTCATCTTTTGACAGAGAATTATCATTGCATCACGATGATCATCGTTCATATGTTCAATAATATCTTTTGAATATGGCTCCAATGGGTCAGGTTCAGATTTAAACCAATTGTCAGAGTCTACCCAAGACATTCTACCAAAACCGCCAATGTATCTAATTGTTTCAACATTCAAGCGATAAAAGTCAAAATCTTCAAAATCAACATAAAAACGTGCACTTGGATGTTCTTCCAAGAATATTGATTTTACTTCTGGGTTATCCTCTTTGGAAAGTTTTGTACAGTTTCCAACAAGGGTGATTCGGCCCAAAGCAAGCGGGTTCTCATCGCCTCCTTCAGCAATTAACAATGATGATTTAGAATTTGCTCGGAGATTCTTAGTATGTTCTGCTAACCTGCTAATCAAAAAAATAGGATTTCCTTCATGCATTGCATATGTGACAAACGAACCATATGGATGGTTTCCCTCGTTTATTGAAATTGTACATAATGTTGCAGTATTCTTTTTATGAGCTATCGTCATAGAATATTCTGCATGAGTAGGGGTTGGAATATCAGGGTCGTAAAGGAGTTCTTGTTGTACTCTTCTCTTTCCTTTAGGTACGCCGTGTCTTGGTAAGTCATTCGTTTTTTTTGCCATGTTATCACTTCAATTTATTTTTTAGATTTCATCGTCTATATCAACGCGAATATAATTGTTGTCTACCAAGGTTATCGAGCATTTTACACCGAAAACCTCTGCAATATTTTCTTCCGTTAACACCTGGGATGGTGGGCCATATGCCATAATAGAACCATTACTTAACAGGAGAATCTTATCTGAATATTTTGCTGCAATGTTGATGTCGTGTATAGCAATTAAGGCAGATTTTAAATTATTATTATTTTTGATTATTTCTCTAATACATTTCATAATCTGTATTTGATTTTTAAGATCTAAATCACTTGTAGGCTCATCAAACAAAAACAAATTAGGGTTCTGGGCAATAGCCTTAGCGATAATCACTCTTTGCCTTTCTCCTCCAGATATCTGATTAAACTTCCTAAAAGCAAAATCTTCTAAATTTAGATACCTCAAGGTTTCGCTTACTTTGTCTCTATCTCCATCACTGATTTTCCAATTCAGGTGTGGCTTACGACCTAGAAGTACTACATCGAATACGTCCATTGAGAAACTAGTTGAAACATTTTGTGGGACATATGACATCGTTTTTGATAACTCTACAAGATCGAGTGATGAGATATTGACAAGAATAGAATTTTTTCCACTATTCCAACTTGGAGAGATATTTATTTCTCCGGATTTCGGAGTTAATATTCTGTTTAGGCATTTAATTAGTGTCGATTTTCCAGCACCGTTTACGCCCAATATTGCGACAACCTCATTGGCTTTTATAGAGAAACTAATGTCTTTCAAAACCTCATTACTACCCCATGAAAAATTGAGGTTTTTCACATCCAAGATATTGTTAATGATGACCACCTCGTCTGAGCAATAAATACATGAAAAAAGGACCCCCAATAATAGAAAGCATAACGCCAACAGGAATTACGATTGGAGCAAAAAGAGTTCTACCCAATGTATCTGCAAAAATCATCAAAAAGGCACCAAATAATCCCGAACATGGAATTAATTTTCTAAAATCATTACCCACAATCAGTCTACTCATGTGGGGTGCTGCTAATCCAACGAAACCAATCAAACCTGTGAAGGCAATCACAATAGATGTCATAAGGGCCGAAACAATTAGTATATTTTTACGGATTTTGTTTGGATCAACCCCCGTCGATATAGCAAATTCATCCCCTCCCATTGATAGAGTATTAAGATCCCAAGACCATTTAAGAGCGGTTGGAAGTAGTGATGCCAGAATTAGCCCCATCAATATGACATTTCCACCGCTAGGCCTAGATAGGCTTCCAAATGACCAATGTGCAAGTTGAGATAATTGAGCATCAGTCGCAAAATATTGCATAGTTGACACAATGGCTCCACAAATGAACGTAATTGCAATCCCCACAAGGATATATGATTCAGCGCTAATTGAACGGATTTTACCTAACTGAATGATAATAGTAACAACAACCAGAGAGAAAAAGAATGCATTAGCAACAATTGCGAGTTCGGGAATAGACAATATTGTGAAACCAAGAACGATTGCAAACGCAGCCCCAAGAGCTGCACCTGAAGCAACTCCCAGTGTTAAAGGTGAAACTAAGGGGTTGCCTAAACAACCTTGCATCAATGCTCCAGCAACTGCCAAGGCAATGCCTCCAACAATTGCAGTCAGAATCCTTGGAAATCTCCAGTCCCATATTATCGCATTTTGGATATTCGTGCCTTCGCGTTCTATCCCATGCATAAGAGACCTGTCTTCACAAGAAGATGATGATATACAAGCGGTCAAATTATACCACAAATTTTCTGCTACGGTATCAATATTGAGAAAAAAATTCTTTGTGTCAGAAATCACAATTTTCCAGCTAGTAACCATGTCAAGATTAGATGATGAACCTAGACCCAATGCGAAAACAGCCGATAACAGAGTAAAAACTGCAAGTCCTAAAATAATCAAAAGTTGATATTTTCCTTTCTGAACGTGTTGTAGGGAGATTGAATCCATATAATCAACCACCTATGTAGTACAAACAAATTTGCCAATTCGTTCTACATCGTGATATTTTGTGAAATAGGTATCCAAATATGATTCTGAATCGATATCTTCGAATAATTCAGGATGAAGATATTTTGCTAATGTAGGTAGTCCGTGAATCATCATTGGTCCTGCGAATTCGCCAGAAAGAACTAACATCTTATCATTCTTTATTGCGTTTAATTCTTCGAAACCCGATCTACTCTCAATATGCTGCATGTGAGTCTCGCAAGTCGTACCAGTATCATCATATCTGTTGTATCCTATGTCAAATGTAATTCCATCAAACATCAAGATGTCTGGATTTTTGTCCAAAATTGCTTCCATATCAACATGAGTAGTATGTCCGGGTAAATCCTCAAACACATTTTTCCCTCCTGCCCTATGTATCAAATCGGTCCATTGGGATGTTCCAGTTAAAACGACAGGATCTCTCGTCAGAGAAGCATGATGTTCCATCACTATTTGTGGTCGATTTGAATCCTCCAGAGATACTAGTTTTCCTTCAACTAATGACTCTATTTCATCAAATTCATCGAATAGAATATTTCTTTGCTCCTCCTTTCCAAACATTGTTGCTAAAACGTCTATTTCATATCTCAATGAATCATATTTGTAAAAATCAAGAGCAACAACTTTCACACCAACAGGCTCTAATTTTTCTCTAATGCCCCCTGTATCTACCATCCCATTGTTTGCAAATACAATGTATATGTCGGCTCTTGAATCGAGTATAGCTTCAAAATCTATTTCTGAATGAGCGGATTGCTGAATCATAGGTTTTTTTGAAAGTTCTGGCCACAATTTTTCATCACTGAAGTCACCAGAAACACCAACAATGTATGATTCGTTTATGTCTAGCATGCGCATTACTGTTCCTGCGTAAGTGTTGGTTATTGCAACCCTACTGGGCGACTCATCAAAGTAGTGTTTGACTCCATTTGAATCTGTGATAGTTATTTCTCCTGTTTCGTCGGTGTTTTGTTTTAATGCATAATTGTAAATTCCAATTGCACATACAATTACTATAATCGCTTGAAAAATCGAAATGACAACCTTGTATCGCATCACTTCACCTTCTCAAAAACCGCTCTCAATCATTCCTTTTTAGAACAAAAGCCGCCGCTAAAATGCATAATATAGATGCCAAAATACCAATTGATGGTAAACCAGAATCTTCTTCAGGCTCTACCTTGATAAATATCGAATCGGATAATTCAGACACCTTTCCATCAGAAGATCCAGCACTAATCCTAATTCTATTTAATCCAACATCTAGGTCTGATGTAGTAAATTCTGTTTTAGAGCCGTTATACACTTCCACAGGGGAATTATCGTCATTTTGTACAAGTACTGAATACCAAATTGAATCCTCTACAGGATTCCATGATAACTTCAATTTCTCTCCTTCTGTAATTGTATCTACATTCGTTTCCAAGACAGGTGGAAGTAGAACGTAAAATACATCTAAAGTCAAAATGTCTCCGGTAATTTTGTAATTTTGAGATATTATTGCATTGATTTGATAGACAAACCTTCCATCTTCGCTATTTTTGATTTCGAAGGATGTGTTAGAACCCGAATATACGACTTCTCCATTCTGAAGAAGTTCATATGAAGAGGCGCCCTGGAAGGAAGCCCATTCGATAAGATGATTCTTTGTAGATACATTAGAATCTTCAGTAATAAATTGAGGCGTAACTGGAACGACAAATGAAGTCAGTTCCATTTCAACGGAATCTGAATGAGAACCTGGGAGGCGATCGATTTTCTTTACCCAGTTTCTTACAGTGTCATTGTACCATAATTCCCATGATTTTACTCCGTCATCATTATCTATAATACAAATATAAGTTGTAGAAAATGTTCCTGCGGCAGTGGTAATAACCACATTGTCAATTACTTGGATGGAATTGTGTGTATCATCGTATCCATTGGGATGTCCAGGAACACCGATGATATTAGTTCTATTAAAATGGAGATTTGACCCATTTTCTAATGAAAATAAATCAGTTTTGTTTCCATTGTTATCAGTGAAATCCCATCCTAGAGTGCCCTCTTGGAAATATGATGACGAGTCTGGGTCATCTACCCAATATGTGCGCAGATATAGTAGATTTTGAGTATCTACCCATCTGTAAGATTTTTCTTCATCCTCATAATGTGAACCTGACATCCTAATCACAAATGAATCTCTTTCGAAGCCAAATGCGTCCGTAACAGTTTCTTTACCAATCGCAGTCATCGTAATATTTTGATTATCACTGGAAGGAAAGTAATCAACAGTATAATTCCAATACATGCCTACTGCCCACAAATCTGAACTAGATTGTTCTGGGAGCACCATCAGAACCAGGGACTTGAAAGTCTCAGTGGTGCCATTATTATTTTCAGCTACTAATGTAAATTCAAAATTTCCAGTCTGTTGAGGTGTGAATGAGTATTCACTTTTTGTACCTGAATATGTAATAACACCATTCCTGTAAAGTGAATATGATTCAGTGTAAGCACCTCCATTCCATTCTATCAAAAATGGTTTATTCTTTTCAATAACCTGAACCTGTGTAGTAAATGATGCATTACCTGGTAGATTAATTTCAATCGTGCCAGTGTTGTTCATCCATCCTTCTCCAGATGTGATTATTTCCGTTATTGGCGGCGCAACCTCGTTTTCTCCATGCATAAATGTAAAATTGTTTTCAATACCAATCTCTAGGTTTTGTAGCAGGTAAAATCCATCTGAGTTGGTAGTAACAGTTTGAATTCCGTTGCTTACGGTCACTCCTGGCATTGAATTACCAACAGAATCTTTTACGAAACCATATCGACTGTTTTTACCATGATGGAATTGGAAATCATTGATATCAAATTCAGTTGCAGAACCGGACTGCATTTTGAAGTGGACAAACTGTGTAGAATGATCGATATCTCCATAATACGCTCGTAATGTGTAGTAATTACCAATTTCATATGGGCCTAAGGAGAATCTCCCGTTATCTGTAATATCAGATTCGTTTGTCTCGATTAACTTGACATTGGTCAAATTTGGGTTTTCAATCAATTGTTCAGCATTGTCGTATAACTTTCCAGTGACCCAGTTTTTGCCTACGTGCCAGTCAAGTTGTGTATCTGAATCAATGTATATTGTTCGGTATACTACTGTATGCCCATTGTTCATGAAATAGGCTCTTACAGTGTATTCGCCTTCAGATATGTTTTCTATTGAGTAAGTTCCTCCATCTGCCCATATCGATCCTCTTGGAACAAGTTTCATTGAGGTTTCTGCAGCAGGGTTTCCTTCCTCATCGTACAAATTGCCGTATAAATTAAACAAATTGTCTTCATCATTAGAATCTGCTATTGCTATCTCTAAAGGGACAATCGTGAACATGAAAAGCGCACAAATAAGTGGGCAAATCAATCTCATGTTAATCGCTCCGAGTGGGGTGGCTGGTTAGTGGTTGGCGTTTAACCAGCCACCCCTAGATTTTGAGCTATGTGAGGAGGACAATCTCACATTGAACCGATATCTGAACTGGTGATTCCGTAATGGTCCCAAACTGGTTGTAGCCAAGCGGTAACATCGTAGGATGTTCCTAGTTGAGAAGCATCAGTTAGGTCTAGTACGTTGTTCATCATTGTAGCAGCGTAATTGTCCATGTAGTACATGGATTTGTATCCGTCACAGCCTGCTTCGTCAGTAGCATCAGTGGAAACCATGTGGTTTACAGTGTTGTAACATGTGTCGTTTGTACCATTAGGATCTTGAGAACCGTTAGTCCAGATGAAAGCGTCACAAGCAGATGCGTCGATTTCTCCCATCATCATGACTTTGTGTCCGACTGCCATGTTGTAGCAACCGTCGTGCATGTGCGGAGCAGCGTATGCTTCGATAGCCTTCCAGAAGGCGTATCCTTCAGCCTGGTACTTTTCAGCAGTAGTGTTGCTGTCCATCTTGGATGTGTACTTTAGAACAGCCTGTGAGTAAACGATTACCAGGTTCTTTAGAACTTCATCACGAGCGTCTACTACGCCTTGCATGTTCTCATTTTGCAGAGCAGTCAATCCTGCGTTCATAGCAGCCTCAGTTGCTGCAAATGTTGCTGCAACACCGTCTGCGTCTGCTGTTCCGAAGTCAGCAGCTCTCTTCTCCATTACCTTAGCTGGTGAACAGCCGTAGTGTTCATCAGGTCCGTGGAAGAAAGCCCATCCTTCGTCCCATGCGTGTTGAGCCTTATCAGTGCCCCAATCACCGGCTTCAGCCTTGATGATAGCAGCGTTTAGTTCGTGAAGTGTGTATCCGACCATTCCCATGTTAACTGTTAGTTTAGCGATACCTTGGTATCTTACTGTGTCAGAAGTTCCTTCGAAATCTCCAGTACCGTCCATTGCAGCCATAATGTGTGCGCCGATTGATCCATTCATATCATAGTAGGAATCATAATCGTGGTTCTTACCAGTTGCAGCAGCGAATCCTGCAAGTGTTCTGTAGGAACCATCATCTTTCTGAGCGTTCTTACCGTCTGTGTAGATGGTCTTTGCTCCTGCAAAGTCATATCCGCCGTCAGAACTTGCTGCAGCCTTGATTTCACACAGATCGTTCATCAAAGAACGGTGGTTGTCAACGTCGGATGCATAGGTATAGCCTGCATCTGAAGCGTCTAACCAAGCAGGTTTTTCGTCAGCAGGGTCGTCTGTATCCTTTTCTTCTTCGTCGTCAGTGCCTAGGCAACCAGCCATAGCAGCGCAACTCAATAAAAGCATCATTAGCATAGA
>Ga0160423_10003352_pt1 | contig 13335 bp, 9 predicted proteins | sample CRUFie14St8metaG_FD_108191 | JGI IMG/M metagenome (GOLD analysis project Ga0160423, IMG submission 108191) | Marine microbial communities from the Costa Rica Dome - CRUD Field 142mm St8 metaG | ecosystem: Environmental > Aquatic > Marine > Oceanic > Photic zone | place: Costa Rica: the Eastern...
TCGTAGTAATCTGCTTCGTAATATACTCTTTCATCATACTCTTCATACGCTCTTTCACGTAATAATTTATTAAAATTATCTATCATCATCGTCTTTGATGCTTTGTTTGTGTGAAAACCATATCGTTTAGGTTGACCTTCTCTTATCTGATCTAAAGATGTTCTCATAAATAAATTATCGTAGTGTTCTGAAATTTCATCTAAAATAGTAAGATAATGATTTCCTTCTGCTCCTAAACCTTTTGACTGTAATGAATTTACCTCTACAGCTAAAAGAGCGTTATCATAAATCTTTGCTATTTGTACAGCTTTCCATGCAAATAAATCTTGGTCTAAATGCCCTCTCCATGAACATGCCCTCACAGGTAAACCACCGTGCATCATGTCAATTCTATCAATTACTGTTATTGCTGAGTAATCTGCCTTCTCAGTTCTACCTCCAATATCTACAAATGCACAGTATCTATTTTTAATTGTAACCCCAGGAGGATCGTCTGGAAACCTCCATACTTGTAAATTACCTTTTTTAGTTTCAAGGATTGTAACGTCTTCTAAGGCATCGTTACCTCCAACTTGTGGAAATACATCACCCACGAGCTCTGGCTCTCTTAGAAGCTCTCTAAGGTTTACTATGTAGGCAGGAGAGAATGCTTTTCTTCCAGTAGACTGGAATGCTTCTCTGTCATTGCTTGGAAACTCACTTTGCATACGCCATAAGTCCTCTCCAAACTCACTAAACTTTTCTCTGTACCAATTTATACCCTCAAGAGTAGCTCCCTTCTTCCAAAGCGTCTTCTCGTAAGAGTTTAAAGATTCAAAAAACTTTATTTGTTTAGCTTCTGATTTAAAAGGTTTTTGATATAGCTCTATTTCAAACCATGATACAAAAACAGCTTTCATATTATTTTCACCTCTTTTTGCTTTAAGCCAAGTAGAATGAAAGTAATTACCCACACCTTTTGCTGTAGATTCCATAATAAAAAGAGAGTAAGGAATAGATGGTATTGTACCGAGAATAGACTGTACCATATCATCTGGAGACTTTCCTTGTGTTGTTTTCCAAAGACCTACCTCTGTCAAATGAGCCATTGCTATATCTGATGATCTTATAGTATCGGGTTTTTGTGCAGATCCAATTCTTATAACACAACCTCTTTCTGGTATCCATTTATTTTTTTGAGAATTCTCGTAATTTGCTAGACTATAATTTGCTATTTCTTTTGGTATATTTTCTATAAGACGAGTATACATACTTCTTACATTTATTGCCTGTGCCTCTACGTCTCCTGCTATTACACTATTCCAATTCTTTTTGTGCATTAGTTGTAACCACGCCATATATATTTGTATAAGTGTAGATCCTCCCCACTGTCTAGCTTTTGTTAATATTATCCTTATAGGTTTTTCAGATACTCTTTGAATTTCTAATTGTTTCAATAATTTTAGTTGAGCTTTACGTAGAACAAAAGGAATAATCTTTTCTGATTCTTTATCTTTAATCTTAACACACATGACACAGAAAAACTCAAAGTCGTGTATTATTCTATAAACTACAAATTGATGAAGAACTTGATCTATTGCTAAATTATTGTCATCGCAATAATCCTCAAATGAATTATAACCATCATAAATATACATAGATTTTGGTATATAGAACCACTGACCTTTTTTATTGTATAACCTAAATTTTCTTCTTGGAACGCTACTGCCTATACCTAAATATGGATCATATTTTTGATTCAGCACCTTTAGACGTTTTTTATTTTCCTCTAAAATTTTATGAATCATATGATATATTTATTATATTAATATGCATAAATATAATAAAATATATAATTTATGCCAAAGAAGACACATCTTCAAGAATATAAAGATCTTGGGGAAAAGTGTCTAGATACATTAGATTATATAAAGCAAGCCTATCACTACGACAGAAAAACAATACACATAGCAAAAACTAAAATAAGGTCTAGTCTATTGTTATTAAATCAAAACACATCAGAAAAGGAACGTCAATTAACACAAAAATCTTTGTATAGATTAATGGATGCTGTTCAAGATTTAATTAGTGGAAAAATCACCAGATTGTATTTAGAAAGAAGTGAAGATGACAGTGGGATATACGATATTATAAATGGAAGAGACTTTCCGTTTGATAAAATAGATTAAAAAAAAGATTATAATATTCTCAGATTATGCAGAATTATTATTAATTTTAAAGATAAAATATTGGTTGTCTTTCATGGCGACTTTATTAATTAGTTAATTACAGAGCCTTGTGGTCAGAAACTACAAGGCTTTTTTTATATATGAGCGAAACAAATAAAAACAATAGTTCAGAGGAAACTCCTAGAACTGTTCCTACTGGCAAGGGTAATACATACGATGAATTACTTGATGTCGCTAGAGGAACAAATGCTGAGTCTGCAACAGAGGAAAATGCAGAAGAAACTCAACAAGAAGTTGTTGAGGAACAAGCAGTAGAAACAGAAGTAGAAGAAAAAGAAGAGGTTGCTAACGAAGAAGAAAGTGTTTCTGAAGATACTGATAACAAAGAAGAGACTACTGAAGAAGTAGACGTTGAAGCAAGAGTTAAAGAGCTTTCAGAAAAAGAAGATCTTTCAGACGATGAGGTGAAATTCTTAGAAGACAACGGTTACGAGGTAACGGTAGAACAAGAAGAGAGTACAGAAGAAACTGTAGAGGATACAAAGACAGAGGAGAAGGAAATTGGAATTCCACAGTACGCTGAGACACTCCTAAATTTATATCCTGGAGAAAAGATTGAAAGTAAAGATGAAGCTGAGGGGCTCCTTATGAAGCATCTTGAAAATGAAAAAAATGTTACGAATCAGTTAGGTGAAATCATAAAGAGTAACCCAGAACTTTCAGATGTACTGAAAGATATGATGCAAAACAAAACTGATTTTATGACTGCTATAACTACACATTTAGATATAGAAGGCTCGAAGCCTGCTCCTGGTGATGATAACTATGAACAGTATGTAGAGCAGAAAATTCTAAAGAAGCAACAGAAAGATCAAGAAAAACAAAGACTTGCTGTTTTAGAACAAAACAAGAAGTCTTCTGCTGAAGTTGCAAATAGTTATGTAAAAGAAAAAGGGTTCGACACAAATACTAGATCAGAGTTTTTTAATAAAATAGATGCTGTAGTACAAAGTCTAAACCAAGGTAAAGTAGATGATCAGATGCTAGACATTTTCTTCAAAGGAATGAACTATGAGAAAGACATAGCAGTTGCTGAGAAGAAAGGTGAAATCATCGGAGCAAATAAAAAGATCTTTACCATAAAAAGAAAAGAACAAGCTGTAATGCCTAAAGTAGCGAGCAACAATGCTTTAAAAGCAAAGTCTGGACAACAATACGCCAACGATTCTGCTAAGAAGCTAGACGCATTTTTAGGAAAAAGCAAACCAAGAACACCCAGAAGATAAATAGACGGTTGATGGTGTGTGAGGATGAAGAAAGTTTTTAATTAAACTGTTTATTTATTATGAATATAAATGTGAAAAACATCGCAAAGTGGTCACTCAGTTTAGTGGCTCTTGCGTATATGGTAATGCCAGAAGTAGCAGTAGCTATTGATGGTTTGTTTGGATTTGGAGGAGAAGGAGTCGTTATGGGTATGGCTTTAGTCCAAGGTACTAATAGCAATGATGCTACAGAGGCTGCTGATAGTGGTACTGGTGCAGGCACTGGTAACCTTCTCTACAAACGTGATGTTTCTCAGATAGTAACGGAGATTAAGCCAGATGACTTTCCTCTCGATACTATTTTAAGAAATATAAGAGGTGCTGAATCGGCATACAACAGAAAAGTTGAATACGAAGAGGTAACCTTTAGAAGTGCAAGTGCAACAGCGACAGCAAAAGGATCTGTTACTAATTTAACTCAAGACATTACTTTTGGTAATGATAAAACTTTTTGGGCAAAAGATGATATCGCATATAACCCTGCGGTAACTACTAACGCTCCAGGAGGTCAGAGATTAATTGTAACTAATGTTACTCCTGCTGGTGTTGTTTCGTTCCAGGCTATTAACAATGCTACAGGAACTATGACAGATGCAGGACTTAACACTTTTTATAGACTAGGAAATGCTAAGACTGAGCTAGATGCTCAAACTACTAGCGTTTACGCTTTACCAGCACAAGATTTCAATTATGCTCAAACTTTTATGGCGCAAATTGAAAGATCTGTGATTGAGTCTAAATACAATTCAATTAGTGGTTATTCTTTCCAAGATAAAGTAAGACAGGTCATTTATGACATGAGATCTTCTATGGAAAGATCATTAATTGCTGGTGTTAAGTCTAAGACTACAGTTGGTACTAACATCCACTATACTGCTGACGGATTAAAAAACAAAATTTCGAAGGCGTTTAGTTTAGGTGCTGGTGGAGCTGCTGCTGCAAATTACGTTGGTAAATTAGATGTAGGTCATATCATTGATATGTTAGAAAATGCTTTTGCAGGTAATGCAGGATCAGATTCAAGACTTATCTTAGGTGGTAAAACTTTCATTTCTGGTTTATCAAAAATTGATAAGTATGAAAGAAACTTACAATCTGAAGGTAACACTTTATTACATGGTGTTCAAGTAAGAAGATTAGTTTCTGACTTTGGTGTATTGGACGTAAAACACTCTAAAGCTATGGATGAGTTAGGATTAGATAAAAATGCTCTTATTCTTGATTTAGATCATATTTACAAGCATGAGCTTGAGCCAATGTCTGTTGAAGAGTTAGATCTCAACAAGTCTGGATCAAGAAGAACTCAAGATGCTATGAGAATGGTAGAAACATCATGTTGTTCTATCAGATACTCTGGTGCTAATGGAGTTCATACTTTTGTAAGTCCTACAGCATAATAAACAATATTTATTGTTTAGCAACATAAATTGGGGGAGGTTCTTCCTCTCCCTTTTTTTTAAAATTTAATTATATGAGTAAAAACAAAGGAAAATTAATAGGAAAAACATTTGAAAGTGTAAACTACACTGACTGGCAAACACTTATAAATGTTAATGGCGAAGATAGAAGAGTACACTTTGCTAACGGTATTGATCAAAGACAAAATGGATTTATTGGAGGTAAGTATCACACTACTGATCCAGATGAAATTAAATCTTTAGAAAATCATCCACAGTTTGGATCAGAAATTGTCTTGTTCAAAGATGTCATAGAATACGATAATAATCCAAATCTTACTAATGACACAGAAATCAAAGAAGATTCAATGAAAATTGTAGAAGAAGTTACCACAATGGCAGAAGCGTCTGCTTGGTTAAAGAAAAACTTCGATGATGTTTCTTATAAAGAAGTATCAAATGCTAAAGCAATTAAAAATTTTATTAAGGATAACAATGTAAGTTTTCCTAAACTGTTTAAATAATAGTTCATCATGGCAAGAACCAGAGAATTTCTAAAGAATCTAGTTGCATCTAGAATTGATGAGGTTATACCTGTTGGTACTTTAGTACAAGGACAAACTGCAATTGAAGATCCATTAGGTGCAATAGAAGATGAATTAGATTACTCTGCGGAATATGTTCTCAGAGTTGGGAGTATAGATTTATTATTCCCAACTATAGAGACAGATCTAAAATACTTTCATAATGACACAAAAAAAATAGACAGATTAAGTAATCATCATCATGTGCAAAATCAAGAGATGTTACTTAGAATAGAATCTGACAATAGTGTCACTATTCCTGTACCAGAAGATTTTATAAGATTTGTTTCTTTAAAGTTTACTGGTGCAAAAAAAAGAGTTACAGAATTATTAAGCTCTGAAGATCAAGAGTATAGAGAATTGCAAAACAACCCTTATTTTGGTACTAGATATAAACCTAAAGCAGCATTAATTAGCTTTAGTGAATATGACACAGACACTGATTTTGCAGTTAATAATAACTCGGTAAATTCTACAGGATTTAAAACTGAAAATTTATTAAGAAAATATACAATAAGCACTAGCAGTTCGGTTCCTAATGTATTTTCTACAAATCAAGACTTAGCAACATTAAATAACTCTCACGCTAACTTATCTACTAATGATAGAATTTTATTAGAAGGTCAAACAAGCGGATCTGAAAATGGAGTTTATGTAGTAAATGCAAGTGGAGCTCCTACTAAAATAAGTGATAATTTTAACAGAACTACTACGCCTAATTTCGGTGTTATTGCAACAGGAACAGTACAGAACACTGCAATTCATTACTTTAGTGCCGCATCAGCAAGTGACAGAATGGAGCACTTCCATTATATAAGAAGAACCAAAGCAGAAGATATGCCAGATACATTAACAGATTTATTAGTATACCATTGTGCTGGAAGAGTCTTAGAATCTCTACAAAGACCTCAAGAAGCACAAGCTATGTATGCAAAGGCAAACACATACTTAACAGTTTTTAATGATGGATTAATTGGGAAATAATGGCAGCAGATAACAGTAATATATTTAGAGCAGACATGGATGACATCTTCGATTCAGTGAAACGAAGAACTTATTATAAATGTAAAGCAAGAGATTTAGACTCTGATAAATACGCAATATCGGGAGAAGATACAGAGGTATTATATGAGTTTGTTACTGAAGCAGCAGAAATTATAGCTAATAAAGCAAATTATATTAAATATCATACAGAGTCTGGATATGACGCTATAACATATAATACTGAGTATGAAATGGAGGATGATGATCAAGATGATAAATTTGAGTTTGAACATGACACAGATGCAGACGGATTTATGACCACTCCACAAACTGGTCTATCTAGTGTACAACCAAACAATACTATCAAAACAAAAGATGTCATGTATCAAGATGACAATTCACCAACTAAAGGCGATAGAAAAAGAGGAGAAAAACTTACAAGTACATCTGGTGATATAATATCATTTCAAATAGATGATTTGTTAAGTTCACAAAGAAGATATACTGTTGTACAAGGATTTATACGATCTGCTTTAATTAATTATTCATTATACAAGTGGTACGCACTTATGGGGCTAGGCGATGATGCAGGAGTTGAATTAGCTGAATTCAACCTTGCTGTAGATAGGGTAAGATATAATGCTGTGGGTAATCACAGAAATAAAAAGATAAGTAGAAAGTATAGATTGTTTTAATGGCAGGATCTTTTAAACAACTTCAGTTAAAATCTTTAAACTCACTTTCGAGTGAAGATGCATATATTGACGGTACATGTGTTGTTCTAGATGGTGTTGAGCCAACAGGCTTAGAGTCTAATCCAAAATGGAAACCAGTAGGAAATTATAAACTTAAACATGAATCGGATAATTTAAATTCTACAGGTTTTGATGTTAGACAAGTTGTTCATGTTTCTAGAGAAGGTTTGAATACAGATTTTGATAACTCAAGTAGATCTGGTAAAGATTTTTTCTTAGTTCTTGAAAGAAAAGATTCAAACACATCTGCTGTAATATCAACCACCACTAATTCTGGTACTAAAAAAAATAAACTTGTAAGTTTAGTTCAAGGGTTAGACAACAAACACAACTCTCCAGACATGCAAGCATTTTCTTTAAGAGATGATCAGCAGTTTATTCTTCTTAATGAAAATATAATGGGTAAGCATAACCCTCAAACTTTTGAGCCAGAAAACTCAAAAATGTTTATGAGCAGAGGAGACACAATAAGTACGGTAACTCCGCCAACGTTTCCTAACTTAACCGTTAGTCATACTACAGAAGATTTTTCTATAGAGACATTTGAGAAAGGATTTCCTTTAGGAGATTATCCAGGTATACTCGCAAACAGGGATAGATATGTGGGTGTTATTTTTGCTTACAAAGCACCATCTGGAGAATATATAAAACAAACAGCTCCATACATACACAAAATAGATGGTCTTTTTAGTGGAGGTACTGTTGAAGAATCTTCTAAATTAACATGCGATAATACTTCAACAACTAATTTTGATCCAACAGCATATGAAAAATTTCAATTTAATGGATCTTCAGAAACACCAGAAGCAGGTCAATCTGACGTTGAAGAGGTGACGCCAAACACAACGTCTGATAAATTTGTTATTTCATCTGATGTCCAAGCAAAAATAAGATTTAAATATAAAGTTATGTCTAGAACTTTTTCTTCTGGATATACAAGTGGTGGTGCTTCTTTTAGAATTAAAATAACTAAAAACGGAGTGACTGACACAGCTCCAATAATATTGCAACATACAATATCACAGTACAATCTTTATGGTCTAAGTACAGGATCACAAATAACTTACTATAACGCTTCAAACATAAATCTAGAGGCTGGTGATTATTATGCTGTCTTAGATGATATGGTTGGATTTTCAGCGTTGTCTGTACGTATGACTGAGTTCGAATTAGAACTGACAACTCCTGCTACAAACACTACTAATATAAAAAACAGAGTTGCAACATTAAAATTTACTGCTAACGGAAACGATACTGGAGATATACACTCTGACACATCTGCATTAAATACAACATATCCAAATATCTTAGGTCAGACACTTGTCAACTCTTCTACGTATTATGAGTCTGATAAATACATAAAAGCTAGTACTGCCAGTCATTTAAAACACCATCAAATAAAAGATTTTTTTAATTTATCTGGTGTGCATATTTTAATTACAACTCCTAAAGACACTTTTGATGATGCTCTAAATGAAGGAACCTATTATCAAATTGCAAATTTTTCTAAAACATCAGACTCTGGAGTTTATGAATTTAAAGATAACGAAGCTCTAATTGTTACTAAAGACGTGATGAATAATGATCCGTTTTCTCATCATAATTTTAATGCTTATAATATTAAAAATGCATTAAACAGAGTTTGGTTAATGGGCTTGGTTACTGATTTTGCACCACCACAATCAGCGTTTTATCCTGGTTTTATCGCACACACTTCTGATGGAAATTCATCTAATACTGTTATAAATTATAATTCAGAACACGATGTAAACCCTTCAAATTCAGCACAACAATTTAATAAACCTTTACTTGCTTATATAACTGTTACATTAAAGATAGACGGTAAAGAGTTTAAAAGAACTACAAAAACATATCTAAAAGGACACGTTAGTGGTAATGTTAAAATATCTAAAATACCTCACCATTTAGCGTATCCAGATAACAGAGCAACTAAAATAGAATTTATTGCTACTCACGGTACAGGTTATCAAAAAATAGAATATGATCTAACAAAACATCCTTTTTTAAATATTGCCTACAATTATTCACAAACAGAAAGGTTTACAACTGCTGTTACGGCAGGTGTTTCTGTTCCTTCGGCTTCTACAGCAGCAACAAATAATAGCAGTAATTTATATGAGCCTAATAAAATAAGAGTATCTTCTATAGATGGTTTTACTTTTCCTCTACAGCAGACATACGAAGTAGATGATATGGCTATTACGTGTACAGATAACATACAAGAAGCTTCTCAAAGTTCTTTTGGAAGATATCCAGTTACACTTTTTTGTCAAAACAAAATATATGGTTTTGAGTTTGGAAGCGGAGGTGTTTTGTTCCAAAAAGTTATGCTAATAACTGATGATTATGGTGTTCACTCTAGAGAAAGTGTAACCACAATGAGCGGAACTACTTTCTTTATAAATGATAAATCTGTTTATACAATGAAAGGAAACAACATACAAGAAGCACATAGACCTATAGAGGGAATAAATCAGCCATCAATTACTATAGGTAATGAGGCTGCTGATTTTGCAGTATCGACAGGAACACAAAATTTATTTGATCATATTTTTAATGCAGAAGATGGATATGGGGATTCTCCAGCTATATTTGCAGCTCCTAATAAAAATAGGATATATATATACAGAAGAAATCAAGTAGCTGGTTCTTTTCTTATTTACGATACACGGTATAATAGTTATTATACACAAACAGCACAAAACATAGATGATATATTTTTTGTAAACTCTGCGTTGTTTGGCTACAAAACAAACACTACAGGTTTAAAATTACATTCTTTAGATGAAATTGACACATCAAGTGTAACTAATCACCTAATCAGAATAGCTACAGATTTTATGCCTTTTGATTCTACTTTTAACTATAAAAAATTATTATCTAGTGTGTTGCAAGGTTATTATGAAACAAATAGCCCTAATGCTTTGAAAGTTACTTTAGAGGGAAAAAGATCTACGCACTCTTCTCCTAATACTCTTATTGTTGTTACAATTCAAGGTAATGCAAATCAAGATGGAATATATATCAAATCAAACAGAGGATCTTATCAATCTTTTAGGCTTACAATTAGTGGAGCAGTAGATTTAGAGACTGAAATAGGGCAAGCGTTATTTAATTATTTACCTCGAAACGCTAAAATTAAAATATAAATTTTGTAAATTTAAGGTAATAAATGACATTGTTCGTTTTATTATACTTATAAAGCTACAGGCTCTGACGATTCTGTGGCTTTTTTTTTGGGTTTTATGCAGATACCATATGAATATATTGATAGACAAATCGTTGCTCACGGAACTACAGACCACGTTTTTCGTTTCGTGCCAAACTTCGATTGCTCTGGCGAAACTCTTTCGTTAGATGTGTTTAATCATGGCATTGGTAAAATAAAAACCATAGCAACTGGTGTTAACGGAGGCAAAAGATTTAAATCAATAAGTGTTACTGGTAATTTTAGTAACATAGATAGAGGCGGTGAGTACACCATAAAGGTAATATCTACAAGTCCTGCTGATGCTGACGGAAACACTTTTAAAAAAACCGTAGCAAAAGGGAACTTAATAATTAAGTAGATGGCTTTATATGATGATTTAACCGTAGTCTTGGGGCATGTTGACGACACGAAACTGCCCGTAGAATTTTTATTGCTAAACACGTGTACGGGTGAAAATATTGACGCAGAAGTTTTTCTTCTTGGAGGATCTAAGGTAGGAGACGTTCATATAAATGGAGACAGAACTTCGGGAAATACAGTGGGGCAGAGAGTAACTGTTAACATTAATCTTTCTACTATACCAATAGGAGATAAATATTCAATAAAATTCTCTACTCCAAATGCAGGTGTAGTTGGTAAAGCTAAACTTGTAGTTTTTGCAGAAGATGCATTTTCTACAGTTCCTTTATCATCTGCTACAGTAGATTACGTATTAAACCTAGTCAATGGTGGATTTATAGTTGAGTGGAAATCAAATATACAGTATCCAAGTGGACCAGTTGTAATTAAAGAAGGTAATAACCTTTATATATACTCTGGAACTTTTCCTTTTACTACAAGTAATTTTGCTAATGAGTTAGCTCAAGGATTATGGATAAAAGTAGGAGGAACTGGGGATACGGTCACTAAAACTTTTACCTCCTCATCTAACAGTGGAGGCGTTGTGTGGAGTGGAACGACACTTACGGTAACACATGATTTAGCTAGACATCCATCAGTAACGATAGTTGATAGTGGGGGAAACCAAATATTTGGTGATGTTAAATACAACAACAATAACGAAGTGGCGCTTACTTTTAACGCAGCCTTTGGGGGAACAGTATATTTTAATTAAAGTGATAAGAAAATGAAGTTTTTAAATGATATAGATTTACAACGCAATGAACTGCAATTTGCAAAGATTCATGTGTTAGGTGCAGCACCATCAAGTCCTACACCGCAAGAAGGACAGGTGTACTATAATAGTACCGATAAAAAAGTATATGTCCACAATGCAAGTGGCTTTGTCAGTATTGCAGGAGACATAACAAAAATAGAAACAAGTACAGCCAATCAGTTAGGTATAACAAATGCAGAAGGTCCAATACCTTCACTTGCTATAACTACTGGAGCAGTAAGTGATGGAGGAACTGCGCTTGCAACTGGAGATCAAATTTATGATCACGTAACAACAAGAATTGCAAGTTCATTCTCAGACGTTAGTTACGCAGCATCTACTGGTGTTATCACTTTTACACAGCAAGATGGTACTACTGACAAAACTGTAAACCTTCCTCTAGGAACTACAGAAACCCCAACATTTGCAGCTATAACACTATCTGGAAGTGGACCACAAATATCATTTACAGATACAGACACGAATGCAGATTGTAGTTTTACAGCAGATAGCACTGCTGGATCTCTTGGTATACATGCAGATTTAAATAGTGAGTCTGAAACAACAAAAATCTTTTTCTCTACTGACGGTAAAGAAACTGGACATTGGAGAGGAAACTCAAGTCAAGTAGCTAGTTTAAGACTATTTCCTTTAAAAAATAATAATGCAGAGCAAGGTATATTTTTTGGAACAGATACTAGTTCACCTGCCACAGGAAACTGGACAGGCACTAGGGTTTTGTCTTATAGTACTGGTAATGCTTTATTAATACATCCGACTACAAATACAAGTGCTGCTACCGTTCCTTTAGCGGTATCTGCAAATGGTTCTATACAAGGTACATCAATTAAGGATCAAGATGATATGTCTTCTGATTCTGCTGTACACTTAGCTACACAGCAAAGTATTAAAGCATATGTTGATGGTCAAACATACGATGATGTAAGTAATGCTAACTTGCTTTCAAGATTAGCCGCTTTAGAATCTAGTGGTGGAGGAGCTGATGAAACAATAACAATTGGTACTGACGCAGGTGATACTGTAAGCTTTACTGGTAGTGTAACAATACAAAAAGATTTAATAGTACAAGGTGATACTGTAACCTTAAATGTATCCACTTTAGATGTTGAAGACGCAACTGTAAGAGTTGCAAAGAATGCAACCACTCTCGCAGCTTCAGACGGAGCGGGTATAGAGTTTGGTGCTTCTACATCAAAGCCTACAATATTATGGAGTAACAGTGCTAGTAAACTTGTTTCTAACAAAGCATTTCAAGCAACTGCTTTTCATGGTAATATAACTGGTGACGTTACGGGAAATGTAACTGGTAATCTTACGGGTACAGTAAACACAGCTACTCAGAATAGTATTACTACTATGACTGGGCTAGTCACTGTAGGAACACTAACAACTGGTAATGCTACTGCAATTGTAGATGCTGCTTCAAGCAGTGCGGCTGGTAAGGTAGAGCTTGCTACAAACGCAGAAACACTAACTGGTACAGACACGGCAAGAGCTGTAACCCCAGCGGCATTAACACATACTCTACAAGCTAGATCTTTCTCTGCAACTATCGGAGATGCCTCTAATACTACATATAATGTAGATCATGGTTTAGGTTTAGATGTTATAGTTCAAGTATATGATGTAAGTTCGGGAGACACAGTTTTCTGTGATGTAGTAAGAAATAACACTAATAGCGGTAGAGCTGTCTTGACATTTGCAGACGCTCCA
>Ga0160423_10003353_pt1 | contig 13332 bp, 10 predicted proteins | sample CRUFie14St8metaG_FD_108191 | JGI IMG/M metagenome (GOLD analysis project Ga0160423, IMG submission 108191) | Marine microbial communities from the Costa Rica Dome - CRUD Field 142mm St8 metaG | ecosystem: Environmental > Aquatic > Marine > Oceanic > Photic zone | place: Costa Rica: the Eastern...
ACCAACGTTTCGTTGGCACCAACCACAGCATCGTCTGCCACATCCACAAACGTGACAGCATGGGTGATGAAGTTGTAGACGTAAGCTTGGTGGCAGTCGCCGCAGTCGTCAATCAGTGCCGAACCGCCTTCAACTCCAGCACAATCTGCCTGAGAATATGAGGCGAAAGAGAGAAAAAGGATGCCGAATGCGAGCGCAAAAACATGTTTCATTGGGATGAGGTTTTTCGGGACTTTCAAGAATTAGCCTGGCAAAACAACGATGTCTCGACGCAAGTCGCCCTCCCCTTTTCGTGTTATTTTGAATTAGTCTAAATAGAAATACCGCATTTGTGGGAGGTTGATTTTCATGAAGGTATTGGCAATTTTGCCCCCACGGAAATCCTAGAATATCGTCATGTCACGCTGTCTCCTCACTCTTATCTCCCTCACCATTTCGCTCAATTTCAGCGCACAAAGCGCCATGGACATGCAGTCCATTCGCTCCATGTGCGGATGCTACGAGGTGAGCTTTGCCTTTGCCGAAACATTCAGCCCTGACACGAGCTACGACTTTTATGAGAATTACAGCGCCAATGCACTTGAGTGGGTGGAGATGGTCCATGACAATGGAGACCTCATGCAACTTCAGCATATTTTGGTGGTCGGGGGTGGTCAAACCGTCAAACACTGGCGCCAAGACTGGACCTACGAACCCCAAGAGTCCATGACTTATACCCAGGGTCGCAATTGGATTTTTGAGGAGAACCAACCAATGGATGTGGCCGGTCGTTGGTCACAAAGTGTCTTTCAGGTGGATGACAGCCCCCGCTACTCAGCCATCGGTACGTGGATTCATGCCGATGGAAAGCACTACTGGGAGGCCGAGAGCCGGACGCCACTGCCACGACGAGAATACACCAAGCGATCAGACTATGATGTCATGGATCGCCTGAACCGTCAGGAAATTCATGCGACAGGGTGGACTCATGAACAGGACAATGAAAAAGTACGCCTAGACGGCGACAAAGAAATTCTGATTGCGGAGGAAAAAGGGAGAAACACATACACGCGCGTTGAGGACGAAAAGTGTCAAGCAGCCCGCGATTACTGGAATGAGCACCACATGTTCTGGAAAGCTGTTCGCGAGGAATGGGAAACCCACTTGACAGCGGAACGTGGCCACATCGAATTGAATGGGAAAGTGGAGGGCAAGCCTCTCTACGTCCACCTCATGTCCCATCCGACAGACGATGTTTCACGCATCGTGCAATCCTTCATCAAATGAAACCAATGAATCTCTCCTCAAAACTGGCCCTCTCGGCCTTCCTCTTGTCCTCCGTTCCTGGCGCTGCTCAGGAGGTCGTCTATGACGATTTTAGCATGAACCCCGGGTACGAGTACATGGTGTATTACAGCGTGGACTCTGGTGTTGCAGGAACTGCAGCGATGGCAAGCTGGGATTTGGCGTTCGACGTGCGTCCCATGGGCGGCACAGCCTCCATCAACGGAGGCCAAGGCATGTCCCTCTTCCCTGCCGGGCCCCTGAGTGGATGGGACAACATCGACGAATCATTCGCCAACAGTGCCGGGGACCTTGAGCCCTTTCAAAATGGCACTTCCTATTGGTCAGAAGGCGCCTTTTCCCAAGGCGGCGATGGCAATTTTGACCTCGGCTGGGGCGTCTATGATGTGGTCACCCACACCGTGGCATCGGACAGCATGTACGTGATCTCACTGCCTGACGGAACTTGGAAAAAATTCGCGTTGTTGTCACTGGTCTCCGGAGTTTACTCATTCCAATGTGCCGATTTGGATGGCTCGAACTTTTTTGAGGATCAAGTCGCAAAATCAGATTACCTCGGCAAAATCCATGCTTTCTACAATTTGACCAACCAAGAAGAAATGGACTTAGAGCCTTCCACGGGTTGGGACATGTTGTTCCTCAGATACGTCGAGGAAATTCAACCTGGGGTCAACTACGGCGTGACAGGTGCATTGACCCATCCCAACGTCCGAGTACAAGAGCACAGCGGACTTCCGGATCCTTTCATGGACGGTGTGATGGACGCCACTGCCATGACCGACTCCATCAACGTCGTGGGCTGGGATTGGAAAACATACGCAGGAGGATCGTTCACTGTCCTCGATGATCGCTGCTACTTCATGGAAACGGTGACTGGTGCCCACTGGAGGGTGGTGTTTACCGGCTTTGAGGGTTCCATGACAGGCAATGTCGAACTCGGAAAAGTTCTGGTCTCTGGCGCGGACGTTGCCGAACCTTTCGCCGCCACCGCGCACCTTTTCCCCAACCCTGCAAATCAAGGTGAAGAGGTGACTTTGACAAGTGAATATGGATTCTACCAGATCGCCATTTGGAGCGTCAATGGTGCAAAAGTGGATGACATTCGTGTTCAAGGCCCAACCTACACCTTGTCCACAACCGATCTCGAGCCCGGACTCTACTTGGTTGAAGCCCGTTCCATTTTGGGTAGAGAAGTCATTCGACTCGTAGTGCAATGAGGGTGTTGGGCACGAAAGTTCTCTCGATTTTGTGCCTTGTGATAGGCATGGCCAGCAGGTTGGCCATGGCACAGACTTCTTCCAACGACTCCCTGCAACTTGCATGGTCCCTCGACCTCGAAGAGGCCGTGGTTACCGGTGAGAGAGCTGCGGTGAACGCGCAAGACGCCATGCGTGTGGTTCGCAAACTTGATTTGCAAAAAGTGGCCTACGGAAGCTCACAAACGCTCCGAGATGCCCTGCGACTGCAGAATGGCGTGAGGCTAACCCAAGACCTCGCACTCGGAACCGGACTGTCACTGAATGGCTTGGGGGGATTAAACGTCCAGATCCTCTTGGATGGAGTTCCGCTCGTGGGCAGGTTGGGGGGAAACATCGATTTGGGTCAAATACGTTTGGACAACATCGATCGCATCGAAATTGTCGAGGGCCCTCTTGCGGTGGAATACGGGACTCACTCCCTGGCGGGGACCATCCAGTTGATCAGCAAACGCGGGGGAACTCCTGAAACCACGATCAACAGCTCCCTGCAGTATGAGAGTGTCGGCGACTATACCCAAAGTGCTGGATTGAGATGGAAGAAAAACAGGTCCACCACCTCTTTCAATGTGTCTCATCATGCGTTTGACGGATGGTCTGCTGGCGACCCCACCATCGATTGGGTCAACGACTTTTTGGCGGACAGCGGAAGGGTCGCCACTTGGAATCCCAAGCGCCAAGGCCAAGTCAACGTAAAATCAGTGTGGGCAGGAGATGTTTGGACTTGGACGCCCCAACTCATGGCCATGGGAGAACGCATTGTCAATCGCGGGGCCCCACGTGGCCCCTACGCAGACATGGCTTTGGATGACATGTACCAAACCCTGCGCCTTTTGCCCACTGTACGCGCCAAATCATTTACGGAACAAGGAATGCGTTGGGACATCTTGGCCTCATGGCAGCACTTTTCTCGTCGAAAAGAGAGCACCGTGGTCGATTTGACCACCCTCGAGCACACCCCCCAAGGACCAAGCCAACAGGACACAACCCGCGTTGTCGCAGCCATGACTCGCGGCACAAGGCACATGACGCTTTCCGACAAATGGACTGCGAGGGCCGGATGGGACATCCACCACGAAACCTACATGTCCCAGCGTGTCGAATCGGGTCGACAAGTCATGACCGATGCTGCAGCATTCGCATTGGCCACCCGTTCATGGCTGAACGTCGAAGCTCAGGTCGGACTTCGTCAAGCGTGGAATTCCGCGTTTGATGCGCCTCTTCTTCCGAGTGCAAACGTGCTCGTAAAGTGGGGCGAATATCGATTCCGCGGCGCGTTTGCGCGTGGATTTCGTGCCCCAACTTTGAAAGAGCTCTACTTCAGGTTTGTGGATGTCAACCACCAACTTTTCGGCAACGATGCACTCTCCGCCGAATCTTCCAATTTTATGGAAGGCAGTTGGTCGTGGCACCCCAAACAATCCGAAATTCGCTGCCGAACATTCTTGAATTCGGTGAATGATCGCATCTCGTTGGTCGATCAATTGGATGGCACCTACCGCTATGAAAATGTGAATCAATTCCACGCGCAAGGGATTGCCATGGACGTGAGTCATCGCTTCGAAAAATGGACGTTGCAGGGAGGATTCTTGCTCACGGGTAGAAAACAGCAATTCTCCACAGAAAATGAACTTTCCAAGATGTTGTACACCCCAGAATGGACGAGCTCGGTGACTTGGCACTTGTCAGATCACCTGTCCTTCAATTCCAACTGCAAGCACAACGGAAGTCAGCCGCGGTATGTCATCGATGAAGAAGGAAGAACGGTTCTTCGAGAATCCAAACCCTTTACCATGATAGACATCCAAGCCCAATGGAAGTGGAACGGACAGAACCACCTACAATTCGGGGTGAACAACCTGTTGAACGTCACCAGCGTCGAACTCGTTGAGGGAGGTGGAGCCCACAGCTCCGGCAACAGTTGGATTGCTTGGGGCAGGAGTTTTGTGATGACCCTTTCTCACCAACTGCAACTCCCAAAGCGATGAGAACCTGGTTGTGGCTCGCCGTGCTTGTCGCATTGAACGGATGCATTGAGCGCGAACTTCCCATCCCTGCACGACAGCCTGGCGACGCCGTGATTCGGCATGCAGACCTTGGACCCGACTATGGCGTTCAACTGCATGTGCAGTTGCACACAGGTGAAGTTGTTGCAAGTCATCCCAAAGATGCTTGGTGCACCCGTTTTCATTTTGACAATGCCGCTGTTTGGATGGATTTAAACGGGAGTCGGTTCATGCACATCACTCCCTTGGGTCAAGACATGGTGACCGGCGCCATATCACAGGATCAAGCGGATGCCTTGCCGTGGGGTGTAAATCGGCCCGCAGGCCGAGACAGCTCGCAGTTGATTAATGACGGATCGGCTTGGGCGATTGACTTGGGAAGAGATCCAGCCAATCCAATTGCTTCCCTCGGTAGCGTGCGAATGGAGTTTCTTTCCGTCGGCCCCGAAGAAGTCATGCTCAGGGTTGGTGATTTGGTATCAGAACAGCCCGACACCCTGACTTGGGACACCCTATGGATTTCAAGCAATCCAAACATCAGCCAGTCCCATTTGAGTTTGCTCCGTCGTGAAGCTGTGGACATCGAACCGCCCACAGGCACTTGGGAATTGTATTTCACCCAATACACCGCACTGCTCAACAGCGACGATGAAGAACCTGTCGAATATCTCGTGACCGGGGTTCTCCATCACGCCGAAGGTGTTCGGGTCCTGCAACCAAATGAGGGGGATTGGTCCTTTTGGAAAGAGGTCGAATGGAACCCTGAAGAGTGGAGTGACGACTGGGACGTCATGGGCTTTGACTGGAAAACGTACAGCTTGACGGACGGAACCTACAGCATCGATTCAGATGCGGTCTACTGCATCGTCACGCCGGAGGGGCGAGAGTTCTTGTTCCGCTTCCTTGATTTCTATGATGACACCGGCGCCACAGGCCGCATCACCTACGAGACGCTCGAGCGCTGATCGCTTCGAACCACATTCTCAGTCGAGCAGAGGAATCACCACCTCGTTGGTCACCCCAAAAATGCCAAAGCCATCGGGGATGTTCCCCTGAATGCTCGCCGGCTCCGAGAAGGGATTGTCCAGCGCACCATAGTACGCTTGCACGCTGTTGAAGTGGTTGGCCAAAGACGGCGTCGGACGCTCCACCCTCAAGCGGTAGGACCCTTCCGGGGTGTACTCTTCGTCGCCTGCCCAACTCTCCAAGACGAGGTTGGTGAGCGCCACGTTGTCCTCCCCACTGTCGGTGACCAGCAAACACTGGCATCCATCGTTGTAGGCCAAACGCGGATCCGGAAAGGCCGGAGACACATCGTTGTACCACTGCGACCCTTCAAAGTCGTCCCTGTACTCCACGAACACCATGTAGTCGTCACGCTCGCCGGGTCGATTCTCCAAATCCACGGTCACACGATGACGGAAGTAGGTGTACCCCCACCCTTCGTCGACCGTATCGGCATACGCTTCGAATTCGTGTCCTACCACGGGAACCTCAGGCACCTCCTCGCTGATGACGAGGGGCTCGAACGTGGGAGACGCATCCACCACCAGCGTCACCGCGCCGGGTTGAAACTGCAGAGGTGCATCCGGCACAATCTTCATCAACGGCCCCGTGTACCACGAGTCCCAAGGGTCGGGTTCGGAGACGTCCCAGTGAGACGAATCGCCCTGAAGCAACATGATGTTGCCCTGCATCAAGCTGACCACAGCATGAAGCAAAGGTTGGCTTCCTGCCGTGTCCGTGACCCCGGCCGATTGGTACACCGTGGCGTACACCACGCTGTCGCCAGGGGACACAAACATGTTGACCGCCAAGCGCGGTTCGTGTTCCGGAAATTCAATCTCGTTGACCACCCCGTTTTGGAGCTTCTCACAAGAAGGAAGCAACGAAAGCGTCGCCGCCACCGCGACCAAAATCGTCGACGTGCGAAGGGAAGATGTCAGAAGTGGAAGCGCCATGCGATGGAAGGAATGATGGGGAACAAACCGTATTCACGGATGATTCGGGTCCCGTCGGCTTCGGTCTCGGCCAAAGCGAAGAAGGGATTCAAATTGTTGTAGGCGTTGTACGCGCTGAAAATGAGGGCACGGTTGCCGTCAGATCCGGGCTTCACCCGGGTCATGCTCACGTCCAAGCGGTGGTAAGGACTCATCCGGTAGGCGTTGCGGTCGCTGGGCACTTGCCACTCGGGGGCCACGGGATACTCGCCGTACGCCACGCCGTTGAACAGGGATTCCGTCAACGTCACCGCCCGGCCGGTTCCGTAGACCCAGGCCAACGACCCGGACCACTTCTCGTTGAATTCTTGCGTCACCACCACGCTCACGTCGTGCCTGCGGTCGTAAGTGAAGGGGAACCACTCGCCGCTGTTGAGGTCGTCAAACTGGCGGTTGCTCCAGCTCAAGGTGTACCCGACCCAGCCGGAGGTGCGGCCGACCTTCTTTTGGACCAAGGCCTCCACACCGTAGCTGTTGCCGATGCCTTGCGTGACCTGGCTTTCCCAATTGCCTTCCAAATCGCCCAAGAAGCCACCACCCTCTTTGTAGCTCAGGAGGCCGTCCATTTCCTTGTAGTAGCCTTCGAGGCTCAATTCCACCGCCCCATCCATCAACGAAGTGGCCAAACCTGCCGCCACCTGCCAGCTGCGCTGTGGACGCACGTTTCCTGTGGACGGGAGCCACAAATCGGTCGGCAGACTCAAGCCTTCGTTGGTCAGCAGGTTCACGTATTGAACCATGTTGGCATAGCTGGCCTTGAAGGCCCATCCCGGCGTGAACTTCCAATTCAGAGCCAAGCGGGGTTGCAAGCTGAAGTAAGTGGTGTCTTCCACGTCCAGCATGGAGCCATGGGTGCCGACGTTGACCGTCACGTTTTCCGCCACGTCGATCTCGTCTTCAACATAGAGGTACTGCTCAAAACTGACGAGGTCGCCTTGGCCGATTAAGGTGTCCAACGGGTTCGCCTGCCCAAAATCCAACTCGAACTGCAACGCCCCTGGCGAAAACTGGTGACGGGTCACATTGCCCCCAAACCGAATGAAGTGGCGCGCATTGGGCGCAAAGTCTACGTCGATTTTGGCCGCGTAGTCTTCAATGCCCGAGCGGTACAGCGACGCAAAGCGCGTCGTGCTCGTGTCGGTGGCCGAAATCGACTGGTCTTGGAAATCCACGCCCGTGTTGAAGTTGTAGAGGCTGTGCGTCAACGAGACGTTGGAGAACATCCGGGGACCAATCTCGTGGTTCCAGCGGAGGGCTTGGATTTGGTTTTTCCAATCCAGGCCAAACGACACATCAGAGCGGTTGTTCACCCCCTCAAAACTGGACGAATTGGACGTCGTCACCCCAAAATCGTCGAAGCCGGAAAAAGCACTTACGTAAATGCGGTCACGCGGCGACACGCGCCAATTCAATTTGCCGTTGAGGTCGTAGAAGAAGTACGCGGGATCCACGGCGCTGTCCGGGTCTTTCGACGTGGCTGCCGCGATAATCGGGTTGAGCAGCAGGTCGAGGTAAGTGCGGCGGGCACTGACCATGAAGCTCGCCTTGTCCTTCACAATGGGGCCTTCGAGCGTGAGTTTGCTGGCGATGATGCTGATGTTGCCATCGCAATGGAACTCACGCATGTTCCCGTCCTTCATGTTGATCTCCAGAATCGATGAAAGGCGCCCCCCAAACCGCGCGGGAAATCCGCCCTTCGTGATGCTCATGTTCTTCACCGCATCCGCATTGAACACGCTGAAAAACCCAAACAGGTGGTTCACGCTGTACAGCGGCACGCCGTCGAGAAGCATGAGGTTTTGGTCGGGGGAGCCGCCGCGGACGTACAAGCCGCTTGTGCCCTCTCCTCCACTTTGAACTCCGGGCAAAAGCTGAAGAGACTTTAGAAGGTCCACCTCTCCCCCAATGGCCGGGAGGGCTTTGATTTGGTCGATGGGGATCTCCATCTTGGACATCTGCACCTGCTCTTCGATGCGGTTTTCCTTTTCGCCTGTCACCACCGCTTCTTTGAGGGCCAAACCCGGTTGAAGTTCTAGACTCAATTTGAGGTCCTTCGCGGAGAGGTCAACCTCAAACCGCTGTGGCGTGTACCCGAGGTAGCTGACGCGGACCTCGTACACGTCGGCAGGCAAGGTGAGCGTGTAGAATCCGTAGACGTTGGAAGCCACGCCTTGAGACGCCGTCTCGGCCCACACCGTGGCGCCAATCAAGGTTTCGCCGGATGCGGCGTCGGTGACGTAGCCGCTGAGGGTGTGACGTTCCGAGGTTTGGGCGAGCGCAACGAGCGCACATCCCATGAACCAACACGACAGCCCAATGTGCCTCAGGGGAAAGAAGAAATGGGAAGGAATCACGTGGCAAGGTACTTCCAAAGCGTGCTCTCCAATTGCCAAAAACCCCATGTTGATGACCCATTTCTCAACCCCGCGCCCGTGCGCACGGAACGTGGAACTTTGTGTGCATGAAAGTGATGGTTACGGGTGCAGATGGGGTCTTGGGAAGCAACCTGGTGCGCGTCCTGCTCGACCGAGGTCACGAGGTTCGGGTCTTGCAACTCACGGGGACCACATCCCCCACCTTGGAAGGGTTGCCGATTGAGCAGCGGCAGGGCAACATCCTCGATCCAAATTCCATCGAGGCCTGCATGGGAGGCATGGAGGCGGTCATCCATTGCGCAGCATCCACCCAAGTGTATCCCGCCAAAAACGACTTCATTCGCCGCGTCAACGTCGAGGGCACCAACAACATCGCCGAGGCTTGCCTCAAGTTGAAGGTGAAACGCCTGGTCTACGTCGGAACCGCCAACTCATTTGGAACGGCACCCGATGCCCAGGAGCTTGCCGACGAGCGGTGCGATTACACGAGTCACGTGTACGGATTGGATTACATGGATTCCAAGCGAGAAGCGCAAGAGCTCCTGCTCCGGCGCGTGGCCGAGGATGGCCTCCCCGCCATCGTCGTCAACCCCACCTTCATGATTGGCGCCTACGACTCCAAGCCCAGTTCAGGTCAAATGATCACCGCCCTGCTCGCGGGAAAAATTCCCGGGTTTGCAGGCGGCGGCAAGAACTACATTCACGTGCGGGACGTCGCCGTGGCCATGGCCAACGCCTTGACCATGGGACGCATTGGAGAGTGCTACATCCTCGGGCACGAGAACCTCGACTTCCGGGTTGCCTTCGAACGCATGGCCGCGGTGCTGGACGTCCAACCGCCCACCCGACTCCTGCCCGACTTCGGGATGGTCGGCTTTGGGTGGCTCAACAGCCTGTTTGCCCGCATTTTTGGCTACCACCCGGCAGTCAGCCATGAATTGGCCCAAATCTCCTGCCACTTCCACTATTTCGATTCATCCAAAGCGCAACGCGAACTGGAGCTTCCCCAAACGGGACTCGAGCAGGCAGTGAAAGACTGCGTCACGTGGTTCCGCGAACACAACATGATCTCATGATTGACCCACTCTACGCTTTTCCTGTCGACGCGACATGGACCCACGACACCACGCGGGTCTTTGTGCCCATCGTGGCCGCCCTCGTGTGCTTTGTCGCTTACTGGTTCACGTCCATTTCTCCCCAATTCAAGGCGCGTTTTCAGCGATCTCACGAGGGCGACGAAGCCGCCACACGTCACATTTTTGCCGTCAAATTCACGGGGTTTGTCACCATGGGGTTGGTCCCCTTGGCAGTGTGCATGGCCTTCATTCCTGAAATGGGGCTGGCCGATTATGGGTTGACCGTGATTGCAGAGACGTCGTTGTATTCCTTGGCGTGGACGGTGGGGTTGTGTGCGCTCGTTGTGCCTCTCGCCTCGTTTTCTGCCCGCAAGCCCAAAAACCTCGTCAACTACCCCCAGAACCGGGCCACATCGTGGAACCGGCGCATCTACATGTTGAACCTGTTGGGATGGGCGATTTACCTGTTTGGTTACGAGTTCCTGTTTCGCGGCATCCTCTTGTTTCCGCTCGCCGAAACGGTGGGCGTGTGGCCCGCCATCGCAGTGAACATTGCCCTGTATTCCGCCACACACATCCCCAAAGGACTCGACGAGACCTTGGGCGCCATCCCCCTTGGCCTCGTGCTGTGCTGGCTCACCTTGGCGTCGGGAACCATTTGGATTGCGTTTTTGGTGCACGTGGCCATGGCCTGGACCAACAGCTTGACCGCATTGAAGCATCACCCTGACATCCACTACCGACCCGGCACATGACGACCTCAACCCAACTTCGCCCGGACCTCACCGACAAAGTCGTTGTCGTCACGGGGTCCAGCCGAGGCATCGGCAAAGCCATCGCCATCGCCTGTGCACAGCGTGGCGCAGCAGTGGTTTTGAACGGAAGAAACGAGGAGCGCCTCGCCTCCGCGAAGGCGGCCGTCGAAGAACACACGTCGCGCGTCCACGTGGTCTGCGGCGACGTCAGCGATCCCAAGGAGGGGCGCCGGTTGATCGAAGAGGCCGTCGCCACCTTCGGACGACTGGACCTGCTCGTGAACAACGTGGGCGTCTCCATGCGCGGCGCAGTGGCTGACCTTCAACCTGAAGTCTTCCAAACCGTGTTTGCGAGCAACGTGTTTGGCACCGTGAACCCGACCATCCCGGCCATCCCTGAGCTGCGCAAAACGAAGGGCAGCATCATCTTCATCTCAAGCCTTGCCGGCATCCGGGGCTTGCCCTCCCTCTCCGCTTACTGCTCCTCCAAAATGGCCCTGCGCGCCTTGGCCGAATCCATTCGCATCGAGGAGCACGCCCACGGCATCCACGTGGGGCTCATTCAAGTTGGCATTACCGAAATCGAGCACAACAAGGAAACCATTGCCGCAGACGGGTCGTTGCAAGTGCTCCAAAACCGCGCCAAAGGCAAAGTCCAAACCACCGAACAGGTGGCGCTCGCCGTCCTCGACAACCTGCGCAAGCGCACCTTCATCACGACCCTGACGGCCATTGGCAAGCTCAACGCCTTCCTTCAGCCGCGCGCGCCCATGCTGGTGGAGAGGATCATTTTGAACTCCCTCGACAAGTTTGCCGAGAAGAGCAAGTGACCACCCGTCAAAACTCCATGGTGAAGGAGAACCAGGGCACGGGAAAGCCAGTTCCGCCAGCAAAAACCCCTGCCAATCCATAGTCCCAGAGCCAACCCGAGCGCTTGTTGTAGCTCCGGATGCCAATGGACACCCCTCCGCCCACGTCCGAGTTCTGTTGCGGAGCCGTGGTCCAAGCCGGGTACGGGATGACGTACGGCGGGTCAAGCTGCTCCCGTTCCGATCGGCGCAAGGCAGGAATCACGAGGTAGTTCTCAGTGATGAACCAACGGTTGGTCATCAACGGAAGCATGCCGCTCACGTTGATAAGCACAGGGTTTTGGTACTCCTCGTGTCGAAAAGCGTAGGTGTAACGGGCAGCGTAGTATGGGTTGCCCTGCCAGTCATTCTGCAACGTGGAATCCACGGACACCCCGCTGTAGTAATCCCCGTCATCAAACTGGTTGCCCAACCCCACATTTAACGTCACATTCTTGTCCTCATCGCCCAGTGTTACATTGACAAAACCAAGAACGAGAGGCCTGTCGAGATTGCCGTAGTAATCCGCACCTGCAATGCCTCCAATGGACATGTGTACGTTCTCGCTCACCTGCCCGCCATACTTGGCTGTGATGCCTGCACCCAATACTGAAACAATCACCCCTCCGGTGAAGTGGTCAGTAAAGCCATAGCTGATCGAGTTCAGCCCAATGTTGGATTGAAAGTACCCATCACCCTTCGCCAACTGGTGTCCAGATGGCGCAAAAAAGTAACGGCTGGGCTGATTGCTGACATTGTTGTAACCGCGCTCGACATCCTTTGCATCCAATTCAAGCGAAGACAGAGATTGAATAAGGTATTTGGGAATTCTCGTGGCACCGAGGGCCACGATGTCCAATACGACTACGTCGTCGTCCATGAAAAGCAACGTGCCATATTTCAGGGTGCCGTCATTCAAGGTGACCTGTACAAATGACTGAATGAGTTTTGTAGATGAGGTTTCAGGGAGCGATTGACCCCATGTCACCTGGGGTGTCATCAGGAAAGTCAGGCCCGAAAACCAAATCAAAAGCACCAAACAAAAGATGGAACGTCGTCTCATGGGAACTGATTTGAGCGGAAGATACAATTTGTGACCACAGGTGCTCATGAACGACGGATGCCGTCCGACCTTCGCGGCATGGATTCGTTGTCGCAAATCGTGCTTGGCGCCGCCGTTGGTGAAGCGGTGTTGGGGCGCCGAATCGGAAACCGCGCCATGATTTGGGGTGCCGTGGCCGGCACCATTCCAGACATGGACGTGCTCGGCAAGTACGTTTTGAGCGAGCTCGACAACTTGGGCTTTCACCGAGGCATCAGCCATTCACTCCTGTTCTCAGTTGTGGGGGCCGTGGTCTTTGGGTGGGCGACCGACCAACTGTACCGCAGCCGCCACCACGCCTGGATCGCCATGGGCACCAAAGCAGCCGCGGCGGTCGTCGTGGGCTTCGTGGTGAACTTTCTGACCATGATTCTGGCGCCGGGTCAGTGGCTGCCGCTTGCGTTGTACGTCCCGCTCGTGAGCCTGTGGTGGTGGCGGCACGGCCAGCGGCGTTACTTCAGCGGCACGTGGGAGGCGCCGGACGCGGACCTGCGGGGCTGGGTGGCCCTGTTTTTTGGGGGCTTCCTCACCCACATCCTGCTCGATTGTTTCACCACCTACGGAACCCAAATCTTCGCGCCCTTCTCCAACATGCGTGTCGCCTGGGGGACCATTTCTGTGGCCGACCCC
>Ga0160423_10003354_pt1 | contig 13331 bp, 14 predicted proteins | sample CRUFie14St8metaG_FD_108191 | JGI IMG/M metagenome (GOLD analysis project Ga0160423, IMG submission 108191) | Marine microbial communities from the Costa Rica Dome - CRUD Field 142mm St8 metaG | ecosystem: Environmental > Aquatic > Marine > Oceanic > Photic zone | place: Costa Rica: the Eastern...
CCTTCTGGAGTAGCAGAGGCTAGTACTTTGACTCTTTCAGGAGATGTTAGTAAGATTGTATCATTCGTATCACAAAGAGCAGATGCAACAGCAAACATAGCGATTACGCATACTAGTGACCTAGTATTGACTTTCGATATGGAAGCAACTGCTGATGGTACCACTGACGATTTAACTGCAATGGAACTTTGGCTAGTATTGGCTTGAGGTGAATAACCTTGCCTACAGTTACATACATAGGTAACTACGCCTATAGGAAAGTACCGGGTACTAAAGAAGTCTGGATAAGAAGAGAAGCCAAAGAGGTTTCTCAAGAATGGCTAGACGCTTACCGTACCGCTATCTGTACTAACCCAGAAGTGTTTGTAGTCGAAGGCGATGCTAAGACTACACCGGGAGTAGGTATCACAGTAGACGAAGGAAACGACGGACTACCTGATTCAGGCTGGACTAAGAAGGATATCACAGGATGGCTAAAAGAGAAAGGAGTAACCGTAACAGGATATGCTACTAAAGCAAAACTCTTGGATAAGGTAAAAACCACCCTCAATCCACCGGCACCAGAGCCAGTGGTTGAGGAGGTCGCTTCTGAGCCTGTAGTAAAAGAAGTAGCAGAAAAGACTATAATCGAGGACCCTATCCTAGAAGCAGAAGGAGTTGAAGAGTAATGGGATTTGTAAGTACGATAGACACAAGACCTCACACATTGGGTAACTTATTGATGGTTACTGGGACATTTCAAAACGAATCAGTCGGTGATACAGGAGGAATAATTGACCTTTCTGGTTTGCTCGCAGATATAGTAGTATGTGGTGGTAACGCTTTTTCTTCAACACCCGGAAATGGGTCAGGTACCGAAGGGGTGTTTGCGCTACACAACGGTTCTATATTAGTAATTCAATCAGCGGGTCGTCAGGCAGGTACATGGTTTGCCATGGGGCACCGCAATTGAGGCGGTGACTAAATGAGTAGACTTTCTACGGAAAACCTCGATGTTGTGGACACTATAGCAATAGGTTCACTGGCTATGGTAGGAAGTGATGATATATGGCAGTTAATCCGAGTATAAAAGTAGTGGGTCCATTTTCTCCACAAGAATTTTCAGACACTAGTGCTTTAAGCACTGCTATGGACACTGCGATAGGAAGTTTGACCGGCAGCAGTGTAGTAGCAGTAGACCCAGTTATAGTGCTGGGTAATGTTTATTTGATATGCACCTCAGTATGATTTGAGGTGATTCAGTGGATGCGTTTGGTAGTTTAGGACTTGACGATATCAAGCGCCTACAGAAGCGTGGTATTCGACTCAACGAATCATACGGTGCTTCTGTCAAAACTGACGAAGAAAGACCGTTAGAAGGTGTCACTCTTAAGCAGCGCAACCGTAACAAAAACACTGGCGATGTACTGAACATCGGTAGCGGCACTAGGTGCAAAAGTTGCGGTATGCTTTACTTCTGTTGGGTCGATAAGTGCAGGACATGCGGCAAGCAAATGGACTTCAATTTAGGAGTGAAAGAGCAGTAGATTTAATCATGTATCGTGTCATGGCTTAGTTAAGGGGATGACATATGCCTGCTATATTTTCACCCGGAGAGCCTGAGACTCGGCCTTTCGACCCCGACGCAATAGTCTACACTACTGCCCAAAAGGTAGCAGACTTACTTGGTATTGGGCCTAGTGAAGCAGTCTTGATGTCTGCAAACGCAGAAGCAAACGCAGTGTTTGTGACAGGCGGAGATTATAGAAATGTAGGCTTTTCTTCCGATGATAGAATATTAATTTACAGTGACGCTGACCCAAAAGGACTAGAAAAAACAATTACAGGGATAACTTCTACAGCAAATGGTGTCAAGTTAACATTCCTCGGTCCAATAAATCCCGGTCTTTACGAAACCTCAGATAACGGATATGTGCAAAATTTAGCATCGTTTACTAATGGCAAAAGTCGTGGTATGAAGAAGTCTACTGTCGAAACCAGAATCAAAGAAGTGCAAGACCGTATTGACAATATCACTCACAATGCTTGGAGACCTTATCTAGTCTCAGCAGAATACCTAAACTTCGATACATACAAACCGTACAGGCGTAGATACTTTACTGACTATGTTGGTACTACTCCGTTATTGTTTAGAAATGTCCAACAGATGCTTAGAATAGAAATGTGGCAAGGTGAAGACTATAGAGAAATATGTGGTGCAGAAGTTCGTATACAATTACCTGATGATGTTAGAGCACTTGATGAGAAGTCGATAGTTCTGTCACCCGGTAATGGTAGTGCAGCAAAATTAGAGGCTGATTCTGGCGTTCAAATAGTTGGTACAAAGTGGTCAGTTGCTACTGACAAAATTAGTGCTGCACAAAGCCTTGCTGATTTGATTAATAAAGAAGACAGGGCAGAAAAGGTGCAAACGACATTCCAACCCGCTTTTTATCCAGAAGGTTCAAACAATAACGCAGCAGGGGTTCATCAAGAATTTTTTGCGAGCGCTAATGCTGACTACGGTAGCGGTCAATTAAAAGTCACTAGTATGAAACAGACTAAAGCAGGTGAAGTTTGTAGCATAGTCAGTAATTCTGCTGATATAAATTTTACACAAGTTACTACGAACACTGCTACAGTTTCCGGCGCATCAGGGACATTTATCGGCACTTTCCCTTCGGGAGCAAACGGTGTAATAACTGTAGGTAGTACTGCGGGCTTTGCTCATGCTGGTGTGTTCACAGATGGAACAAATATAATTCGTTACACTGGTAAGACTAGTACTACCTTCACTGGCTGTGCAAATGTAGTAGGAACAGCGCAATCTAGCGGGACTATTACCCAGCACTTGCTTCAACTTAGTTTACAAGCAGGAACCGCTGGTGACCAAGCAAGACTGCGTGATTGGTGGCTAGATGCAGAGATGGGAATAGTTTATTTCAACAATTCATATCCTTTCTTTGAACATAACTCTGTCAAGGTATCTTATATCTACGGAGAAAGATATGTGGAGAAAGCGATAGAAGAGGCTGCTACTAAGATGGTAGCGGCTGATTTACTGATGTCAGATGACCGCAGCGTTTTGATACCAGAGGGCTCTCAGAATGTCGACTTAGGTTCTAAAATCCAGTTGTTCCGTAAAGAAGCCGCAGACATATTGACCCGCTACAAAGAAGTGGTGGTGTTCTCCTAATGGTTGCCACATTCAAAGAGCCGCTGGAGACAGTTATCGACTTGTTAAAAGCCAACCATGATGCTGGCACTGGTACAGGTTGGAACAGAGGTAACACTGACAATGTAAAACCAATAATCATAGACATTGCTAGCGAGGGCCCGGAAAGAGGTAAGAGGTTAGATTTACAAAGACACGACTTTATTCTTTGTTATGAAACTGCCGAAGAAGAGCGAGTGCCAGATTTGTTCTACAACTTTGTTACAACTCGCTACAACATAACTATTGACATGAGAACTGCAAGGGGTAGGTCAAGGCTAAGAAAAATGGAAAACGAAATGCGCCGAATTATACACACGAGTCGTAAAGGCGACGGCGCTAACTTTGACCGTATGGTTTTGAAAACCAGAACTGACTTGTCTGACCGAACTAAGAAACTTTTTAGACATACCTTTCAAGTAGAAGTCGTAATATTAGCGGAGTCGATACCGTGAGTTTTGGTGCCCATTACAAAGGAGATGTCTCCGAAGTTGTTATGGGACAGGAAACTAGTTTATTCATTGAACATAACATACCACGGACTTGGACTGCTACCACCAGTAGTTCTTCTCCAGATTTTACAGAAATACAGTTTGTTGGTACAAGTGCCGCTGGCAACACAAGTATATTTGAGCCAGCCCTACCTATTTTGAAAATGCCCTTGGGCATGCTAATTGGTCAAAAAATGACATTCCATTCTTCTGCTGTCGGCACGAACAATTTTTCTTCTTATTACTATACAGACTTGAATAGCAAAGTCTACACTATAATAGACCACACACTCGACAGTAACTCTACTAAAATTAAGATTGTACCTGCTTTGACACCATTTCAAGCGTCTGTCAGTAGCGGCACAGGCGATGCTATTCTCATTCATTCAGTTGGTTTACCGACAGTGCAAGGTGATACTAATTCTGTTATGAATACGGCAGCAGCATCTTCTAAAGAGGTCAGTCTGATTGACGGTTTTATTGGACTTGCTTCGTTTATGACGCTGCCCGATACCAAAGTAGATTTGCACAGTTACTATGTCGTAGGCTTGGGCAGACAAGTCGCAGTCCAACAAACAGGCAAAGTGCATCACATGGGTGGAGCAATCGAGATGCCTTTGCATAGCCCTAAATGGTTGTTCTATAGTTTGGGCAGGGAGGTGGTTAGCAAAGAGAAGTGCGGAGACCGTGTGCACAGCACTAGTCCTGTGCCGAGCATAGTAGCCTCTGTATCTCCCGGCCAAGGTTATATTGATGTCTTAAGTAGTCAATCTGCAAGTGTTCGATTTGGCAGTAACACCGATGCAGCCGTGGGTGACTACTTACTTATCAAAGATAGCACCTTGGTTCCTATGACTACCTACAAAACACCAACGCTTGATACTGACAAGTATTGGCCACATGAGTCGAGTTCTAATTTAAGCAGCGACGCTCATCATTTTGAATGGGCAGAGAGCAACGAGTGTAGAAGAATAAGTGCAATAGAAAGTCTAGGTAGCAATAAATTTAGATTGTATGTAGACGGTAATTGGCAGTTTGAACACACTACCGCTGACACATTAGAGTTGAGACACTACCGTGATGATGATTCTGACGGCAGTCCTCATGTAGAATCTAACCGACAGATTGACAACCATGTGCACAGACTGCTGTTTTCTGGTGACACAATACCAAGTTTCTGCTTAGAGCATAGCGTTAGAACACGAGATGCTGGTTCGTTTAACGCTACCAATGAAACCACTATTGCTCCGGGTTCTGCGGGAGACACTAAACAACTTACTCGGATATTTAGAGGTTGTAAGATAGTTGAATACGAGATATCAAGCACTATTGATGCTGAATTGAAATATCGTGCAATATTCGATGCTTTGTCTTGTTACACAGATACAGGTAGGTTAGAAGCAAGTAACAAAGGTGACCGTTATACTGCTCACAGAATGTTTCAAAATACTGCTGATACGCTTAGAGGTAGAAAGGCATCCGGTATAGCCAAAGGTTCAGAAAAGCCGTTTATGTTCTACAACGGAAGTGTTACAGCGTTTGACCAAAACTTAGGATTGGTTAGTGCTTTTGAACTTAGAGGTAAGACTGGAGTAGAGGTATTTCACACTATACAAAGTAATCCAGTGGCAGAAAGCGTAGACACTAATGGTCTGAGTCTGAAACAAGTTCCATATGGCGGAACTCGTAACGCCTCGATAATTAGAGAAGGTAGAGAACAGTTTGAGATGGAGATGACCTTGGCACTTCAAGATGCTGCGTTGTTTCATGAATTAAGAACTCACATTCAACGAGGCGGCGGTGCAATCAACTCGACTGGTGGGACAATCATGCTACACTTTACTAAACCAACTACAGCCGGTTCTGACACTATACCTAGCATTAGAATAATCATAGACGATTACATTATCACTGATTTAGCAATACCTGTACCTGACGATAAAGGTCTATTGTTTACTACTTTAAAATTAAAACCACAGAATGTTAAAGTAATTAGTGAAGATACCATTTACCATTGCTGAGGAATTGACATGCCGATGAGAGAGAGAATTTCGCTCAATCCATTTGCTATATTCAAATTGCCATCAGTAATCGAAGAAGAGGAGGAAGAAGGTGGAGAATACCTCTTCGACCCAGAAGCAGGGAGAGCCAGTGATAATCCATTCGCTCACCTAAATCTGGAGGATAGCCCCTCGGAAGAGGCACTATCCGATGAGGAAGTGAGTAAGTATGTCACAGGAGAACAAGAGTAAAATTACAATAAATGGTAAACCAATAGAAGTTAGTAAACGGCGTTTGACTTTTTATCACATTCAAAAAGTAGCCCCGCTAATGACTCACGGTAGCCTAGACTTTTCGGACTACTGGCGACATGCATTTAGCCACTGGCTCAGTTATAAAAATCCTGATGGGCAATCTATAGAAATTGATATAGAAAGCCTATCTCCAGAAGATGGTAAGAAACTTACCGACCTTTTACCAGACCCAAGTCAGGTCATGGAATGGTTAGTTTTTCGGCCAGCGAAGTCGGACAAATTAAGTTCTTCGTCAACGGGAGACCAGTGAGTGACCGGCTTCGCTTTCAAAAACAGGCAATGGAATATTTACTAATGACGCACTACAATATGAATTTAAGGGATGTGAGAGATTTGAACATAAATGATGCTAAGCAACTTCTTTACTGGGCTCAAGCCATGCAAGGTGAAGAACAGGCTGCTGAAAACGCAGTTTATTTGGGCTATGACTTAGTGGGTATTATGGGGGAAGATGAATGGTAGACGATAACATAGACCCTAAGACAGTAGAGTCGATGAAGAACTTTAGCGAGTATAGTAAAGAGGCTAAAGAACACATGCAAGAGTTACAGCAGCAAATGGACAAGTTCACTAAGTCAATGGCTATGACCAAAACTAATACCATTGACTTAACTAAATCACTTAAAGATATGAGCAGAACAGAACCCATGCAACAAGGTATGAGTGACGGTGGCTCTGCTGTTGCTGGCGGCGGTGTAAGCCAAGAGACTAATGTTACTGTCAATCTAAAAATAGATGTCAGCGGAGTTACTGATAAAACTGACAAGCGCACATTGGCTAAAGAAATAAGTGCCATGGTTAGCAAAGAATTGAAATCAAAGATTGGCGGCTCTTTGGCTCAGAGCGGTTTCAACAGGAGTGGTTAAGTTGGTAGACGCTGGAGAGAGAATGCCAGTTCGTTTAGTTCAAGAGAACGGCGAAACTATCTCTCTCGATGCAACCAGTATAGACATAGTTGTTGAACGACAAATTAGTAACTTCGGTATACCTTTTTTTGACGCAAAGAAACTTGGCATAGATTTGAATCAAGCAGCGGTTGCCATAGAGATACAAGGCGTATTTGCTGATGATACCGGACAAGAAGAAACTAGTAGTGCCGTTGCGTTCTTTGACTTCCACCAACCTCAGCAATTGTTTACACCCAGACCCGACAGCGGAGGTGGCGGAGGCATGACAGGCGGTTCAATGCCGTCTGCTTTTAACACTCAAGGTGCTATGGGAGTATCTGCCATAGGTAGCACTGGTTTAGGTAGCGGAGGTGGTTTTTCTGGCGGCTTCGGTGGTGGCTTCGGCGGAGGTTTAGGCGGTCATCCCACAAGTAGTTCTGACTTAGGTAATCGTATACTTCAACATTGGAGCAAGAGATACATCGACTTACCTATAGGTTATTGGGTAGAGCAAGCCACTTTGTTAGACAACCCTGTCAAGGCTGGTTTGCAGTTATGGTTGAAGCCCGAAAACATAGTCGGTAATCCAAACACATCTGTAGAAACATGGAATGATGCCAGCGGTAACGGCAGACATGCTACTCAGTCTAATGCTGGACTAAGACCTTTCCATAGAATTGCATCTACTGGAGGGTTGGCCGAAGTAGTTTTCAATGGCTCTGATAGACTAGACATACCTTACAGTGCATTTCTAAATTCCGAAGAATTTTCTATATTCGCTATCGCTAGAAACTTCTCTACAGGTGTAAAACCTATTTTGAAATCCGCTACAGGTGGTTATTCATTATCCTTCGACCAAGGTAACACAAGAGTTGTGGCTGGCTGGGATGAATCTGGTGTCGCTGATACACAGGCGTCTAGTGCCGGTAGCAGCAGAAGTTTTAGCACTCAACTAATATGTTATACAATGGATGATACCGACGCTAACGCAGAAGCAGATACAGTTAAAATATATTCTCGTGGCGAAGAAGTTGGTAGTAAAACATCAGGTGTAGATTACACGCCCGCTACTAGCGGTGTATTGCATATAGGTCACGATACTACCACTAGTTTAGACGGTGCTATACAAGAAGTGTTGATTTACAACCGAGCAGTTACTACCGATGAGCGAAACCAAATTGAAGGTTATCTTGCTAGGAAATACGGATTACATTTACTAGAAGGTAAATACGAAGGGTTAGCGCAATACTCTTACGACCATAAGCACTTGAGGGTAGGGTTCGACAAAGAGTTAGTCGGCTCGGTTCAAGAGCCACATGGTTTTCTCAATCAAAGAAGAAAGACTAACATGGTGTTAGGTTCTATATCATCGGGTGCCGCTGTCTTACCTGTTACTGATGGAGACCCAAGAGAATGGTTTGAACTTACAGAAAACAATAGAAACATGAGAATAGTATTCAAGGAAAGCGACAACGCTGCAAGTTATCGTAAAACCAGCGGCGGTCAAGAATATTTCGGAACAGTCACTGCTGTTACTTCTAATCAAATAACTGTCAATTTGTCTCAAGGTAGTGCGACTCATGCTACTGGAGACCAAGTTTGGATAGAGCCTTTCGATTACGGTGATGCGTCTGGTTTGAACGGTAACGATTTGTCTCCGGTTTTGATTATACCTGTCAAAAACGCTGACACATTCGAGGAAAGCGCTCTGCCCAACAAAGCAGTCGGTCCTGAGTTTCCCGCACACCAAAATGGTGCTGCTAGAGATACAGGTGGAGGGTTAGATAGAACTGATGAATATATTGCTTATTTGTTTTCTAAAGCAATAACTAGCGACTACATTACTTTAGGTAAAGCGGTTAATGCGGCTGGTAATTTAACTCTTAACAAAGCGTTCACGACATCCATTAGTCAATCTTCCAGTGGTCACAATTCGAGAGTGACAGTTACCCAAAGCCATGAAACATCTTTAGGATTGTTAGCAGATACAATAAACACTAACTTAGGAGTAGGGCAAGCGCCTGTAATCGAAGGTTTTTCCGGCGGTAAATCTGGTAAGAAAGTAAAAAGCGGCGGTGACAAAACACAAGATATAATCGGTATATTGGCTAACAGTAATAACTTTTTAAACTTCCAGCCTAGTAACAGAATTGCTAAGGTAATAGATGTAGCAAGCGGTTTTGTCCAAGATACCATTTACAACACGCCAGAAGCACAGGGTGATTATATCAGAGGTATACAGATACCCTATAACTCGCTGGCTACAAAAGGTAAGTCTAATCTCGATTCAGAAGTAGCACAAAGAAACTTTTTCTTGACTACTGAGGGTAACACTAGTGACAAGTTGTCATCAATAAACAGTGTACACGCATCTCGCTTGTTTTCTCATACAGCAGAAGGTCATTTCAAAAATGGCATAAGCGGTATAGTCACAGATTTCAATGTCCATCGAGAAGCGGAAATGAAAGCCTATGATTTTAGTTTGAAATTCATAGCGGCTGATATAATATTGTGAGGTGAGTAAATGGCGATACCAATCAGACTATTACTTGCTAACGGCAAAGACCAGATTGATTTGGTTGCTCAAAGTATAGACATGTCAGTTGATAGGAAAGCCAGTGCTTTTCCTACTCCAGACAACATGCTCAAGCGATTCGCAATAGACACTAACACTCCTCAAATACAGATAGAAGTAAATGGTATATTCGTTGATGACGAAGGAGTAAACGCTAATTCTGACGGTATATTTGAGGCAGAGCCTATGAGAAGTGCAATTAATTTTGGTGCATTCTTTCCTACTAATTCATCTTCACCTTTATCCTCGTTGCAGCACTTTTGTGGAACAAACGGAGTAGATGCTATATCACTTAATGGTTTAAATTTAGATTCAGAGTTCAAAGTTATAAACAGATTAAGTAAAAACCAAAGTAATATTGTAACGGTACAGGCTTTACCGGGTTCAAATATGGAATTTGCTAGTGATAGCACTGCACAGATTGACGCTAACGCTTATCGAAATTTTAACTCTGCTTCTGTATTTTCTACTTCCGTCAACCAAATAACAGTGAACTATTCGGGGTCTGGTACTTTCACTGCCGAAAATGAATTCAACATAGGCGACAGGTTAGTAAAGTCAAGCGGGTTGACAATAGGTGACATTCAATCTATATCTGGTAATGTCATTACATTTACCGGTAACATAGCCAACGCTTTGTCAGCAGGTGAACAAATACATTTATCTTTACAAGTATTCGATTCTGCTGGTTTCAAAATAGGAAATATAGAACATATAACAGATGATAGCAGCATTCCAAACGGTACTAAAGCAATTTATAATATTAAATTGCATGAAACAAATACTGTACCTTTGTTAGAAAACGCTTCTATATTCATAGATAGGAGAGAAAGTATGGTTGAAAGATTCAGCAATCAAGCAATTAAACTCATACCTAGTTTTTGGCTTTCTAATCCTGACAAAGTTGCTTTTCAGTCTATTGTTACTCACGACAGTTCAATGGATAGTAATCTTACTAGTTTTTCTACATCTACCATGTCTAGTTCAGTCCCAAGAATAGGAGTCAGAATACAATTTGATATAGGAAGCACTTATACAAATGCTCCGACTATAGCACTTAAAGCATTTGAGGCAAGAACAGGTTTCCCAAACAATGATGATGCAGCGAAATATGACGCTGTGATTAATTTACCAATCGAAGACATACATACAGTTGACAATCCTGCTTTAGAAATGGCTAACAGAGTGAAGGCAGCATTTGAGTTAAACGGCGATGCAATCGTAACTAGTTCATTTCATACTGGATTTTTGAAAAAACCTAACAACACTCTTGGCGCAGGTCGAAAGTTAAGTGACGCATTTAGAGTAATCCAAAACGGAACTATATTGACTTTTGAACAGGTTCACAGCCCGCCAGAACCAATATTACATCCTTCTATAATAAGCGCTGACTTGAATTCTCTTTTTGGAGAAACTCAATTTCATAGCCAAAGTAACACACCTGTAGAGTCAAGAAAGTCAGCAGGTGATAAGGCGCAAGATTTGATAGGTTTGGTTTCTAATTCAGACCGAACAGTAGACTTGTTGAGAGGTATACAGATACCATATGACAGTCTGATACAAAGTTCTGGAGTAACTGGAGTAGCCCGTAATTTCTTTTTGACTTTTGGTGAAGTGCCCGTATTGGACAAGGGTTCAGCGAGTAACAATCGCCCTGCTTCTCAAAAAATGGACAATTTGCTTTTGAACATGACTGGACTACAAACGGATGACAGTCCAGACAGTTGGTTTGAAAGAAATTTGAAAGCAATTACTCCAAATGAGATAGAATCTCTCTTTGGCTTTTTGGTCGGTATAGGTAAGGATGCGATATGGTTAACTCTGCAAACTAATCTTTCTAGTGTAAATGAAGGTGGTATTAGGATAATACCGGAGAAACTTCATGTGCGTTATGATGCTGGGAACAACTACTACGCTTACAATTTGCTATTGTCAGCATCGGACTTTGTAATAGGTGTGTAATATGAGTTTACTAATAGACGCTGGATATGGATTGAAATTCAATGGTATCAGCGATAGCGTATTGGTGCCAACTGACCACAATAATTTACACGGTATACAAGATAAAGAAAGAAAGAGACTGCCGACTTCCATGAGTTCCTTTACTTTAGAGACATGGTTTATACCGGATTCTGGAGGAACTATATTTGAGCAAGACAATGTTATGAGGCTGACTGTAGGGTCACCGAGCAGTGCAGCACCTGCTTTCTTTGAAATTAGATTAAGAAATAAAAGCAACGGGAAAGACAATGTGTTTACTCTGAGTAGTGCTAAAGCCGTAAACAAGGCAAATGGATTGCTTGCTTATTGGGATGGTATTCTTTTCCCAACGAACAATTCCACCATCAACTCTACAAACTTAGGCTCAGATGTCGACAGTAACGATGTCACTGCTTTTGCAGAGGGCACAAGAGAATTACTAAATGTAACTGTAACATTTGATAGAAGAATACTTAGTATGCATGTCAATGGTGATTTACTTGTTGAACAGGTGCTAGAAGAAGAGCACGAGTTAGTACCTCAGCAAAGTCAGATGTTTTTGGGTGGCAGAGGTGGTGATTTTAGAGGTACACTTGAAACTATACATTTGTCGTCTAGTGCGCTTACATCTGGTAGGCAGCAGTTTACCGCTGTCAAAGGCGATAATACAATAGGTCTATGGAGGTTTGAAGAGCCAATCAACCCAATATCTACTAGAGTAATAACTCCCTCACTAACGGCAAGTACATCGGCATCATCCACCTTTACAATAAACACTGCATCTGCACAGTCTTTGATTCAAGAATTAACTGGTCAAACTGGATTGGCTTCTGTAGACTTTACTACTACTCCTTGGAGTTCTGGGAATTACATCGTTAAGAAATATGCAGCGACTTCTACTAGTGACATATCCATTCCAAAAGTACCTTACAACCTATTGATAAATCCTTTGGGCTATAATATAAAGACGGGTAAACCTACCAATAAGGCCCCTGAAAGAGTCAGATTGATTTCTATAAATGGTAGCACTGGGGCTATAGTAGTAGAGTCTATCCATCTTGATTTTGGTGCGACTAGTAATGGTCGAAGAGGATTGCTGATGGCTCATGATGCTGGTGAATTCGTAGTTATCACCGGAGATTGTATTGTAGACGCTGGTAACGGTAATGTGTTCCAACCACAGGGTAGTGGCACACAGTTTTCTCAGCGCCAAGGTCAAGTTATCATAGACGAAAGTGACTTTGAAAATCACGGTTTAATGTTTTCAATGAGTATGGCGATAGATTCTCACGAATACAATCAGTTTTCTGCGAGCACTAGTAATATGGGAACTGATTTTTTGATAGGGCATTGTGGTAGGCATATTCTAAATCATGTTAGAAGCCACCCCTTCATGGGCTTATTACCTCCACCAGAATCTCATAATGTAGAAAAGAAATTAGATGCTGGTAGTGATGTAGTCAGCGCTACATTTATGCCGCAGTTCGCTAATGTCAAAGATTTAGTTCCTGCAAATAGCATAGTATCAAGTTTTGACACTCATGGCACTATAGCAGTAAATGATTTAATTTATTCATCCGTTGCTTCTGTTTTTGTAGAAAACGGTATGGCTGACATTGATGATTCGCAAAGGGGTCTATTAGCAATAGGTGGACCACAGTTTGATACTGAGCCCTTTTTGTTGAAGTCTATATCCTCTACCGATGCTAGTAACGATATCAAAGCACTGATACCCTCTGACCAAAGTAGGATAGCAACATTGATTTTGCCTGAGTTGAGCACTTATAATTATGCACCGTTCATTCAGATTCACTACAATGCTATAGACAGAACAGGAGAACACTTCAATGTAAGAGCAACATCTCGATTGACAGCGAATATATCTACTGC
>Ga0160423_10003355_pt1 | contig 13327 bp, 11 predicted proteins | sample CRUFie14St8metaG_FD_108191 | JGI IMG/M metagenome (GOLD analysis project Ga0160423, IMG submission 108191) | Marine microbial communities from the Costa Rica Dome - CRUD Field 142mm St8 metaG | ecosystem: Environmental > Aquatic > Marine > Oceanic > Photic zone | place: Costa Rica: the Eastern...
AGGGAATCAACGCTTTCATGCTTTGCTGGCAGGGCTAAGGGCCATCACGCCGATGGTGTTCGTCGCAAGACCATATCGAACCTTGCAGACCATTGAGCGAAACCTTCCCTCTGGACAGGCTTGAAGTCGACAGTCACATTATCGCGTTGAGCCGGAGTTTTAATTCGATTCCACAAGCCATCCTGGGCGTTTTGCGGGTGCCCCTTGATGTAGCATTGAGTTGTTAACAATTCCTTGCCCCCTCCCTTGACCTTTAAGTGAATGTGGGGCGTTCTCCCAGGGTAAGGAACGGGCTTGATGGTGCGAAACAGGTATTCACCAGAGCTGCCGGTCAAGAATCGCCCAAAACACTGAAAATGCCGATCCCGCCGCTTGAGAGCATCTCCGCTGCCCGAGTGGTAGTAAACCCCCTTCGCATCGCACTGCCATATTTCGACCACGGCGTTTGGAACGGGTTGACCATTGCGATCGAGAATGCGACCGCTTAAATAGGTCACCTCTCCCACCGCCGGGGTAGTATCATCATTGATCACAATCAGGTCGTTATCGGTATCCAGTGGCAATGTGTCCGGATAAAACGGACCTTCGGTCGATCTAGGTGTCACAACAAGCTGTTCGGCAAACAGTCCTGGCACCTGCCAGAGAGCCATGGTGTTTGCCGCATGATGCATAAACTGTCTGCGAGATAGATTCGAAGTCTTGATGACTCTGGGGTTTTCTTTCATTGAATTCATGGTTTTGACTGGGTTATCGAAGGGCGCAGAGCAATGACGGAAACACTCATCAATGGTTGATCCTCCTTTGCCTCAGGATTAGGAAAAAATAGACAGAGATCTTGATGCCCACTTTGAGGCATAAGAGAAATGTGAACCGGATGCGGCTGGGGCAGAAGCTGCGATATCTGCTTGGCCCATCAAGCTTCCTTGGGCATCCCCCAGCCTGACCTCGACATGTCTACCTCTGTGGTTCATGCGGACAGAAGCAAAGACACCTATTTCCACGGAGTGAACTTGTGTCATATCAAGACCCTTAAAAACAAGTACGCCTCCATGCCTCTGACGGAGACCCCCAAAACGCTGAGCTTATGCCTTGTATAGAACATGGGCTCTGACAGCGTCCAGATAGGGAGCTCATGGCATAGGGTTGAACACGATTTCTTCATCTTAAGATTCTGGAAGGCAGCACATTATCATACAGCATGGTAATGACAATCATGGAATCGGGTTGTTTGAGTGGATGCGTTACTTTAAATGCGCCCTTTGATCTATCCGATTGCCATCCCAAGAGCCCTTTGGCACGATACACGTCATGACTTTAGATGCTGCCAAAAACCGTTCTGAAAACCGAGGACCCGACCAACTCAGATCCATTCGCTTTCAAAATCATATTGCCCCACATGCTACAGGTTCCACTCTGATCGAATGGGGACAGACGCGAGTGGTTTGTGGGGTCACTATCGAGGAAAATGTCCCCCGCTGGATGAAGGAACAAAAGAAAGAGGGAGGCTGGATCACCGCAGAATATTCCATGCTTCCCTACTCCACCCTGACCCGTAAACAAAGGGATGCCACCAAAGGGCGCATCGATGGACGATCTCAGGAAATCCAGCGCCTCATCGGACGCGCCATCCGGGCTGCGGTCGATCTCAAGCAACTGGGCCCTCGCACCATCTGGGTCGATTGCGACGTCCTTCAAGCAGACGGTGGTACACGGACAGCCTCCATTACGGGCGGCTATGTGGCTTTGGCCTTGGCCATCGAAAAACTGCGGCAGGACGGCATCCTCAAGGAAAGTCCACTGGTTAACGGAGTGGCGGCTGTAAGCATGGGAGTAGTTGATAGCATGCCCCTACTGGATCTCGATTACGAGGAAGATGTGAATGCAGAGGTCGACATGAATCTCGTCATGACCGATGAAAATCAATTCATCGAAGTTCAGGGAACGGGTGAAAAAGGCACTTTCGACCAAAGTGCGTTGCAGCAATTACTTGCTTACGGTATGTCAGGCATTCAGGAGCTTGTAAAGATTCAGCGGACAGCCATTGCCCAGGCAGCTTCCTGATCCCCCTCAAAGCTCTTTAGAAAAACTTCATGACCTCGAAAGCATCCAGGGATTCCCAGGCAGAGGTCTGGCAAGTCAGCTTCCAGGTTCCAGCCGCTTTGGAAGAAGCCGCCACGGAGATCCTGGTCATGGCCCTGGGCCAAAGCGCCTCGTCGTATTGTCCGCTTGAATCGGATCAGGCAGAAATATCGGCTTTCATCACCCAGCGCAGTGCCTGGAACTTGAGTAAATCACGAGAGATTCAAGCATGCCTTCAAAACTGCTTCCCGGAGCTTCTTGAGAAGTCATCACTCACATTTCGATGCCGCAAAATCAAGGAGAGTGACTGGAGGGAATCCTGGAAATCTCACTTCAAACCTCTTGAAATCGGAAAACGCCTTTTAATCAAACCCAGTTGGTCCAAGAAGCAACCCAAAAAGGGACAGAAGCTCATCACCCTCGACCCCGGATTGAGTTTTGGAACCGGCCAACACGCCACGACTCGATTTTGTCTCGAAGCCCTGGAAAAACTTCAGCCCCTGGATCGCCGAGCATCCATGCTGGACATCGGCACGGGTTCTGGAATCCTGGCCATTGCAGCCGCCTGCCTTGGATATCAGCCCATCAAGGCATTCGATCATGATCCAGACGCGATCATGGTTTCGAAGGAAAATGCCGATCTGAATCAGGTTTTACCTCAAATCAGCTTCACCCGGTGTGATTTGACGCAACTCAAACCAGTGGTCCAGACAAAATATGATCTAATTTGCGCAAACCTGACGCACGACCTGCTCAAGGCCCACGCTTCCACCCTTCTTGGAAGGCTCAAGCCCAAGGGGTATCTGCTTCTTGCTGGCATCTTGATCGAGCAATTCCGCGCAGTGGAGAGCGTTTATCGTGCCCATGGTTGCCGACGCATCGAATCTCGTCAGGAAAAGGAATGGCAATCCGCAAGCTATCGGGCCCAAGGTGAAGGTTCATGAACCGCTTCCCGAGGTGCTTTTGGCATCCAGCTGACGGAACTGTTCCAGCATCTGCAACCGCCTGATTTCCAATTGCTCCAGCCTTCCAAGGGTTCGGTTCACAAGGGTCCTCTCCCGGAGAGGCAAGACTCCTTTTTTCGTTGATTGAAATCCCAGCCTAGAAAGTTGCTCCAGAAATTCTTGAATCAGTTGGGCATAGTCTTCAACCAGAGGCACACATTCGAACACAACCTGGTTCTTCAACTGCATCAGGCGAAGGTGTACCTGCCGCAGTTGTTCATCGCGCACAGCTCCCTCCCACTGTCCCATCACGCCTTCCAGTGAAATGCTCGTGTAAACAGGCAGCTTGTCCTCCCTTTCGGCAAGCTTGGCTTGCGGTGTCAGACTTCCCTTGAGCATTTCCAGGCTACGCTGCATGTCGGCTCTGCGGACCGGGTTATACTGACTAAGCGCAGCTGTTTGTAAGGCCCACCATTTTTCCAGGCGAAGCATATTCGGAAAGGAGGCGTGGTAGCTGCGATGAAAGGTTGTCTGCCAATTCAAGAACCGGGGCATCTCCCGAAGAAACTGTTGCATCCCCGAGACACCCTCTACTTGAGTCAGAAGGCCGTGAAACAGGAGATGGGCTGAGTGCCGATAACGAATGTCGTCGAAATCATACGCGTCAGGCATGATCAAGGATTCCAAAGAAAGAGGCTCCAGGGTCTTGAGAGTCAGCTTGGCCATGTGAGTGGCGTCTTCATTGTAAACCCACGTGCGAAATCGCATACCAGGATCTGAAAACTGCCCTGGGGCAACCACATCTTCCAGGCTTAATGACGGATCAACCAGAGAGGTCTGGAGCATTTCCTGCCACACTCCATCAATAAGCCATGCAGGCGGATCGAACATACGCTCGGTGCCGGCACGATTGATGATATCCAAAAGAATGACATGCACCAAATTGCGAATCCATCGGTCTTTGCGGATTTTGGGATAGAGCATCACACGAAACCCCCAACCGTTGCTGAACCGTGTCGGCAAGGTGACAAAAGGCTCCTGGTTCATCAATTTAGAGCTCAGGTGGATGCGGATTCGCTGAGCCCAATGATCCTCAAGACCCAAAACTTTGAGGACGCCGGTCTTGACTTGCTCGGCGGTCAAACTAACTAAGCTAGGTGTCAAGGCAACCCAGCCTTGGTTCACCTGATTGGGAGTCAACTCAGGAGTATAGAAGCGATCCTTGACCCAAATGGTCAGAAATTGCCCACTCGTACTCTGCAGACTCTCGCCTTGAATTTCAAGCTTGGGCGTCCCAAACAAGATCGACCAAAAGGCAAAGGTGAGCAAGTTCCCGGACAGAGTCCCAAGGGGCCCGCACCCAACAGGCTGTCGGAGCACCAAGTGCATTAACTTTTCTTCTTTGGTTTGGAAGATTTTTTGGATTTTTTTGTATCAGAGGCAGGGGCCGGCTTGTCTTTTTTCGCAGCGGTTTTATAGCTGTCGCTACGATAATCAGTGGTGTAAAAACCGGACCCTTTAAAAATCAAGCCTGCTCCAGATCCGATGGAACGCTTCACTTTGCCATTACAAGCTTTATCAGGACAAACGGTTAGAGGATCATCTTTCATAGACTGAAACTGTTCGAATTCGATCCCGCATTTTCTACAGGTATAGTCGTATGTTGGCATGGTGGTTTTAAGATTCTAAGGTATTCAAATAGTTTTAATGCAAAAATGAGTTACTTGGCGTTTGTAGTTTATAGGGATAAACTTACAATCATCTTGCAAATAAAAAATTATTAACCGCATTTTTCTTGAGAAAATTCAACACAAACAATTAATAATAAAATTCATTGAGTCAAAAGTCCCAAATAGCAAAAAAAATTTACAAAAGAGCCACTTTTGTCACGCATTTGCCGGTCACTTTTCGCTACAGCCCAACCCATGCTTGGGCCCAGCAATTAAGCCCCAATCACTGGCGAGTCGGTATGACCAAATTCGCCACTCGGATGCTTGGCGAGATGGTGGATCAGGGATTCGACGTGCAATCTAGTGATGCACTTCAGCATGGCCAAATCATTGGGTGGCTCGAAGGTTTCAAGGCAATCTCAGACTTATACTCCATCATTCAAGGCAATTTTCTGCGTGCAAATCCATCCTTAAGGGAAAGCGTTCAATCAATCTCTAAATCCCCTTACAAAAAAGGATGGCTCTATGAGGCCGAAGGGTTGCCGGATCCTCGTACGATGGACATCGACCAATACACCTCACTCCTCGACACCACTATCGACAAAATTCTCGACCAACAACAGAATGGTGAAACTTGAAAAGCAGGCACCTTCCAAGCTTGTCATTGGGCTCTGCTATCGTAATGATAAGATTGTGCCACGACGCTTTCCAGGGCCTTTTGAAACCCTGAAACCCACCCAAAGGGTGACCGGGTTACTGAGAAGCATGTTTCTCCTCCTGCTTGGCATGACGGTCCTTGCTGAAGAAAGTTCGCAATCATCCACATCCAACATCAAGTTTTTCCCGAGTTCCATCACTTTGACCAGTGGGCAATCCTGGCAGCGGCTGCTGGCATGGAGCCGTGACACCGGAAACCATCACCAAGATCATACCGAAGAGCTGACTTAGACGGAATCAAGCCAGGATCCCCGCCTTCGTGCGCAGGGATCTTCCTGGCTTGCTGTGAAACCAGGCAGCACCCTTTTAGAAGCGCGCAACGCCAGCGGACACATTGTAGGCCATGTGCCGGTCACCGTTCACCCCGCACCCACCGATCCAACCCTCAGTTTCCTGGACGACATTCAACCCATTCTCACCAAGACCGGGTGCAACAATGGTGCCTGCCACGCCAAACAGGGTGGCAGGAATGGCTTTGAATTGTCAGTCTTTGGCTATGACCCGGCTTCCGATTATCGCCAGATTGTTTACGAAGGTAGAGGTCGGCGAATTTCCCCCCTCAGCCAGAGCGCAGCCTTCTTCTGCTCAAACCCACACAGGAAATCCTTCACGAAGGAGGGAATGTGCTCGATCCGGGAAGTCCATTCCATCAACAAATCATCGATTGGATGGACCAGGGTATGAGGTATCAAAATGAACAAGACCCACTTCTGACACACATTTCCCTTCACCCAGAGGGCGGCAAACTCGCAAAGGGCACCTCGTTTCACTCAATGGTGCAAGCCCATTACGATGATGGTTCGATCCGAGATATTTCTCACCTGGCGGAATGGCAAAGTTCCGACAAGGACATTCTGATCGTGGAGGAGGATGGCTTGGCAACCACAGGAGATCGAGAGGGCACTGTCGTCATGATCGCTCGCTTTTCAGGCATGTTGGATGAAGCCCAATGGACCGTTCCCAGAGAGCACGAGAGCCATCAACTGGCCTCCAGATTTGCCCAACTGCCCCTCCAAAACCTGATTGATGAGCTGGCATTCCCAACCTTGCATGAACTGGGATACCTTCCGTCGGAAACCTGCTCTGACACCACCTTTATCAGACCCACGACCCTGGATGCGGCTGGGGTGCTTCCCTCCAGGGAAGATACCGTGCGTTTCCTCTCCGATCGCCAACCGGACAAACGAGAGCGTTGGATCGAATCGCTACTCACCCACCGCTGGATCGGCGATCACTGGGCCATCAAATGGACTGATCTGTTGCGCCCCAACCCGGATCGAGCAGGTATCAAAAGCGTCTATATGTTCGACCAATGGGTGCGGCAATCCTTTAGAAAAAACATGCCCTATGATGCGTTTGTCCGGTCCATCCTGACGTTGGAGGGCAGCAATCATGGTTTCACACCTGCTTCCATCTACCGGGACAAGCGCACCCCTGAAGATCGCACGGTCCTTTTCAGCCAGCTGTTCCTTGGGGTCCGCCTGGAATGCGCCAAATGCCATCACCACCCATTTGAAAAGTGGGGACAGGAAGACTTTTACCAAACAGCTGCCATCTTTCAATCGGTCAAACAAAAGGGTGCGGGAGTTTCACCACCCATTTCAGCTGGAACCGAAACGTTTTATTTTGAGTCAGGAGGCGAGATCAAGCACCCCCGGACCGAAGAAATCATGCAACCCACCCCCCCGGGAGGCAATCCATTGAAGTATGAAGCCAACGAGGATCCAAGAAATGCCTGGGTGCAGTGGATGATGCGCGAAGACAATCCCTATTTTTCAGAAGCCATCGTCAACCGCTTTTGGGCTGTTTTTTTTCGTAAAGGCTTTGTGGATCCCGTGGATGATTTCTGAACCAGCAATCCTGCCGTTCACCGCCCCCTGCTGGAGGCCCTTGCCAAGGATTTCGTTGCCCATGGCTACAATTTACGCCACCTCATGAGAACCATTATGTCATCGAGGCTTTATCAATCTAGTTCGACCCCCAACGACACCAACATCGCTGACACGCGCTACTTTTCGCGATACTATCGAAAAAGACTCCGCGCAGAGGTTTAGTTGGATGCAGTCAGTGACATCACCCAGATTCCTGAATCCTTCGAAGGCATGCCGCCTGGTTCGCGCGCAGTGGAAACTTGGAATTTCAAAATTTCCTCTCAATTCCTCGATGCTTTTGACCGACCCAATTCAAGCTCGGACCCTCCATGCGAGCGGATCAACACCCCAAGTGTCGTCCAGGCACTTCATCTCATGCATTCCGAGGCGATCCAGCGCAAACTGCACGATGACGAGGGGTGGGTTGCCAAATTGGCCAACCAGGCCATTAATCCAGAACAGAAGGTCGAAGAGATTTACTTGACTCTATTTTCGCGCAGGCCAAATTCGAAAGTGTTCCCCATTGCGATGAAAACCATTTCCGATGAAAAACAACGCGAGGGTTTGGAGGACTTGGTTTGGGCGCTGCTCAACAGCGCTGAATTTGTGTTCAATCATTGAGAGTCAAAATCCTATGAGTCGAAAAACCTTCAACTGCCAGGGAATGAGCCGCCGAGACTTCATTCAACTGGGGCTAGGTGGCACTCTAGGGCTTGGATTGGCCGATGGCCTACGACTGCAGGCAGCCTCCAAGGCCCCATCATCGCAGGCCAATGACACGCGCTGCATTCTTGTCTGGCTAGACGGAGGTCCCTCTCATTACGAAACATTCGACCCCAAACCCAATGCTCCTCAGGATATTCGAGGAGATTTCGGTACCCTTCCCACCTCCGTTCCAGGAGTGCATTTCAGTGAAGCCGTTCCCCACCTTACCAAGGTTATGGACAAGGTTTCCATCATCCGATCCATCTGCCACAAAGATCCCAATCACGGCGGGGGCAACCACTACATGATGACGGGGGCACCCACACCGGTTCCAGTCTCCTGTGGAGCCTTTGTCACCTTTCACCCCAGTTTTGGCTCCATGATTTCCTACGATCGGGGCATTCGAGAGGGTCTCCCGGCCTACATGAGCCTTCCAAGGGTTTCACGTTCTGGTGGACCCAATTTTCTGGGAGGTCAACACGCCCCTTTTGTCATGGGTGGTGACCCCAACCAAAGAGTTTCCGAGTAAGGGATGTGGTGCTACCGGCTTCCATCAGTGAAGGCAGGGCTGAAAACCGACGGCAGCTTCGAGCCTCACTGGACAACATGCTCAGGATGCGAGATGCCTTGGCTGAGGATCCTGCCGTTACTTTTGACCAGTTTTATCAGCAAGGAACGCAACTGGTCACCTCACCCGAAGCCCAGAAGGCCTTTCAAATAGGAGACGAATCGGAATCAACGCGCGATCGATATGGTCGCAATGACCTGGGTCAGCGGCTTCTGATGGCGCGACGCTTGACCGAGGTAGGCGTCTCGTTTGTCACCGTCTATTACGGCGGATGGGACAACCACACCAACTTGTTCAAGGCCTATAAAGGATCCTTCATGTCCAAATTGGATCAGGGTCTTGCCGCGCTGATCAGCGACCTTCACGAGCGCGGTTCCGCTGAAAAAACCATGGTCATTTGCCTGGGAGAGTTTGGCCGTACGCCAAAAGTCAACAAGGACGCGGGACGGGATCATTGGCCGCACGCCATGTCTGTCTTGATGGCTGGTGCCGGGATCCCTGGAGGCCAGATCATCGGCGCCACCGATGCGAAGGGCTTTTATGCTGCCGACAATGTCCTGAGCCCTGAAGACTTCGCTGTATCTCTTTATCAAAAAATGGGCATCCAGCCTCACCAGACACTTTACCAGACCTCCGGAAGACCAGTGCGGCTGGTCAATGGCGGGAAGAGGATTGACGAGCTATTTGCCTGATGGCTTGAAGTTTACTTGTCGGATGGAATGAAAAAACCATCCGACTTAGGCTTGCGGGAAAAAAACCTGCGGAAAAAGGAAGGCTTGTCTGCCGGTTGATACCTTCCGACTTTCTGCTGGTTTTTCGACAGACTCCGAACCACCTTCTTTTGACGAGTAACCACCTCGCGTTGTTCTCTGCGGATCTGTCTCTGAGTCTTCTTGGACTCCTGTGTGAGTTCTGATTGGCGCTTTTCCTCGGCACGGCGCTGAGCACGCTGTTCCTTTTGCAGGGTTTTTTCGTTATGAACCCGCTGTTTCTCAGCTTCCTGTGAGCTAACATCCTTGACCGGCACCGAGGCACCCTGAGACAAGGAGGAGGGCTCGGTTTTACTTCGTTTCCAGAATTTCCAACCTTCGGCTTCGAGACGTGGTGCCCAGGAGCCGACCATGCAGCACCCAAGAAACGCCGCGACAAAAAGATCGATGAAATGTGGAGGTAAATGCATGATGAAAGTGGTGGGCCCAGAGGGATTTGAACCCCCGACCAAGCGATTATGAGTGGCTGGCTTACACCTTAAATATTACCTAGGTTTATGTGACTTATTTGCGCGATATCGTCAAAAGATATCGTATAAATTCACATGAATGTGGGCACAAAAAACCTGGGATTAACCTCGGCTCTGAAGTCTCAATTTTGCCCCGCATTGACTGCTGAGATCCGGAAAAATGTTTGCGGTAAGTTAGATGGAATTCTAAAACCAGATACATACCCAAAGCCCCCGGCTAGATAATCGTTTTCAGCTGAAATCCATTCACCATTGAGTGAGTCAGCAAATTCTACAAGATAATCGCCAACAGGAGCATCCCAGGTAAACAATATCTCGTCGTAACCGGTGCTATCATTCTTCTTTAATTCGACACTGTGAATGATTAATTGATCATTCAGTAATGAATCACGCGATTTAACGTCAACAAACCATCGCTGGGAATCTATCGCATCGCCATTTTTATTGAGTAGCTGCAATTCAACAAAAGCACCCAAACTTTGATCGTTTGTCTCCCAGTCGACCGAATTAGCTTCGGGGTTGTAAACCATTCCGTCTGGGGCTTCAACTAATCGGACCGTATAATCATTGCCATCAGGTAGTGTTGTTACAGGTATGTAGGAATAATTATTCCCGGAGGTAACATGACGTGGAGGATTAGACAAAAAACGGTGGGTGTGAACAGAAATTCCACTTAGATTAATTGATGGAGTTACAAAAATTTCAAACTCGTGTAAGACCTGTTTAGGCTCAAGCAATACAATCTCTCCGCTATGGGTCATCTTAGGAGTTATTGCGACAACGAAGTGATTCCGACCAATTTGGCTTGAATCTGGGGTCCAAGTAAACGTCCCATGGTCATTTATTTCTGCGCCTTTAGAGTCGCCTAAGATGCTATACGAAACTTCAGAATGTGAACGGTAAGCTTCCCAATTATTTTCCAACATGTCTCCATCGTGATGATGAATTTGATAGGTATAAGGATAGTTCACTCTGGCGGAAGGAATATGTTCAGAATAGATATGTAGTGGCCGTTTCCCAGAAAGACCTGGAACGACGCGGCGCCTGAGTTTGCTATGAGAAACCCGGCCTTCTACATCGATTGTATCAACGGAAACTAAATATGGCTCTCCATTGTTTAGTGTCGTAATTTGTCCTCGGTAAGGGTCCGAATAAAGCGTAAAGGTGGCTCCTGTGTGATCTGGATCGCTTTCTTTCGCCACGACAACATTGTATACAAAATCGTCGTCCTCAGAGACAGGATTAACATCAATTTCAAATCCGCCGTCGAATGCTCTGATGTGAAAATTAGTTACAGCCGGAGGAAAATTGCCTAAATTAACTGGTATGAGTTCATCAAAATACTGAGTGAATGCTGCGTTGATTCCGTCATCTATTTTGGCGTAAAGATAATAATCACCTGAATTAACATCATATTCGGCCAAATCAATAAAAAGACCACCTAGGGTATTTAATTGCTCAAGGGTAACATCTGTGAGCAAGAGACCATCGTTACCTTCCTTGTTTGAATCGGCAAACAAACTTACATTTATTTCCGAGGGAGGTGTATCGTAGTCGAGGACCTCTAACTCAGCCCAAAGAAGGGTAGAATCGTTACCCGCAGATTCAACAAACGCCACAGAACTATTCATTACCCTTGGTTTAAAATCCTGCTGAAAAACTTCCACAGAAAACTCACCTAACAACTCAGGGTTCGTTATTTGCATTTCATAGACACCAGGCTGGGCCCTATGAATGAAAAAAACTAGCTCTCTGTTCTCTACATTATGATTACACGATATGGCGTTTACTAGGTCATCGTACCCATGAGGCCTGTTATCCTCTGTCCCAATTAAGATATTACCGCTTGGAAGGCTTAAGGAAATATTATCAGCTGAATTTAGCTTCTCCTCGTAGTGTAGTCTAACAATCGTAGCAACTGGCTTGGCATCTATTATTTCAAAAGAAAACCCACCCTCCCCTTCAACAATTTGTTGAGCTGGGCGAAACTTGGAAACAGGAAAATACTGATGGCAAACCCGATCCCAATTATAGTTGTAATAGTAAATTCTACCTTTCTCGTCTTCTGTATAGCAATAGAAAGGGGTTTCCCATTTACGTTTTGGAAGCGTATATAGTTCAGAAAACCTGTCATGAAGGCCACCATAGGGTGCAAAAGTTTTCTTCTGTTTTTGGTAGAACTCAATTCCACCGTCATTAACTTTTAGGCCAACTCGAAATTCAGCTGACACTTCGGGCACTTCTGGATTGCATATTTCTTTTTCCAGCATTTTAGTTTCTATTGTAGTGGACGTCTTTAAGCAGCCAACGCAGCCAACAAAACTAATTTTTTTACAACAATCATCCCACGATGTTTCTATTTTAGGATACGCTACAGGGTGCCTTACAGTAACACAAAGGGAAGGAACGTAGGGTGCAATAGTATAGCTTAGTTGGCTATGAACGTCCCAGTTCTGCCAATTATCCTTACCTTCGATTACAAATTTTTGACCCACGAATTCATAACCCCCTATAATGGGCACATGCTTTGGGATCCCCACATAAGCAGTGGTATCAGAAGACAAACCACTCTTGGATACAGCTATGCTACCATCAACGATAAACCCTGGATCCATGATGAAGTCCTCAAAGGAATATTTGATTTTAGATTTCTCGGGATCAAAAATTACGGACGTCTCATTTAGTGGAAAACCTAAAAACACAAAATTGGAGATTGCCTCAACGTATCCGTTGGCTTTTACGTTGAGGGTACCCATCTGCTCCAAAGGGTAGCCGAGAAGGGGTATTTGTTCTTTCCCTAGTGATAAGGCTGCCTCAAGGTGAATTTGCCAGGGTGGGTATTGAATGTTTTCAACAGCGCCAAAACCACGCACCCAATACATTGCACCTTCAGTAAACGGGACTGGAATTGGCACATTGTCAAAACCAAAGCCGAGGGAATTTAAGCTGAATGGATCTATTGAAAAAGAGGTTTCAGCTAAAATTCCTGGACTTGATGGAAACGACTTTCCACCTCCAATATAAATCCCACCTTTAAGTCCCACCACCTCCTTGATTGGATCAAAAAACGCATCTTCCACGTTAAGGCCTATAGTTGGGATCTTGTTAAGTTGTTTTTGTTTATTTTCGTCTAATTTTAATTTTCCTCCATGTTTTTGCAAAACATTAAGCATTCCCTTCTGTAGTTTTGTAGCAAGCACGATTGCTTCTGCTATGGTTGCAAAGGCACCTCCTAAACTTGCAAGAGGACCGAGACTGCCTTTTTGCCAGTAATTCACGTAGAGGCTCCCGCTTGCGAAACGGCCTTTTTGAAATTCTGATAAAGGAAGTAGCCCCAAAGGATTGTAACCACCTTTTTTAATATTCCACACTATCCGCTGGTTTTCGAAGTCGATAAGAATATCGTAATTTTCAGTTGAGAGCCCCCTATCGTGTTGGGAATCAAAAACCCCAATTTCTGTAATCTCATCGATACCGATATCAAGAGGGAAGTTCTCAATAAGATTTTTATCTCTGGTCACAACACCATCAAT